>Ga0182738_1005745_pt1 | contig 13123 bp, 6 predicted proteins | sample eDN5th30CBELigMG_FD_128876 | JGI IMG/M metagenome (GOLD analysis project Ga0182738, IMG submission 128876) | Enriched Miracle-Growth compost microbial communities from Emeryville, California, USA - eDNA 5th pass 30_C BE-Lig MG (version 2)... ...
ATCCTTTTCAAGCTCAGCTTTGTTCCTGACGCTCCAAAGCGACCAGTGAATCTATCAGAAACCATATCAATCCTGGCAAAGCCTCAAATATTGTGAATCTCCCCTTCTGGCTATCAGATTTCAATTTTTTTCTGGTCAAATTCAACTTTGAGCAAATTCGAAACCAAAGTGTTACAACCAAATCAAATTACAAAATATCTGGAAACCCTCAGTCTGTGAGTCACAAAACTTCTCTGAAGCCTTTGGAGTCTGGGGGATTTTCACGGATATTGGGAGGTTTGAAATAAACAATTAAAGATCAAAAGGTTTGCTCTTGTAAATTTATCCATTCTAGAATTGATAAATCAAAAATTTGATTCGATTCAATCTCAAACCAATCATTTTCATAAATCGAAGTTTCTCCTCTTCGATTTATAAACCGGAATCAATTACTTGATCTCCCTCTTTCTTCAGACTCTGTTGTTTATTCCATAGAACTCCCTTCTTCTCTTCTGACTCTTCTTCTTATCTTTGCAACAGACTCAAAGAAGATGAATTTCTTCAGAAAATTTTACCTTCAAAGCTCTCAATATTTTCAGTCTCAAAGGTTCATAAATAATCTTTTGGTATGAATTTAAAAAATCCTAACTCAAATTCATAAAAACAAAATTAAAAAATACATTTTACATTATTCAATTATGGCAAACCTAACTACGATCTTCTCTTACATTTATTCTCGTATCAAACAATCATTTGAAGATGAGGAAGAAGATCAGTACAATGATCTTATCTTCAAAATCAGATTTATCATCTTCATTATTTGCTGCCTCGCCAATCTGATTATTCCAATCTTCAATGAAAAATATGAAGTCGAACTTGTTATTATCGAAATCTTGATGCAAATTATCCACTGCTATCTTCTATTTTCTCACAAAAGCATTTACATTATCGCTGCCTCAACTCAAGTCATTCTTCTTACTCCTCTCTTTTATCTCAGTTTTAACGTGAACAACATCTTTAAAATTCCTGTTGTCGCTCTTGCTTTGATTGTCATATATTGCCTTCAATTCTTTCCTGTCTTTGTCAACTGTATCTTTGCCACCCTTGCCTTTTTAGTTGTAGACAATTCTCGCCACAAAGCAAGTGCTTCTTTCCGCGCCCAAAATGACTTTGTCCAACTTCTCACTCTTGCTTCAACATCTTGGCCAACAATTGCCTTCCTGATTTTCTTAGCTGTTAACCTCTTCCAATACTGCAATGATAAAGTCTGGAAAAATTATTCCACAGCAAAAAAAGCTCTCAAGCAAAAAAATCAAGAACAGCAATTAGCCAACGATCAAATGACAGCCATGGTCAAAAAGCTAGAAATCACTAATACCAGACTCGAGATCCTCAATCAGGCGCTAGAAGAAGCTTTACAGGCCCAGGATTTATTTGTCGCATGTGTTTCACATGAACTCAGGAACCCTCTTAATGCTATAATGGGAAATATCGAAATCCTCAAACTTGACATTGAAGATCCAAATAAGAAAAAAATGCTCAAAACTTGTCAAGTCTGTGGTGAGATGCTTCTAGTGTTGATAAATAATATTCTTGATGTCAGTAAAATTAATTCAGAAAAACTTGAAATCAGCCCTTCAAATGTCAGTATCTATACTCTTCTTAATAAAATTTGGGGTGTTAGCAGAGTTGGGACTCTTCAGAATGGTCTTTATCAAAAACTCAAAGTCTCAAGAAAAGTCCCTCTATGGATAAGAGCAGATTCTCATAGACTCATTCAAATCTTCCTTAACCTCCTCAGCAATGCTGCCAAATTTACCTCAGAAGGTGGGATTCAGGTAACTATCGACTGGGAAGAAGCACAAAATCCGACTCCAAGAACACTCAGAGGGAATGTTGCAAATCAGCAGAAAAGGAGTAGTCTCAGCATGTCTTTGCCAGAAGAAGATCTTTCGATTGGAGAAAAATGTCCAGGAGAAAAGACAGAAAGGATTATTTTAAGCTTACCAAGAGTCAAAACCAGATTCCATCTGATGAGTGAGCTTATCGAAGACGAATTTATTCTTTTTAATGAGCATGATCAAGACCTGGAAATCTTGAAAACCAAATTAAGTCTTCAAGTGGGAAAGACAGGATATTTGAAGGTAGCAATCCAGGATACTGGATGTGGAATTGCTCCAGAAATCCAAGATAAACTTTTTAAACCATTTGTCCAAGCTGATGCAAGTATTACAAGGAAATATGGGGGAACCGGTCTTGGCCTTTATATTGTCAAGCAACTCATTGAGAAAATGAATGGAAATATTACTCTTCAAAGTAAACCAGGTTTTGGAACAAAATTCAAGTTTAAAATTCCTTTATCTACAGTCTCAGAGGAAGTAGCAAAGAGTCTTGCTGGGGAAGCTGGTGGAAAAAGTTCACTTAAATCAAGGACCATTGCCATGAGAAAGCAGGCTCCTGCTCGAGCATTAATTGTTGATGATAGTGCATATAATCAAGAGATCCTCAAAAGTTTCTGTAAGAATCTGAGTGTTCAAACTGAGACCGCTGATAACGGGCTTGAAGCACTCGAAAAAGTCCAGAGTCACCCTTTGAATTATTATAGTTTCATCACGATGGATCTACAGATGCCGATTATGGATGGGATCACAGCGACAAAAAAAATCAGACAACATGAAAAGAAAGTTGGAGGAGAAGAGGGTCAAAAGAAGGAGATTCCAATCATAGTTGTGACTGGTAATTGTTCACTAAGTGAACAAGAAGAGTGTATTAACCCAGCTGGAGAAGCTCGAGCGACATATTTCTTTAGAAAACCATTCCAATTTGCTGATTGTAAACAGTGTGTTGACAATATTTTGAACCAGAACCATAAAGGAGGTCAACAAAAAGCAAAGATATTGATTGTCGATGATGATAGTTTTAATCGACAAGTAATTCAGAATCAAATCGAAAGGCTTGGATTAGTTTGTGAGGCTAGTTCTAATGGATCAGGAGCTGTCAAAAAACTTAAAGAAGATCCTTGGTTTACTGTTATTATTATGGATTATGAAATGCCTGATATGAATGGAGTTGAGGCGACAATAAAGATCCGAAAAGAACTGAAATTGAATCAAGTGTATATTATAGGAGTTACTGGAAATACAGGAAATGGAACTACGAAAAAGATGATTCAAAGTGGGATGAATATGGTGATATCAAAACCTGTATCTTTAGACCAAATCTTTTCGCTCTTTAAAGATTTAAAAGTAGTTGAATAAAGTCGAATTTTAGTGCGGGAAAATTTGTTATTTATGAAAGGAAACTCTCTTTAATCTTTTGGTAATTCTCTTGTTTCTGAAAATTGTTTATGTTGTTCTCTTATTCTGTTATATTTTTCAGTTTCTAAGTCGGTAAAATATTTTCTACAATCTTGTTTAAATTTGGTTCAATTTTTGTTTCTTTCATCAAAGAGATTTTCCAAAAAAAAAAATGTGAGAATTCTCAATGATTTTCTTTCTCATTTTTTTTTTGGAAATCTTCAGGAGCAAAAGAGTTTTTAACTTTCTTTTTTCTTTGGCTTTACTTGGATGAGTTCATCAACTGCTGCTCCCCAAAAAATGTTTTTTGAAGTTTTCTTTGATAAAGAAATAACTTCCTTCTTCAAAATCATAAAGAATAAAATTTCTCTAACAAGAGGGATATAGTTGTTTACTTTAAATCTTCAGATCGGATTTTTAGAGAGTTGTTGATATTCAACGAAAAGTATAATATAAATTTCCTCTTTGTAGATTTAGGAGTCAATAATTTATATGAATAACTCATCATATACTGTAAAATACGATTTTCAATAAATTGAGGAATTAAATCTCATCAGAAATTCACACTTACCAAAAGGTCTCGTGTGCTCTGAGACAACTCCATCATGTAAAATATTCTTTCTTTTAGACTCTCAAGATAGGAAGAAAGTCCGCAATGTCACTGAAAGTGAAATCAATCACTTGAGTGATATCTTCCAAAGGTTCATCGTAGACAATGACATCGAGATTGGCAGTTTCGCCTTGACCATTGCTGATGGCCACATCGAAATCATAATTGATTCCATCCAATATTTGAGTGTCCAAACTGTAAACTTCAGTCACAAAGAACTCAGAATCAGCCAAAATTCCTTCTTCGATCCCTTCATCAACGGCATATTGAACTCCAAAATTCAATAAGTCCACTGTCTCAGCATTCTCACTCGCCACAGTCCAATCAACTGGACTGTATCCTCCTTCTGTCGTGTAAAAGTTAGCCTCTGCTTCAAGATTTTCTAATGAATCAGCCCATGATCCACCTGACCAACTGACAAGGTCATAATTATCCTGAGCAACTGTAAATGACAACAAAGCTAAAAAGAGGGCAGAGATAAGGAGTTTCATGCTTAAATCTTGGGATCAGGAATATTTTGATTAATTTTATAAAAGACCAAAACCAAAGAGTATTTGTATCTCCAAGGTCTAAAATTGAATTTAGAAGGACATTCCAAACCGAATCATCTCGAATTTCGAAGGTTTTCCCCACCAATACGATAGAACAAAGTCTAATCATTGATGAACGTCAAAACTCAATTTTCATTTAAACCTTCAAAAAGAGTTATATTGTCTGTATATGCCGTTTTTCATAAATTGGATTCAATGTATGTGGCAAATTGCTCATCTGGAGAGCTTGATTTATCAAGATAAACTCTGAAGACTTGAAATATCAAGGTTAAGCCAATAAAGAAATTTTCGGAATTCAAGAGATGTTAGAAAAAGATAAAAAGAGTATCTTCAAGAAGTTCCTAAAGGACTAAAATAAAAATGTAAATTTGGCTTGGGAAAATTTATATAAAACTGATATTTGACTTCAACTTCAATTCAAAATGAAGTTGAAGTTCTTCTGTCATTTTTAAAAACAAAATTTCTATCTATAATCACTAGAAGAACCCTTAAGCTTAAATAGGTTTTTTCTACGATGCTCCTTTGAAATTTAGGTACTTTTCAAAATCTCTCGAAGTGGAGGATTTTCTCAGGATAAATTGCTAAATTCAATTTTCATCTCATCACGCGCCAACTTTCCGAATCATTTTTAATTGTTAATGAGCCTAAACCTTTCTATAATCTGGAAATTCGCTTTTGCCAAAGGCTTTTCCCGCTTCAAAAGGCCTCTTCCCACGAGAAATAAACTTCTTTGAGGAATTTTTTGGGGCGATTTTCTCGATTTTTTTTTTATTCGAAGGATGCTAAATTTAAAGCATTCATTATTGTTTCAATAAAACTCCCTTTGAATTTTAGCATCAGGCTATGTTTGTTCTCTTCAAATTATTTCGACATTTGAGGAAAATTTGGGAAAAAATTTATCAAGACAAAATACTACAACTTTGTGTCTGGGACGAAATTTGACTCCTCAAATTTTGCTAAAATTATTATCAGACCTTCCTCTTAATAAAACTTTATTTTTAGCTTTTTACGGGATCCCAATATAATTTTTCATCTTGCAAAAAATGCCCATACATATTTATGACTCCGCAAAATAAGCTCTCCTTCTCCATAGAGATTCATGAATTTTTTCCTTTCTCTTCTCAGAAAAAATTATTTCTTCAGTCTCAAGTTTTCAGAAGGAAAAATTTTTATCTCCAAAATCTCAAATTTTTTTAAAAAGAGGCGAAAAATTATTTTGACTTTATTCTATTCTCTCCAAAGCTATAAACAAATTTATTCCTCTACTACTCATTATAAATACCGTCTTCTATCTTTCAATAATAAAAATATTTTTAAAATCGGCTCTTTCTTGATATATGAAGGTTCTCACTTCTCTTTTGTTAATCTCTCTTCTTGTTTTTGCTTCCTGTCAGTCCATCGAGGAATCATTTGAAAACAATGAAGCTTCCCCTTCTGAAGAAAATGCTGAATGGACTTCGATCCCTTGGAGTGAAGCAAGTGAGAATTCCGAAATACTTGATCTTTTAGACTATGGCTTTGATTTCTCCATTAGTGTCGCACAAAGTGAAGGGTGGATCGCTGATACAGAGTTCCACATTACCGAAGTCTTAAGCTTAACAGCTCAAGACGTTGATGGAACCAATTACGATTTTGATATTGCTATCAGCAATGATGAAGGAGAGACTGCTATGTTGGATTTCCTTATTTATGATAATCCTTCCGCTGATGTGGCTGAGCTTTTGGAATTTACCCTCTATGATATACAAAATGTATAAAGACGAGTTCATATTTATTTGTTCGCTAGTGTTTCGCAGTATATTTTGGTGAATTTACCTCGTGTAAATTCTTTGTATAAAAAATTTTGGATCCTGTCTAAATATTATTTTCATAAAAACTCTCTAAAGAGGGATGACTCTTATTTTCTTTTACTATTCTCTCAAGAAGCCAAGGGAGTTGCCCCACTTAATTATTCTTTTTTATGAGAGAAAAAAGGGATCAGATGCCTTTTAGTTTTTGAAGATAAAATGGAATTAATTTTAAAAAGAGCTAAAATTATGAATTCAAAGAAAGCTCTCTAAAGATTAGATTTCTTCTTTGAAGTAAAGAATTAATTTTAACTAATTCAAGTATGATTTACAAATTGCTCTCCTCCTTAAGCAATCCCAAAACATTCCCATCAAGTTTGTTCAATGTCAAAATATTTCACAATTGCTCCTTTTGAAAGAGTCGTGCTGAGTTATATTCGTTCATATTCTACTTGTTTTTACAAAATCATATGAAAAGTTCACCAAAATCGCCTTTTTGGGGTGTTTGATCGAGACTTGCAACAAGCATGAATTTCTGGGTAAATTTTCAATTTCACCCCAATCTGCCCAGAGAAATTTTTAAATCACCAACAGATCATTGAATTCATAGTTCTTATAAGTTTAAATGTAACTATATCAAATTACTTTCTCGCTAATATATATTTCTGTACGATCATCAAACAATAATGTCATTGTATCTAACCTAAGTCCCACCTATTTACATGATAAGCGATAAAGCAATATTAACCAAAATCACGAGAAAGGCTATTCCTAAACCTGTACGAGAGCCGCCCAAATGGGGATCAATATCAGCATCGGAGGCGCTACTTTCTCCATCCAAGTTGGTCACAGCAGCGGGATCACTTGTCACAGTAATTGTCATCTGGGAGGAAGTCAAATCAGGATTCCAAGTTCCACTTGTTGAACTTTGGAGACGCCTTGAAGAACTACCGGTACCGTCACCTGATGATCCATTAGCAAGGATCTGGGTGACGCCAAGATCAGGGTATGCAATATCCCCCATACCAATAACTCCTCCGCCATTTCCGACGATAGAAGTGTTCATCACAAAGGAGCCGTTGAAGAGGTTGCTACACTGCCAAGTACAGCTATCTTCATCACATCCAGTTGGCTCAGAGTTAGTTCTTTGAGTAGCATTAGTGTAAGTCGGGATATCATCAGAGATGGTGGCATTGATGATTGACTTGTGCTCATGATAGACCTTGAGGTAGTTGATCAAGTCAACGAGTCTCTGATAGGCCTGCTGGGCTTGGAACAAGGGGTTAAACTTGTCCATGGCTGCAGTATAAGGAGCACAGGCGTCTTGAATAGTTGTGCAGAGAGCAGAGGCGCTGGTGATTGATCCGTTTGTTGAGACTCCTTGAGTCGCCCAGTTGGGGTCGCAAGCAAGACAATAGGCTTCAGCTTGGATTTGAAGAAGGGTGGTGAAGCAAGTCACTCTCTTGTTCTGCATATCAATAAAGTCTTTCTTGAAAGTATCGTCATCAGAAATATCGTTCAATTCACTTCCCAATTGTCTGAGGGAAAGGAATTGAGTGTGAATTGGGTCTCCGACTTCAGCGTTGTCTTTTTGAATGTCACTAATCTCATCAGTGAGATCAGTCAAATCAGACACCTTGTCTTGGAACTGAGAAGTGTAATTATGATCAAGCTGAGCGATGTAAATATCTCTTTCTCCAGCAAGAGCTTGGAGAGTTGAAGTGACGTTATTCAGCATAACTTGGAGTTGCACCACTGTGGCATTTGAGCAGCATGTTTGACCATTTTGAAGGTTACCACAGTAAAGAAGCCCTGCGCCTGAAACTGGGCTGTCAAGACCTTCGAGGCCATAGACCTTGAGCAAAGGGTTATCGCAGCTTTGAGCTGAACTGTAGGCCAGAAAAGCCATGAAAAGGAAAGCAATGAATCTTTTCATCGATGAGATAGATTGAGAGATTTACGTTTTAGATTATAATTTGGAGAGACTGGAGGATAATTTATAGCGATAAAAGGGTTTCTAGATTCTTTGAGAAGGAATATGAATGGTGAAGTTCGAATAAATAAAAGTGGACTCACAGCTAATTTTAGGAGGGAATGCTCAAACTAGTTTTGCTTTTCACCAAAAATTTTTCGAGAATTTGTTTTCCTTGAAAAAAGAAGAATTGGAAATTTTATGCTCGTAATAATTAATTTTAGCTCCAATTTTTTTATAGATACTTGAATATAACATGTACAAACTGACGCTTGATCCTCAAAATCGGAGCACGATAAAGCTTCCAATGTCTTCTTGCAGGCATAAAGGTGTTTTCTCTTTAATTTACAACTCTGGAAATTCTATTTTCAAGCTCTTCCAATTTCTATCAGGTCTATCGCCGCAGCCAGAGTTATTTTCGAAAATTTTCTTCGAAAATCGAAACATTGCTCTCAAGTAGAGCTCAATTTGTTTCTGGATTTGTTTAAAGATCAAATCTCTTCGAAGGGAGAAAAACTATTTTAGTGCCTAAATCGAAATTGAGTAAGTAAAGGCTCCTGGTGAAAATTTCGAGTCAATTAGCAAGTTTTACGAAAAATATATCTTGTTGAAAGAGGTCTCGAATTTTTTGTTTTATTCATAATGAGGACAAATTAGAAAGTTTAACATAAAAGGGCAAGAGGCCGTTTGCATGAGAACAAAAAATTTAAATTAACCATTGCTTCTAATTCATCTCAATAATTGTATACATAGTCAAAAATAAAAATTTATCTTTTGCCATTCTCCTGTCTATATTTAGACGAGTTTCACAAATTCAAATTTCTTCCTCTAAAATCTCGCAACTTCGAGCTTCTTTAGGAATAAGTTTGGCTTCCAAGTGACTTTGAGTTTAGTGTCGGTCTTCAAGGCTCCTAAAGTTTTGAAAACTTGAATCAGTTTCATCTTGCTTTTTGGAGATCCTCATGATAAGCTGACAATTCTTTCAAATAAACCTCTTCGTGGGACTTGAGGGAATATTTTACCATTCAAAGAGATCTCTATTCTTTGAAATTGTCAGAAGTGAGCGAAAGGTCTCCCTGAAAGCTTCTTTATTGGCATTTTAGGGATTGAGCTTAGAGTCGGCGAGAGATAAAAGAATTAGAGTTTCGCAGCAGTCTTGGGACTTGAAAAAAAGTAAAAAATAAAAATGATCCTTTCAAATTAAAGGGCTAAAATTGCAATATTAACTCAAAAATTGAAATTTAACAAATCTATTCATTTTACAACAACTTCACTATCTCCTTGAATTGAATCTCGGAGCCTCGAAGAATCTACTTCCCTAAAGGTCTTGTCTGCTGAAAATCCACAGTCTCTGAAAATCCTTTCAAATTCCTCAAAAAGCTTTTTCTTGCGAAAATCAGGACAAATTTATAAAAAAACAAAAATTTCACGAATTAAAAAAAAAAATCAACAAAGCTTCCTTTCACCTTCTTTATGAAGCCTGGGCGCTCAGTTTTTGTACATTTTGATGACTACAACCTGTGTTTCTTTTAAGTTTCAAAGGTCTTCTTTGGTCACATTATAGTAATTCCTTCTGTGGTTGATAAACAATAAAAGACAAAAACTTGGGAAGAGGACAATTAATTAGGGTCAGATTGATAAAAAACTAAAGTTGCTCGAGATGTTCGATTTGATAGTGAACTTTGACAAAAAGAAAATCTCTTTTAGAAAACCCTGAATTTTCTCAATTACTTTTTTCCCTGAAGAAAAGCCTTCTATTGAAGAAGATTGATTTTCGAGAAGAGATCTTTATTTCTTAAAAAATAGAATCCATAAGATTTAATAGATCACAATTGAAAACTCATTTAGGGGAAAAATTCGTTATGATTCAGACAAAAATTGTTCGCTTCCTTAGTTTGGCTTTCAAAACATGCAAAAATCTAGCGGGTCCTCTTGGTCAGGTACATTTAAATATTACTGAGTTCAAGAAGCACGATTAGCGGGGAGTATTTCTCAGAGTTAATAAGAACCAGAACCTTCAAAGTGTCTCTTTTCGCTTTGATTGATCTGAAAGACGTGTTTAATCCAAAAGAGAGTGGCTTGACTTAATTTAAGATTTGAAATGGAGGGTTAATTCACAAATTTATCCTTTTTATGACTCAGATTTTAATTCATAAAAATAAATTTTGCAAACCCTCAAATCAAGGAACAAAGCACTTATAAGTTTGAAACTCGTTTAAAATGTGATCCTTCACCTTGCCAAACATTCTTTTAAGATGTCAGAAGAGTATGAAAATCCGAAGAAACCATATTTTTGAAGGAACTTTAATAAATTTGAATCTTCCGTCGAGAAATGTCTATTTTGGTTACTTTAACTACTGTTTTGAATTTTGAGTGATTTTATTATTTCAGACAACTTGCTGAAAAAAGCTTCATACTTGATTTGGCCAAAAGAAAGCCAATTTCTTTTAACAAATTTGAAATCAACAGTCTGGCATGGAATCATCTTCTTATTCTTCCTGCTTTTTTTTTGTGTCAGCAATGGAGAGATTGATCTAAAATTTCCTAGAGATTTCTTGCATTCCATGAAAAATTCATTCTTTTATCTAAAATTGTTTTGGAGAGAGAATCTTCATTTTTCGAGAAAAATTTTTGAGCATCTTGAGGCTCTGACAGCACGTTATTTCTAACAAATTCTATTTGATTAATCTTGCTAATTTCAAATTCCGAATAAACCTTAATATTCCTCTGTCATAATTCCAAAATTTATTCCTTCAATCCAAAATTTTTCTGTGTCAAAAGCCTGTTTCCAGTTTAAAATTTGTTCCTTTTGACATGCTGATTCTGAATTTTTGATTTTCTTTCGATCTGACTCCATTTTCCAATTGTAAATCTGATGTTGAGTTTCTTAGAACGAACTTGATTGCACCGAACTCCTGTACTTTTAAACTTTTGATTCTCTCTTTTTCTAGAACTCTGATGATTTGGTCTTCTATGAATGATTGCTTCTCTTCACATTCAGAGGGGAAAAAATTAGAAGGAGAAATTTTATATCGATAAACGCCTTCTTTTCCATCCTCTGATTATGGGGTTGTTATTGATAAAAGTTAAACAAGATTTACTTGAGAATGAAGAAAATTTTTAGCCCCTTTTTGAATTTTTTCTTTTTGCCAAGATTCTCATTGGACCTGGGTTTTTTTTCAAGCTCAGAAAAAATGACTCATTTGTCAAGTTTAAAAAAGTCCGAAATTATCAAACAGTAATCCAAATATCATTCTAACAAGCAATTCTCCCAAAAAAATTGAACTTTCTCTTTTTCTTTCCTTTTCAAGCAAATTTCTTTGAAGTTTTTTAGACATTGAAGTCACTTCAAAATTGAAAAAAAAATTCGAAAAAAATTGATTTCTTCAAAAATTCACGAGGATATTTCTGATTTTTCCAATTGATTTTATTTGAGCATGATTTTTTTTTTCTTCAATATCGCCCACAATCAGACAAAAGCTCCAGGAAACCAAACCTCCAAAGAAAGTTTCTGGGAATAAGAAGGCCATGATTCAACCTGAAATTCCTTGAATATTCCAAAAATTTCCTAAATCCAAAGTGTAGCTTTGTTCTTGGTTGAAAGCAAAAATATGGATTGTTTTCAAAAAGAATTTTTTTAATCCTGGAATGGAAGAGTATGAAATTAGACTTCAGAATTTTGGACATTACCTCTTTGAAAAAAGTGACTATATGATGATACTTTGTCAGTCTGAGAAGAGCAATTTCTTTTGATTGGAAATTTTTGAAAGGAGATAAAACCTCTTCTTTCAAAAATTCAGAATTAAAATCCAACACTTCAAATCGAAAGTTATTCAAACTGAAAGCTCTGCAGGAGAACAAAAAAAAAGAAATTGAAAGTGGAACATGGCAGAATCTGGGATGACTTTGTTGAAAACTCAATTCCCGAGAGAATTGGAAAAATGCTAAAGATCATTCTTGAAAAACTTTATCTTTTCTTCAAAAACATTTTTCTGAAAAATAATTCTTGAGATTTTTGCAAAAACCGACTTTGTTGAATTTGAAAGGAAAACCTGAATTGAAAAAAAATTATTTTCGTTGTTTTTGGAAGGAAGTCTAAGAAAAATCTCACTTCAGCTCAATTTCGAGATTCATCAACATTCCTTTTGAAAGAAGGAGAAGTCCAGTTTGGGTTCCGACAAGTTCCATAAAGTTCTTGAAAATGAATCTCGAATGCTGGATCAAAGTTTAATCTTTCTTATTTATATTTTCTTAACATTTTCTGCAAGTCTTCTTGACCTGAACTTCAGATTTTTTCGTTGTTTGATTTTCTACAGAAAATAAGAAAATCAATAGATGAAAAAAAAAATTTTAAAGTTTCAAACCTGTTCTTCATATATTGATTTTTTTCTCTTTTTCTCAAATATTTTCCGATTTCTCTCAAGCACCTCCTCCGAATGGAAAGACTCATATGAGCAGCATTTTTTCCCCAATAATTAAATTAAGCAAACTTCCTTGTTCCAAACCACCCAAGATCATCTGAAACGTTTTTTCAAAAATCTCAATCTCAATGAACCAATATCAAATTCAATTTTAACTTCAAGGTTTTTCTCAGTCATAATCAACACATACTTTCAGGTAAACAAATGAGAGAACAAATTTTATCTTTACATTGGTTATCTTATTTGGATAAACAATTTAGTCCAAACTTGGAGGAGAACAGTTGACATCATGAATTGCAATAAAATATTATTATTTAGACATATTATTAGAGAAACAAGAACATCATATATATAAAACTATAAACAATAGATAATTACAGAGAGTCACCTTGGCGATCCCTTTTCAATCTTGGACAATTTTCTATTGTTCATCTCATATATACCTTCGCTTAATTGGATTCTCCAAGGACCACAACAATAGACTCTTCTTGTTGTTCTTCTTGGTTG
>Ga0182738_1005746_pt1 | contig 13123 bp, 11 predicted proteins | sample eDN5th30CBELigMG_FD_128876 | JGI IMG/M metagenome (GOLD analysis project Ga0182738, IMG submission 128876) | Enriched Miracle-Growth compost microbial communities from Emeryville, California, USA - eDNA 5th pass 30_C BE-Lig MG (version 2)... ...
CCCGCCGTCTCCATTGCCTGGGCGAGTCCGGAATTTTCAGGCGAAAGCAAGGTCTTCAGCACTCCACAAGGAGTGTGTCCACACACGACCAGATGCCTAACCTGATAGAGCTCCACCAGCCCCTCTACCTGGGTCTCTTCCTCTCGGTGTGGGTCGGGCCTGGGGACCAGGTTGCCGAAATTCTGGACCACCTGGAGATCGTGAGCGTTGGTGGATATCAATTGAAAAGGATTGGTCCTTAAATCTGAACAGGTGATTAATAGTGTGCGGGAAGGGCGGCCACGAGCAGGAAGCTCAAACAGTGAGTGGGATGACCGGAAATCCGAGGGCCGCAAACTCTCGATCAATCGTTTCAGCATGTTGCCGCCTCAACCTTGATTCAAGCGTCCAGGCTTAAGTTCAGGCCACGGCCTGAAAAAACCTGGTCGAGCGAAAAGTTCCCGCTATGGGCACATCACCGCTGCTGGGGGGCATTCGCATCATTGGCAAGGGTGTGACTTGTCTGGTAATTCAATGACAATTGGCCCAAATCTGGGGCTTTAATGTTTCTGAGTTGACATTGTAGGATTGAATGGACACAATGTCCATAGATGTCAGGTTTGGGCGTGATTTGCGACGCGATTCTCTCGCATGTCGTTTACCTGGCCCCCCTCCCCCCCTTCCTCCCCCAGAGCGAGTTGGTAACGATGCCTGAGACCGTGGTGCATTTTCAGATCAGGATGCCCCCTTCCTCACATGAAACCCTGGCCAGCCGTGCACGGAACGAGAAGCGTTCTTTGAATGTGTTGATCGTTTCGTTGCTAACTCAGGCGGTCGAGCGTCGGACGGAATTGCGGGCGAAAGCCCCGGAAAAAGGAGAACCCGCACACTTTTGCGAACCGGCCTCCGAGGATAGACGATAGGTTTATTGGTACGGCTTGGGCGAGTCGGGCTCGATTCATCTCGGGCTCGCTGGCGATTCTCCCCCCTCTTCGCTCGCCTTTTCTCCCCCCTTGTCATCCTTTCCCATCAAAGGAAGGCAATCCAATGAACCTTTCCGTCCGTGATACGGCTGCGCTGCTGAAGGTTTCGGAAAAGACCATCTACCGATGGATCAAGCAGCAGACCATTCCAGCCTATCGAGTTCAGGATCAGTATCGATTTAACCGAGCGGAGATCCTTGAGTGGGCGACGTCACGCCGACTGAACGTATCGAGCGAAATCTTCGAGGAGCCGGAGGCGGCTGGTCAGCCGGTCCCTTCGCTCTACGATGCGCTCGAGGCGGGGGGCGTCCATTACCGGGTTTCCGGCGACGACATCGAAAGTGCCTTGGGCGAGGTGGTGCAGTTACTTCGACTGCCGGACGAGGTGGACCGAGAGTTTCTTCTGCGCGTGCTTCTGGCTCGCGAGGCGATTGCTCCCACGGCCATTGGGGACGGGATTGCGATCCCGCATGTCCGCAACCCCGTTGTCTTGCACGTCGGTCGACCTTCGCTCTCGCTCTGTTTTCTCGACCGGCCCATCGAGTACGGCGCACTCGATGGGAAGGAGGTCGATACGCTCTTCACCATCATCAGCCCGACCACTCGGGCCCATCTGCACCTGATGGCGAAGCTCTCGTTCGTGCTTCGCGACCGAGAGGTCCGAGATGCGGTCGGGCGGCAAGAGTCGCGTTCGGAAATCTTGCGCCAGATCGATCGTGCCGAACGCGAACTCGCGCCGCCGTTGGCGCGGAAACCGACCGAAGCCGGTTCGCCGAAATCTTATTAGCTCATCCAAGGAACCCGCTCCAGGGGGAAGGGACGTGGCGCGTCGCCGACGTTCCAGTGCGGGCGGAGCGAACGCGATGCAGTTGACAGTACGCGATGTGAGTCGGCTCTTAAATGTTCCCGAGTCGAAAGTCACTCGGTGGATCAAGCAAGACGGTCTTCCTTCTCGACGTGTTGATGGGAAGTACCACTTTAGTCGAGTCGATCTGCTCGAATGGGCCACGACCAGGCAGCTCAAGGTCGCCGCGGAGGTGTTCGATCACCTCGACGGCGAAACCCCGTCCGCCTCGGGGTTGGCCGATGCCTTGGAGCTTGGCGGAATCCACGGTCCAGTCAGGGCGGCGAATCAAGAACAGGCACTCAGAGCACTCGCCGAGTTCCTGCCTCTTTCCGACGGGGTCGACCGAGACGTCTTGTTGCGGCTTTTCCTCGCCCGAGAGGGGATGGCGAGCACGGCGATCGGTGATGGGATCGCTCTGCCGCACGTCAGAAACCCGATCGTGCTGCATGTCGAGCGTCCCTTGGTGACGCTCTGCTATCTGGAACAGCCGGTCGACTTCAATGCACTCGACCGAAAACCGGTTCATGCGCTGTTCTCGTTAGTCTGTCCCACGGTGCGAAGCCACCTTCAGACTCTCTCGCGGTTGACTTACGCGCTCCACGACGAAGGCTTCAAACAGGCTGTTATACGCCGGGCTCTCTCCGAGGAGATCCTCAGAGAAGCTCGACGGGTGGAAGGTTCTCTCGCTGAAACCAACCGGAGCGGAGGGAGTCGATAAACGCTCATGGATGCCTCGGTTGATCAGCAGCAGCCTTCTCATCTTCCCCGTTCGACCGTCGTGGGTGCTCTTGTCTCAACTCTCCTGGGAGTGGGGATTGTCCTGGTGGGCTGCGCCTTCGCGATCGAGCCCACGATTCGGATCCTCAAGGGGGGAGCAACATGGTCGTTCTCTCGCCAATGGGATGCCGCGCACGGACCCTTTTCGGTTGGGATCGATGCGCTCAGCGCATTCTTTCTTTTGCCCGTGCTGGTGCTATCGCCCCTCTCGGCCCTCTTCGGCGGCCAGTACATGCTCGCCTACCGGGGTAAGAAGTCTCTCTTCGGCTTCTGGTTGTTCTTTAATGTGTTCGTCGCCAGCATGGTCATGGTCGTCCTCGCGCGTACCGCGGTCTTGTTTCTCCTGTCGTGGGAGATCATGTCCGTCTCCGCGTTCTTCCTGGTGACGTTCGAACACGAGCAGGCCGAGGTGCGACGGGCGGGTTGGGTGTATCTCATCGCGACTCACCTGGGAGTCGCGTTCCTCATCGCGACATTCGTTTTGCTTGGGCGGAACGCGGGAGGCTTGGAGTTCAACGCATTCGAGACGATGCCGGCGCTGGGGCCCGCCTGGTCCGGGCTTCTCTTTGTTCTGGCACTCGTTGGTTTCGGCGCCAAGGCGGGGTTCGTACCGTTCCACGTCTGGTTACCCGAGGCGCATCCGGCGGCCCCTTCACATGTCTCGGCCCTCATGTCGGGTGTCATGATCAAGATGGGCGTGTATGGCCTGCTCCGCGTCTTGACCTTTCTGGGCTCCCCCACCCCCTGGTGGGGAGGAAGCCTGGCTTTGCTCGGGTTGGTGACCGCCCTCGTGGGCGCATCCTTGGCCATGCAACAGCGCGATATCAAACGTGTGCTGGCGTACTCAAGCATTGAAAATATCGGGCTGATTGGCTTCGCGCTCGGTGTGGGACTCTGGGGTCTTGCCGCGGGACTGCCCGAGGTGGCGGTTCTAGGGTTGATCGCGGGACTTCTGCATGTCTGGAATCATTCCTTGATGAAAGGCTTGATGTTCCTCTCCGCGGGAAGCGTGCTGCACGCGACGGGGACGAGGGACATGGAAAAGCTGGGCGGACTCATTCACCGGATGCCCTGGACCGGGGGATTGATGGTTGCCGGTTCGGTGGCGATCTGCGCCTTGCCTCCCGCCAATGGGTTCGTGAGCGAGTGGTTGTTGTATCTCGGGCTGATGCGTTCCGGTCTCGCCAGCACAAATGGTCACAGCCTTCCGCCGCTTCTGGCGGTCGCGTTTCTGGCCGTGGTTGGGGGGCTGGCCGCAATCGCGTTCGTGCGCCTGCTGGGGGTCGTGATGCTGGGGTCGCCGCGGACCTCGGCCGCGGAAACGGCTCACGAATCCTCCTGGTGGATGATTGGGCCGATGGTTGTTTTGGCCCTCCTTTGCCTGGTCCTGGCGATCGGTCCCGCTTACGTGACCCGTTCGTTTGCCGCGACGATTGTCCCCTTGCTCGACCCGAATGGGACCCTTTCAGCACGAGATCTCGATTCTCTCGACCATTCTCTGCGAACGCTCGGTACGTTGAATCAGGGGCTCCTCGGCGCGTTGGTCGTGGTTTCGGTCGTTTTGGGGGTCCTTGTCCGGTGGGCTGGACGCACAACCGGACCGACCTGGGGCTGTGGTTATGTTCGGCCCACCGCTCGGATCCAGTACACGGGTCGATCCTTCGCCGAATTGCTCTCGGAGCACCTGCTGCCCCGGTGGCTCAGGCCTCGTACGTTTCGTCAGGCTCCCCAAGGTCTATTTCCAACTCAGGCCCATTTTGGTTCTGCCTGCCCCGACCCGGTCAGTGAGCTCGTGTACGAACCGTTCTTCAAGCGTTGTGCGGATCGCTTCGCCCGCCTTCGTGTTTTTCAACAGGGCAAGGTTCACGTTTACTTGCTCTACCTGGCTCTCACCGTGGTTCTAGCCCTGGGCTGGGTGTCGATTCGGAAATAAACAGGAAACGATGATTTCGGATTCGTATGAGACGGCGATTGCCTGGGCCGTGTCGTGTCGCGGAATGGCTCGTCTTGTCCGAGAGACGATGTTTTTCTAAACGAATCAAGCATGTTGGAATGCGGAGACAACTGCGCATTTTGATGTGATGAGGTTTAAGAGGGAGGGTTTGTGGGCCGGCCAATGGTTTGGAACACGTTCCATCTGGTTGTGACGTTTGTTTTGCCACCGCTGTTACTGGGTGTGATCAACCGAACCAAGGCGGTATTTGCCGGTCGCGTTGGCCCGCCGCTCTTGCAGCCGTATTACGACCTCATCAAGTTGTTTCAGAAAGGGTCGATCTTTAGCACGACCACGAGCTGGGTTTTCTGGGCAGGTCCCATCGCCGGTTTGGTCACGGCCTCGATCGCGGCGCTGATGGTGCCGATGGGGCATGCCTTGGCTCCCATTTCATTCGACGGCGACCTGATCGTCGTGGTGTACCTGCTCGGCCTGGGTCGATTCTTCACCGCCGCGGCCGCCCTCGATACGGGTTCTCCTTTTGAGGGGATGGGGGCCGTGCGCGAGTTATCGTTTTCCTGCCTAGCGGAGCCAGCGATCTTCCTCGGCATGCTCGTGCTGGCGAAGCTGTCCGGCTCGACCCAGCTTTCAACCATGCTTGGGGCTTCGCTCGGCGGGCATTGGGGGACGGCGGGAACGTCCCTCGCGATGGTCCTGTTGAGCTGGTTTCTCGTCTTGCTCGTGGAGAACTCACGGATTCCCTTCGACGACCCAAACACCCACCTCGAACTGACGATGATTCACGAGGTCATGGTGCTGGATCACAGTGGGCCGGCTTTCGGCCTGATCCTCTATGGCGCTTCGTTGAAGCTGTTCGTGTTTGCTTCGCTCCTGGTGCGATTGGTCTGTCCTTGGGTTGCGTTGAACTCGTGGTTGGGATGGCCCGCCTTCCTCGTTGGGAGTGTCGCGGTCGCGGTGGTGATTGGGGTCGTCGAGTCCGTCATGGCTCGCCTGCGCATGCCCCAAGTTCCCGTCCTTCTGGTGGCCGCGAGCCTGCTGTCCGGTTTCGGCCTGATCCTCCTGGTGAGATGACACTGATGGGCCAGTTGCTCGATCCGCTCTTGATCATCGGCCTCGCATTGAACTTTGTCGCGCTCGGGGTCAGCCGGATCCGAGGGGTGATCAATGCCGTCGCGGCGCAAGGGATGTTGCTGGGGATTCTCGCTCTGTTCGTCCATCCCGGCGTACGCCTGCGAGGCATCTTACTCGTCGGAGTGATGATCTTAATCAAAGGCTTCGTCATTCCAAAACTGCTGATTCATGCGATGCGTGAGGCGGATGTTCAGCACGAAGTGAACCCGGCCATCAGTCCCATTACCTCGTTGTTGCTCGGGGCAATGGGCACGGGGCTGGCCCTGGTTTACTCGTACACGCTCCCACTGGCCGAGGAGCATCAGCATCTTCTCCTGGTCCCTGCGTCCCTTGCCACTTGCTGGACGGGCTTCCTGGTCCTGACCACGCGCAAGAAGGCGATCATGCAGGTGCTTGGCTATCTCATTCTCGAGAATGGTGTCTTTCTCTTCGGTTTGCTTCTCCTCGAGGCGATGCCCTTTCTTGTCGAGGTCGGCGCTTTGCTCGACCTGTTCACGGGCGTTTTCATCATGGCGATCATCGTTCACCATATTAGTCGTGAGTTCGCCTCCACCAGCACGGAGCACCTCTCGGAGTTGAGAGACTAACGATGGTCTACCTTCTGGTCCTGTTCCCGTTATTGATGGCCGTGCTGACGTACGCCTTGCCGTCCGAGCGTCTCCGCCCTTGGCTCTTGCCAGCCGGGGCCCTGGTGCATCTCATCCTGGTTGGTTCGATTTTGAATCAGGCGGAGAACGCCCCCTCGGTCTCGGGGCTTGGGGGTTGGCTCCTGCTCGACCCGCTCGGGAAGTTGGTGCTTGGGTTTCTCTGCCTGCTGTTCGCGCTCTGCTCGCTCTCCGTGCCGGGCTACCTGGCCCAGCATAAGGAACGCTCCAATCGCGTCTTTTGCGCGAACCTCTTTCTGATTCAGGCGATGATGACATTGGTCACCATGTCTTATCATCTGGGTTTGATGTGGGTGGCCATGGAAGCCACCACGCTGGCCAGCGCACCGTTGATCTACTTCAACCAGAGTGCTCGATCGCTGGAGGCAACGTGGAAGTATTTACTGATTGGATCCGTCGGGATCGCCTTGGCCTTGCTGGGCTCCTTCTTCCTCGCCTACGCCATGTTGAAGGCGGGGCGGGGCTCTACCTTGCGATTCGATGAATTGATCCGTGAGGCCCCCTACCTTTCCTCGGCCTGGCTCAAATCTGCGTTCATATTATTGTTCATTGGCTATGGAACGAAGATCGGCCTGGCCCCCATGCATACCTGGAAGCCGGACGCCTATGGAGAAGCGCCTGGCGTGGTGGGAGCGATCCTGGCGGGTAGCGTCACAAGCTGTGCGTTCCTTGCGATTTTACGGGTCTACCAGATCTGCAACGCGGGGACCGATGCCAGCTTCGCCCGCGAGTTCATGGTGTTCATCGGCTTATTCTCAATGGCGATCGCCGCGGTCTTCATGGCTCAGCAACGCGATATCAAACGCTTGCTTGCTTATTCCAGCGTCGAGCACATGGGAATCCTGATCTTGGGAGTCGGCATCGGCGGACTGGCGGCTTATGGATCATTGTTGCATATGATCAATAATGGATTGACCAAGGGTGCCTTGTTTCTTTCGGCTGAGAATATCCAGAATTCTTATGGAAGCAAGCTGACCGGCCAGGTCCGCGGGGCGCTTCGACGCGTTCCGATCTCCGGCGTCTTGTTCCTCGCGGGCTTCCTCGCGATTACGGGATCTCCCCCTTTTGGGCCGTTTATCAGCGAGTTCACCATCGCGAAGGCGGCGGCGAACGAGGGCCAATTCTGGGCCTGTGGCCTGTTCTTGCTCGCCCTTGCCGCTGTTTTCGTCGGGATGGGGGCGACGGTTCTCTCCGTGGTCCAAGGCGAGCCCCCCGCGGAAACCCCAGCTACGCCTTACCGCGAGCGAGTTGGCACCTGCGGGCCGATCCTCCTCGTGATGTCACTCGTTTTGTTGCTCGGACTTTTTATTCCTTCACCGCTCGAGTCGCTCTTGCGCGAGGCCGCCGCGTCCTTTGAGGTGAAGCGATGATCCCATCCACGTTCCTGAAGATGCGAACGGGCCAGGCCATTCCACGGGCCCTGCTTCCTCACCTCTCGCTCCCAGAGTTTCAGGGGGCGATTCTCGACCTGGTGAGTCAAGGGCATCGCATCGCCGCTTTCTTTGGAGACACCAGCGCGTCCTCGGGGGGTGATGTCGATCTCCATGCCGTCTTGACCGATAGCGCTCACGGCCTGCTACGCGTGGGGCGAACGACCCTCGAGTCCGATCGTTTCCCTTCGCTGACGTCCGAGTGCCCCGCGCTCCACCTCTTCGAACGCGAAGTCGCCGAACAGTACGGGGTTTATCCCGAAGGGCACCCCTGGCTCAAGCCGGTTCGTTTTCAACCTTCGTACCGGCCGGGACATGACGCCTGGGGCCGGGACCAGGATGAGAGGCCGGTGGTTGGCGTGACCGATTTCTTCCGCGTCGAGGGGGAAGAGATTCATGAGGTTGCCGTCGGTCCGGTGCATGCGGGGGTCATCGAGCCGGGGCACTTCCGGTTCCAGTGCCATGGCGAACAGGTTTTTCACCTGGAGATCTCTCTCGGGTATCAACACCGAGGCGTTGAGCGCTCGCTCATTGGTGGTCCGGGCAAACGAACGCTTTCCACGATGGAAGTGGTCTCGGGAGACACCTCGATCGGTCATGTGACCGCCTACTGCCGACTGATGGAGTCGCTCGCCGGCGCTCAGGTTCCCCTTCGGGCCGAGGCCATTCGCGGAATCGCCCTCGAGTTGGAGCGGCTGGCGAATCATACGGGAGACCTGGGGGCTCTGGCGGGGGATGTTGGTTTTCTGCCGACCGCCTCTTACTGCGGGCGGATCCGAGGCGATTTCCTCAACCTGACCGCCCTGCTCTGCGGCAGCCGTTTCGGCCGGAGCCTCGTGCGCCCGGGGGGATGCCGATTTGACCTCGATGCCGACCAGGTTGGGCGGTTCCAGGAACGACTCGACACGGCCTATCGCGACGTCGCGGGCGCGGTCGATCTCCTTTGGAACTCCCTGTCGGTCCAGGCTCGGTTCGAGGGGACAGGGCGTGTTTCTCCCGAGGCGGCGCGGTCCCTCGGCATGGTTGGGCCCTCGGCCCGCGCCTGCGGCCTCGAACGCGACGTCCGCCTGGACTTTCCGAGCGGAATCTACCGGTTCTCGCACGTGCCCATCTCTACCTGGGGCACGGGGGACGTTTTCGCCCGCGCTTACGTACGATGGCTCGAGATCCAACGCTCGGTGGCGTTCATCAGGGAACTCCTTCAAACCTTGCCCGACGGTCCGATTCAGACTCAGTCCAGCTTGGGCTCGCTTCTGCCCGACCACTTCACCGTCTCTCTCAACGAAGGCTGGCGCGGCCAGATTTGCCACGTCGCGCTCACGGACGACCAGGGCCGATTCGCGCGGTACAAGATCGTTGATCCCTCGTTCCGGAACTGGATGGGACTGGCCCTGGCGCTTCGGGACAACCAGATTTCGGACTTCCCACTCTGTAATAAGAGTTTCAACCTGTCTTACTGTGGACATGACCTGTAGCCTCATGCCCTCGGGGGATCGCTCATGATTTCCATTCTCCTCGAGCGGCTCCGGCAGGGCCGCCGGACCATCGCGTATCCATCGGGGAGCGCGCCCGCGCTCCCCGACCGCTTCCGTGGTCTTCCCGTGCTCCACTCGTCGCAATGCTCGGAGGGGTGCTCCGCCTGTATCGAAGCCTGCCCCACCGACGCGATGTCTCGAGACGCCGAAGGGCTTCGCCTCGACCTGGGGCGTTGCTTGTTCTGCGCGGAATGCACCGAGGCCTGCCCATCCAATGCCATCGAGTTCACGACGGATTTTCGGATGGCGGTGCGATCACGCGAAGACCTGGTGGTGCGGAGTGGAGAAGACTTGGAGCTAGCCCGACCGCTGGAAGCGAAGATGCTTCGTCTGTTCGGGCGCTCGCTTCGGTTGCGCGTGGTCAGCGCGGGGGGGGACGGATCGGCGGAGGCGGATCTGAATGTGCTGGGAACGGTGGTCTTCGACCTGGGTCGGTTCGGCGTTCAGGTGGTGGCTTCGCCTCGCCACGCCGATGCCCTGGTTGTGGCCGGGCCGGTCTCGGAGAACATGAAGTACGCGTTGCTCCAGACCTACGCCGCGCTTCCGGCTCCGAAGCTCGTGATCGCGGTGGGGGTCGACGCGATCTCCGGAGGCGTCTTCCGGGGAAACCCCGAAATTCACAATGGGGTTAGTGACCTCCTGCCAGTGGACCTGTTTATCCCTGGCAGTCCCCCCCATCCCTTAACGATCCTTGACGGGCTCCTCCGTCTGCTGGATCGTTTGGAAGACCTGCGCGGAGAGCCCGCCCGTTAGCCCCTGGGCGGGCGCGGGTGCTGCTGATTCGCGGCGGCCCGAGTATGGGCCATCGACTTCATCTCCTTGAGCTTCTCGCGCGCTTTCGACGGCCAGGGGCGGAGCGGCCCCATCCCTCGGTCGTCTGGAGACTTCGGTACCTGGACGACCAGTTCCTTCGCGCCCCAACCGTCATCATCTCCCACGGCGAGGCTGAAGTAGTAACGTCGCCCCGCGGCGAACTGCTCCTTGCGCGACGCCTGGAGATTGGTGGTGAACGTGAAGGTGTAGGTGCCCCCCCCTTGATGGGTCAGTGGGATCGGCCCGTAAGGCTCGTCCCGCCGATACTCATCGGTGACGATGAAGTTCGCTCGCTTGGGCCCAGGCAAGTTCTGGAAGACCTGTTTGTTCCCCTCAATGGAGAACTCGCGAGCGGTCCCAGTGATCGTGACTGGTATGTACTTGTTGTTGGGGGGCCAGAGCGTGGAAGGGACCACGGCCGCGTCCACGCTGAAATAGAGCAGGACGCGTTCCTCCAGTCCGTCGAGCACGGGCTTCGCGCGCCGTTGGACCTTGGCCCTGGCCTCGAAGCGTGATGCGCGAAGGGAGGGCGCGATTCGGGACGCGAGATGAGCCGCGGCCTTCAGGCAATTTCGTAAAGTGGGGTGCATCCTTGCCCCTTGATTGACCAACGCCAAAGTGTCCGTTGATATCTGATCGAGAAGGATCGGTTGGTCCGTCGCGTTGACCAGCCCACGCACGACGACCTGGTCATCGTGCGTGACTTGCTTCGCGAGGTGGAACGCGAGCCCCCAGGGTCGGTCGATCCGAAGATGGGTGAAATGGGGCTTTGGGCGTTCTTTACCTGCGGACCTGGTGATCCTTCGGCGTATTCTCGACCATGGTGGGCCGGCCCGTGAAAGCGCCCGGCTTTCGCGTTTGGATCACCACGTCTCGAAAGCGTTGCCTCGTCTCGAGATGAATCTGGTTCTGCTGCATGGTGACCTGGCAAGCCCAGTTGGGGTACATCGCCACGAGTCTTCCCATGAGCGACACGAACCAACCTGCTTCCCGCACCTGATCTTCGAGCAACTTCTCGAGGATTGGGCGAATCGTTCGAGCCACGGCCTTCCAGCCTTTGGAGTCGACCTTGACGAAGGCTTCGACGTCGTGCTGAACCCAGTGGTCACCGTTGACTTCGCGATAATAGCCGGAGTGGACGATCAGCACAATTCGAGCTTGCAGGTGCGCTGCTCCTCGCGGACTTTTATAGTCGAGGTGGCAGAGTAGAACATGAAGCTTGGGCGATCTGAGAACGAACTCCCATGAGGCGCTCGCCCCGTTGCCGTCAGTTCCTTGGTATCGATTCGGCCCAATCCGTTGAAGCTGGACTGGCGACTTGCTCAGGTCTTGCCAAAGCGCCAGGGTGAGCGCCGGCTCGTTCAACAGCCCAAGATAAACCTGGGGATTGCACGGAAAGGTCTCGGGAGCACCCTGGCGATGGAACGTGTTGTCCCTGATCACCTCGGCAACCTGGTCGCGATACTGGAGGTCGACCTGATCGAGCGGGATGACCTTGGCTGGGTCTGAAGTCTTGGGAGCGGCCTTGGCATACGGGGTTGTCAAGCAAACGCCCGCCATCGCCGCCAGCGCGATCGACCAGGTCGCTAGCCCGCGTCGAACCACGGGGGATTTCATGGCATCTCCGTTGGGGCAAGAGCTGTGGAACGCCCTGAAAGCCGTCGGGGTCTCCTCCCCCCTTTCGCTCCCGCGTCCACCTGCCCTTATACATCGGATGTTGCCTTCCCCTTTCTGATGCGTCTTCCCGCGATTGCGGCAATTTTTAGGGTCGATGGGGTTTGAGGGGTTTTGGGTAATTTGTTTGTCTGAACGTGTGTGAAAAGAGGGGGCAAGAAGTGATCTTGCCGGAAAAGCGGATCATTTTATGATGTCGCGCCATAACGGATTGAGGAGGAAGTTGGTTCATCGCACGGAGGCAGAACCATGCCAGAGCGACGTCAATCACGCGTTTGGATCGTGGGTGTTCTGGGCTTGGGAGTGGTCGGCGGTCTCGGGTACATGGGTTACCGCGCTTCGAGCCGGAAGCCAGCCGCCGTTCAGACGGTCGCTCAGAAGGTGGATAAGACGACCCCGGCGGCCTCGCTCGTCCCCTTGGTTCGAGAAGGGAACGCCGCGGCGCTGGCCGCCCTTTACGAGCGGGTGACGGAAGACAAGGACGTCGCACGCGACGAGGATTCGAAGCTTTGGATCGATGCGCTCGACGCGCTTCGGTCTGGCTACCGTAAGTACAACTCTTACGGGCGGGCGACCGCGATGAACGCGGCCGTCAAAATTTTGAACAAGTACTCGGTGAGCGCGGGGGGAACGGCTCCGCCGACCTGGGTGGACGTGCTCGCTCCGGTCCACGATATTCTGTCCGCTGGCATGGTGGATTCGGACCTGAACGTTCGGGCCTCGGCACTAGGAGAGGTGGCTCGTCTCTGGAGCTGGCTGCCAGGCCGTCAGCCCATCCCGCGCGAGGAAGACCTTCTCGCGGAGTGGAAGCAAGGGCTTCATACCCCCACGGTTCGATGCCTGGGCGATAAGGCGTCCAAGGTGCGCGTGGCCGCCGTGGCCTGCCTGGGTCTGATCCCCATCGACGCGGCCGCCGCGCCTGCCGTCGCCTATCTCGAAGATATGGGTGAAGGAGGAGGCGAAGTCCGCAAGCAGGTCCTTTCCTCGTTCGGCGGCCGGCGCAACCTGCTGACTGACGAGGCCTTGCTGAAGCGGCTCTACGACCCCGAGCCGGGTATTCCCGACATGGCTCAGCTCGTGCTTCGGACCCGCGGCCTCACCGATGAGCAGATCAGCCTGGGCAAGTTGGTCTATCACCCCAAGGCCGCCCTTCGGGCGTCGGTGATCCCCTTGCTCCGCGACCGGACCGACATCGACCCGATCGTCTGGTTCCTGATGTTGACCCGCGACCCCGAATCATCGGTACGCGCGAGTGCCGTGGAAGCCCTGGCGAGCCGGCTCTCTCCCGAGGTTCGCAGCCGCCTCTCCGAAATGGCGGCGACCGACAAGTCGCCC
>Ga0182738_1005747_pt1 | contig 13122 bp, 11 predicted proteins | sample eDN5th30CBELigMG_FD_128876 | JGI IMG/M metagenome (GOLD analysis project Ga0182738, IMG submission 128876) | Enriched Miracle-Growth compost microbial communities from Emeryville, California, USA - eDNA 5th pass 30_C BE-Lig MG (version 2)... ...
GCTCTGGCCGATGGCGGCGGCGGCCTGCTTTTCCGGCAAGCGCGCCAGGCGTTCGCGGCCAATCATTTCCAGGCCAATTCGAATCGAACCCGAGGTTACGATCACGGTGCGCCATCCCAGACTGCGAATCTGTGCGACTTGCCGCGCGATGTCGCCCAGAAAGGCTTCGTCCGGTTCGCCATGGCGCATCAAGGTGCTGGTGCCAATTTTGATGATCAGGGTTTTCATAGCCGGATTACTCGTAAAAGAAGCGGAGCGTTTTCTTCACATCAGGATGCAAACTTTTGGAAACGGGACAGGCGTGAGCAAGATTCTCTAATATCGTTTTCTGCTTCTCATCGGGCTGCAGAGAAGGCGGGAAATAGATATCCACTTTGATTTCCCCAATGCGGCGCGGATTGGCGGCCATAATTTTGCTGACTTCGAGGCGCGTCCCCGCCAGATCAACACCGCCAGCTTCCATCTTGATGGCCATAGTCGTAATAATACAACTGCCCAGCGCCGCCACCACCAGATCAGTGGGCGAAAACCGTTCGCCTTTCCCCTGGTTATCAGTGGGCGCATCCGTTTCAATCACGGTGCCACTTTGCAGATGTTTGCAGTCAGTACGTAATTCGCCCTGGTAAATAATTTCCGTTGTCATCGGAAAGTATTTTATCTCATGAAGGTTATGCGGGGTGGAGGGAAAGGAATATAAAAGTACTTTTGTTACGCGGAAAAGTACTTTTTACTCATGTTACGCGGTATCAATAAATAATTCCGTCATTCCGGCATGTCGTTGGCCGGAATCCAGTACATAAAAGTACTTTCACGTTCTGGATTCCCGATAACAGCATTCGGGAATGACGATACACAGAAAAAACATTCCCACTGCGTAACATGAGTTTTTAAGATATATTACGCATGAGAATCTGTGTCCTTACTCTTCAAACACAAACGCCGCATCGCCCATGTGGAGCAAGTCGCCGGCTTTGACGCCGCTCTTCTTCAAGGCATCCACGATGCCCTGTTTTTCCATTTGTTGATGGACATAAAGCGCCGCATCGCGATTGCTGATATCGAAGCGCCGCACCAGGCTTTCCAGCGCGCCACCTTCCACTTCCCACTCGCTCATGCCGTCTTCATATTCGCAAATCTGCTCCGCTTTCAACGGCTTTTGCGCGGGAACATAAGTTAGCGCCGGAACCACCGTTTCGGTTTCCAGCTTTGCCCTTTCCTGCTGCAATAACGCGGCGGCGCGCCATAGCACGGGTTCAATGCCTTCGCTGGTGGCGGCAGAAATGCGGAACACCTCGCAACCGCGAGCCGTTAATCTGGCTTCTAATTGTTCCACTTCTTCCAGCGCCGCCGGGCTGGTGGCCACGGCATCCATTTTGTTGATGGCCACCAGTTGCGGCCTTTCGGTCAGCTCGCTGTTCCATTGTTTCAATTCACGATTGAGCACCATGAATTGCCGCCATAATGAGAGGGGGCCGGTATTCATGCCATCCAGCAAATGAATAAATACCGGCGAGCGTTCGATGTGTTTCAAAAAACGATGCCCCAGCCCCGCGCCTTTATGCGCGCCGCGGATGAGTCCGGGAATATCCGCGAGCACCACTTGCGTGGTGGCATCCAACTTCACTACGCCGAGATTGGGCACCAGTGTGGTGAACGGATAATCAGCGATTTTGGGCCGCGCCGCGGAAGCGACCGAGATAAAAGTACTTTTACCAGCGTTGGGAAAACCGATCAGCGCCACATCGGCCAGGATTTTCAGGGCCAGTTTCAGTTTGCGTTCCTGCCCCGGTTCCGCCCCTTCCGCAAAACGCGGCGACTGGCGCGATGACGTCACAAAACGCCGATTGCCACGTCCGCCCATGCCGCCCTGCGCCACGATAACGCTCTGGCCTTGATGCGCTATATCCGCCAGCAGCGCGCCACTTTCCGCATCGTGCACCTGCGTTCCCAGCGGCAGGCGCAAAATGACATCAGCTCCATCGGCGCCGGTTTTTTTATCTCCCATGCCATGCTGACCGCGCCCCGCCTTGAGATGGGGACGCCGCGAGCAATCGATCAGCGTTTTGATATTGGCATCGCCCCGCAAGATGACATTGCCGCCGCGCCCGCCATCGCCGCCCGAAGGGCCGCCATGCGGCAGATATTTCTCGCGGCGGAAGGCCACACAGCCATTGCCGCCATCGCCCGCTTTCACTTCAATTGTCGCTTCGTCGATAAACATGGAGTATAAATGAGGGATTGCCCTTAAGCAGGACAGATGAAAAGTACTTTTATAGAGCAGGTATTTTACTTCACTTCATCATAAGTGGCATGAAAGTACTTTTATGCCACAATATAATACGAAATAATACGAGAGTTTCCCGGAAGCAAAAAGTACTTTTTGACGATGCAACGTTACTCTAATCATGCCTGTCGATTACAACCGTTACGATAAAGAAATCATCGAATTGCTGGAGCAGTTAGTTTTGCCGTGGTGGGAGCAATTCGGCTTGTCGCATCTCTGCCAGAGCGCTGGAACGTTAGCGGAATTCAATAAGCAACGATTGCCGGAACAAATAAAAGTATCCATCAAAAAACGTCAGGGCAAAAAAGTAGCAACGCGCCGGGTGCGCCATTTGAATAATATCGATCAGGCAGTAGCGGCCTGGCCACAAGATCATCAGATGGCCACGCTTTATCCCAGGTTGATCTGCGTGCTGAAAGGGCAAGCCGATTTGCACATTGCCGATTATGCCGTGCATTGCCCACAAAGCCATTTCCTGTTGTATCGGCCCAATGTTCCCTTCGCCGGCGGGCACACGCATCTCATCAAACGTTCTCCTGATGATAATTTGGAACAGCGCTACGCAGAAATTCTCTGGTTTAGCGGCCAGACTGACGATGAGCATCGCATCCGTTTATGGACGTGCCATTCACAGGGAGACCGGCATTGGGCCAAGCCGCGCTTTGACTTTTGCTTCATTGAACGCAGCGAAGTAATGCAATCGTATCATCTGTTTATCCACGAATTAATGGAACGCGCGCCCGGTTATCAGGGAATTGCCCACGCTGCTTTTCTGGCATTTTTACGTTTATTTATTCGCGAACTTAAACTGGGACATTTTCATTACGGCGGCACGTTGAGTTCTCCGGAAGCCGCCAACAAAAGTACTTCTACAATTGAGATTGCCCAACATTATATTAATCGCCATCTCAACCAACACCTCACAACGGCAAATATAGCGGATGTTGTCTATATGTCGAGGGCCAGTTTCGTGCGGCAATTCCGCGAGGAAACCGGCCAAACCTTTAATCAATACGTAACCGCGCGCCGCCTGGAGGAGGCACAAAGGTTCCTGAGCCAGGGAAATTGGCGCATCTCGGAAATCGGCCAATTTGTGGGACTCAAACCGGCTCAATTGCGAAACCTGTTTCTCAAACATCTCGGCACTTCACCATCAGCATACCGGCAACTGCAAAACAATAGGCAAAAATAGCGGCTTTTAGGCAATATCATTGTTACATCGCTGCCGGAATGGGGAATAATAGAAAAGGTGATTGAAGGAAAATTCCGCCAAACAAGGAGCATGTGACAATGCAGAGACAAAAACAGCAGGCATTTACGTTAATAGAATTATTGGTCGTTATTGCCATTATATCAATTCTTGCAGCAATCCTGTTTCCGGTGTTTGCGCGGGCGCGGGAAAATGCCCGGCGCGCCAGTTGCATGAGCAATTTAAAACAGGCTGGACTCGCTTTCATGCAATACACACAGGACTACGACGAACGTTACCCCTTTTCCTATAATGGCGCAACTGGATGGGACACGGCGATCGCGCCTTATCTGGGAATCAAAGTCGGCGTCGAGAACGCACCTTTATTATTGGAATGCCCATCGGACGGCGTTACGCGTTTGGGGCCACCCGATTATCCGCAGTTTGAAGGCTGGCAACCGCGCACTTACGCCATGCCCATGCCAGACCGCAAAACGGTAGCGGGCGGATTGGCTGCACACGGCACTGGCGGATTTTATGGCGAAGGTACAAACGCAGGCTCGTGCGGCGTATTAGGCAATGTCGGAGGCTGCGTTCCCATCGCCGCCATTCCCATGCCCTCGGAAACGTTATTATTAGTGGAAAATCCCACAACCGGCAATTTCTTTGGCAGCTCTTCAGGATTTATGGCTGCGGGAGCCAACGCGCAAAAGGTGAGTTCCGGCAAGCCCATTCACATGGATGGCTGGAATTATCTCTTCGTTGATGGCCATGTCAAATGGTTGCGGCCCGAAAAAACTATCGGCACCGGAACCATGGCAAACGACGCGCCAAAAGGCATGTGGACGTTGGACGAAAACGACTAAGCTTATATACCTATGAAAAATACATTATCAAAAGTACTTTTACTGCTCTGCGGAGTATTCACTATGACCTCAATTGCGCTGGCAACTCAGCCACAACTGCTGGGAACGCCCGTAAAAGTTTCCGAAAATCGCGGACGCATGGCCGTGGAAATCGATGGCCAACCATTTATCGCTGCGTTCGCTTATGATCATTATCAAAACGGCGCGCGCAATTCTTTACTCATTATCGATGCTAAAACCGGCAAAACCGAGCAATATTGGTTTCCCAAACAGGATGCGGCCAGCGGCGATTTATTTCACATGCTGCGCGCCGATAACGGCTGCATTTATGCCACTCTGGGACATACATTTGTCGAATTCAATTTGCAGCAACGTGCCTGGACGTTTCAAGGCCCCATTGATGGCATGGCGATGTCATTCACACAATCACCTGACGGCAAAATTTATTGCGGCACTTATCCCAAAAGTACTTTATGGGAATTTGATCCCGCCACACGCAAACTGCGGAATGTAGGCCAATTGGATCCCACCGAAAAGTATCCTAATTTTCTGGGCGCGGACACATCAGACTGGATTTATGCTGGAATCGGCACGTCAAAAAACAATCTTGTCGCGATGAATACAAAGACCGGCGAGCGTGTTCAGTTAGCAGATGAAGCATCACGCAAAGTCGGTGTAGGCGTGGTGTATTTAGGTCAAGACGGCCACATTTATGGGCGCACAATTGGATCGGCTAAAAGTCCGTTACTCAAATTGCAAAACGGCGAAGCCACACCAGCGGATGCGGACAAAGTGCATATTAAAGTGCGTAATGATATTCATTTCCAAAAAGTATTAACGGACTACCCGGACGGAGGCACATTGTTGGGAATAGACCTGGACAGCAAGCGAGCGGCCTATCTGGATAAAGACGGAAAAAGATATAACGTGACATTCGATTACGAAACCAACGGCGCCATGATTAGTTCACTGACACTGGGCAATGACGGCAATATCTACGGTTCCACCAATCATCCCATGCATATGTGGAAATACGATCCGGCGAAAAGTACTTTTATCGATTACGGCGGCATTCCCGAAGTGGGCGGCGGCAATTTTCCGAATTTAATTGCCTGGAATAATAAGATCGTGGGGGCCACCTATTCGCACGGCACGGCCTATATTTTTGATCCGGCAAAACCGTGGACAAAAGGCATTGGCGATAAACCCAATCCCCAACAAATTGGCGATTATGATAATTCCATCCTCGCCCGTCCGCGCGTGGCGCTGTTATTAAACGACGGACACACTGCCATTTTCAGCGGTTTCGCCGGTTATGGATATACCGGCGGCGGCATGGTGTTTTATGATTTGCATACTAATACTACAAAAGTACTTTCTCCCGAAGATCTATTGCCCGGACACAGCACCATCGCATTACGGCAATTACCGACTGGAACTTTGGTCGGCGGCACCAGCATCGCAGCGCCCGGCGGCGGGCATCAACTGGCCACTAAATCGGTGATCTATTTAATGGATCCGGCCACGCAAAAAGTACTTTCGCAAACAGAAATCGGGGCGGATATTTATAGCCTGGAAATATTGGATAACGGAAACGTCGTGGGCGTTACCCGGGATTCAGAATTATTTATCTTCGATCCGAATACACAAAAAGTACTTTTGCGCACAGATGTAAAAGCGTTGGGAAATATTATTAACGCGGGACAATCGTTAATTCGCGATAAAAATAATGTATATCTTATTTTGTCGAAATCTATTTCCCGTGTCGCGCCAGATGGAGAAACGACCAAACTCGCTGACCTGCCTGCGAATGCTACTTCCGGAATAGCTATTCTAAATGGAAAACTCTATTACGCGGCCAGTTCGCAATTGTATACATTTCCATTACCGGAAAAAAGTACTTTTGGCGAATAGGTATGTGTCATGTCGAGCGAAGTCGAGACATCTTTATTGGAGCAAACGGCAAGATTTCTCCACTCCAAAATTTGCTTAGACAAATTTTTCCAGTCGAAATGACACACTACATCAGCAGGGAGCGACTGCGACTGCGGCAATCTGGTAGGAAGCAACGAAGCCGAAGTAGATTGCCACGTCGCAAGCTCCTCGCAATGACACAACTGGACTGCCGTAGTCGCTGGCTTTCCTTCGAAATGCCACCATGTCAAGTAAAATTATAATATCATGCTACGACCAATTAACAACATCACCTTCCGTCAACTACTCGCAACCGACCCATTAACCAACAACACGCCCGATATTTCCACGCCAGAAGCCTGGAACAAAAAACGCTTATCATTAGAAAAAACGTTATTGGATTTAATGGGCACATCATCCAACGACATAATCCCCGAACCGCGTTATACACTTTTGGAAGAAATAAATACAGAAAATTACCGGCAAGTAGAAGTCAGTTATCTCACCGAGCCGGATGAAGAAGTGAGCGCCTATTTATTAATTCCGCACCGTCCCAACGGCGCCACGGTTTTGTGTCTGCACGGCACCAGCCTCGAAGCCAAAGAAACGCAATTGGGAGCTGGCGCAAAACCCAACCGCGACTGGGGGCGTTTTTTATCGAATCACGGATTCATCACCTTTTCACCGGATCATGTTTGCTCTGGCGAGCGGTTCACCCGCGGAGAAAAACCCTACGACACAATCGGTTTTTACGAACGCCATCCGCAATGGTCGGCGCTGGGCAAAGCGGTTTGGGACAGTGCGCGCGCATTGGATATTCTGCAAACGATTGATGGCGTCGATACAAATCGCATCGGCAGCATCGGCCATTCGCTGGGCGGCTACAGCACCATCTGGACGGCAGCCTTCGATGAGCGCATCGCAGCGGCGGTTTCCAGTTGCGGCCTCACCACCTGGCAGAATAATCCCAAACGTTACAGCTGGGCGCGCGACGAATGGTATGTGCATCTGCCCAAATTAAAACCAATCTTCAAAGAGCAGGAACAAAGCGGCGCTTTGCTGCCGGTGGAAATGCACGAATATGCCGCCCTAATTGCGCCACGGCCATTTCTCAATATCTCGGGGATGACCGATAAAACTTATGGTAACAACGAAACCATGCCCGAAGTGGGCTTGCAATTAAATGCCTTGTGGGATGTGTTGGGTGAGTCTGAAAAATTTGCGCAATTGCTGATGGGCGCGCCGCACGATGTGCCGCATTACAGCAGAATGCTGGCGTTGGGGTGGATGGAGAAATGGCTGGGTGTGAAGGAATAGCGCAAAATGGAAACTTGTAACATCGATTGACAGGATGCAAAGGATAGAATTTTGATTCTTTATCCTGTTAATTCTGATCGCCGGCATCACATCAAAAGTACTTTTATCCGCCACACTCAGCGGCTTTGGCATTGTTATTACCCGCGAATATTGGTAAAAGTACTTTCACGCGTTTTGCGGCGTGTTATCCGGCATGGAGAGATGGCAGAGTGGTCGAATGCGGCGGTCTTGAAAACCGTTGAGGCGCAAGTCTCCGGGGGTTCGAATCCCTCTCTCTCCGCCACTTTTTTTCTACTTCAGGATTTTGTCATGACCCCAACATCAACACCGCGGCTGCCCGCCGTAGGAGAAACCTTACCCTCCTTTTCGCTGCCTGCGGCCTTAGCCGGCAAAGAAGAAAAAGTACTTTCCGACCAGGATTTCACCGGTTCGCCGTGGGTGCTTTTCGTTTATCCCAAGGACGCCACTTCCGGCTGCACCATCGAAGTGTGCGAATTCCGCGAGCTGGCGGCGGAATTTGATAAACTGAAGGTAAAGCTGGTCGGGCTGTCGCGCGACAAATTGAGCGCGCACCACAAATTCATCGCCAATCAAAACCTTCCCTACCCGTTGCTAAGCGATGCCGAACAGGAATTGCTGCGCGGCTGGAATTTAATCGCGCATAAAACGATGTATGGCAAACCGGTCACAAAAGTACTTCGCACCACTTTCGTGATGGATGGGAAAAACAAGGTTTTGAACGTGTTTGAAAATGTGTCTGCTCCAGGCCATGCCAGAGCCGTTCTGGAATTCCTGCAAAGTCTCCGCTGAGGAACTGTGTGTTGGGCAATTCGTCATTAACGGCTCCAAGGAGTTATCATGAAGTTCACATTGCCTAACAACAAAACCGCCCTGAGCGTGACTTCCGCCATCACTTTAGCACTCGCGCTGGCCGGTTGCAGCGCGCCTCCCCAGGACACCGTCCCGGTGGATAATTCCGCTACACCTCCGGCAGAAACCAGCCAGGTTCCAGCCGATCAAGATACCGCTACAGATGCCTCCGCCGACACCAAGTCAGCCGAACAGGCCAGCGCCGCGGATGATTCAGAAGGTGCCAAAAGCATCGCCTGGCTCACCTCATATAACAAAGCTCTGGAAGAAGCCACCAAAAAGAATCAGCCGGTGATGATTGACTTTTACGCGGACTGGTGCACGGCATGCAAATTGTTGGATAAAGATATCTATACCGCGCCCGATGTCATCCAGAAATCGCAGAATTTCGTCAACCTCAAAATTGACACCGACAAGGACACCGAAATCGCGGCGCGCTACAAAGTGTATGCCTTGCCCACCCTGATTTTTCTGGATGGGAGTGGTAAAGTATTATGGCGTCTGGAGGGAGTTCCCACCACGACGCATTTCATCAATACTATGCAGAAAGTACAGGATAAATTTATCGCCCGCACCTAAGCGCTGGACGGAGGACACGTGAACGACATCCCAACAAATAACAACACCGAACCCCATGATGCGTTTGCTGCGCAGTTAAACCAAAAACCCCGCAAAAAGAAGACGTGGTTATATGCGTTCGGCACGCTGGTGCTGATAGCCATCGCCGGCGCCGCTTTTTATCTGACGCAAACAGATCATGGCCGCGAAATCACCACAGACGGACATGCCGTGATTAAGGTGGTGCAAAATCCCAATCTGCTCTTCGATAACGTCAATGGCGATATCGTCAATATCCTGCTGATTGGGCGGGACGTCAATTATAAAATTATTTACAAACACGGCAAACCGATTGCGCACACCTATGACGAAGACACACCCGCGCGCAGCGACACCATGATTTTGCTGAGCCTCAATCGCCGGCAACACACTTTGCGCATGATCTCCTTCCCGCGCGACGCTCTGGTTCACATGCCGCCCAACGATTATGACGTGCGCATCGCCAAACTCAATGCCGCGCACGCTTATGGCGGACCGGCCATGCTGGAACAGGCGCTGCATGATGATTTGGGTATCACTGTGCATCGCTACGCAGTGGTGCGTTTTGAAGGGTTCAAATCGATCATCGACGAAGTCGGCGGCATTGATGTCGATGTTATCGGCGCCTTGCATCGCGATGGCACCCGCGGCGATCTCAATTATGATGACAACTGGGGCAATTTGCACATTCACCTCAAACCCGGCATGCAGCATCTGGACGGAACGCAGGCGCATGATTACGTGCGGTTTCGCATGGATCTCGAAGGCGATCCCGGCCGCATCCGCCGCCAACAGCAGGTGATGCGCGCCCTGGGCAAAAAATTGACACAGCAACCACTTCTCAAGATTCCCGGTCTGGTGCAGGAAGTGCGCCGCCAATTTAAAACAGATATGACCGACGAAGAAATCGCCTCCGCGGCCTATTTCGCACGTTCTCTGGGCGATACCAGCCACATTAGTCCAGTTACCCTTTTCGGCATCTATTCCAAAAAAGGTTCCATCATTCTCAATCGTTCCAAAAATATCCAACTGCTTTCCTACCTGCTGGGAAGTACCTTTGATCCCAGCGTCTTCCTGGAGAATTCACCTTCCACCGAAAGAGACGAACTGGGCGATGAGAATGATTCCAGCCCGGGCGCACAAGAACTGCTACGTGCCGCCGGTTTGCTGGACTCCAAAGAGGATGATTCTCCCAAAAGCCACGATACATCCAATGAGGATTCTTCAGAAAGCCATGAAGCCGCCGCCTACACGCCTTCTTCCACATCGCGTCTGGCGGAAGCCTCCTCGCCGCGTCGCGAGGAAACTCCCAAACGCACGCCGCGCAAACGCACCAGACGCGTCAGCGAATCCAGCCCCCGCGAACTCTCGGTCGAAGGCTCACGGAGCAACTCTGCTCAGGACGTAACGCGGCAGGATAATCAGGAAAAAACGCCCGCGCCAATACGGCATACGGAAATGGAGAGTTCCCTCTCCGTTGAATCCACCAGCCCCGTGCCTCAGCCCGAATAGAACAGGACTAAAAGTACTTTTGATGAATCATTACTCCCCCTTTTAAAGGGTGACTAAGAGAATTTGAAAAGCTGCCACAAAAAAGTACTTTTGTCATTTGCGATAACACCAAAGTGCACTACAACATGATCATATCTGCCGATAAGGATGTTCCATGAAAGCAATGATTTTAGCTGCCGGCGTTGGCAGCCGTCTTGATCCGCTCACCCGCAACGTTCCTAAACCGATGGTTCCCGTGCTCAATCAACCGGTGATGGAACACATCGTGCGGCTGTTGGTGCGGCACGGGTTTAATGAGATTTACAGCAACACCCATTATCTGAGTGACCAAATCGCCAATTATTTTCATGACGGTGCGTCTCTGGGCGCTGCCATGCATTTTCACCGCGAAGACGAGTTGCAGGGAACGGCCGGCGGGCTCAAAAACATCCAGGATCAAACGCACTTCTTTGGCGATGACACCTTTCTGGTGATCGGCGGCGACGATTTGACCAATGTCGATTTATCGGCCATGCTCAAATACCACCGCTCCAAAAATGCCCTCGCCACCATCGCCCTCACCACCGTCACCGATCCTTCCCAATTCGGCGTGGTGGTGCTGGAAGAAGGCGGGCGCATTTCCCGCTTCGTCGAAAAACCAGCGCCCGGCACCGCGCCCAGCAATCTGGTGAATACCGGCGTTTACCTGTTCGAACCGCAGATTCTCGACCTCATTCCCAGCGGCAAGTTCTATGATTTCGGCAAGGAGCTTTTTCCATTTCTGCTGGCGCAGAAAGAAGCATTTTACGGATTTACCATTCAGGACTACTGGCGTGATGTAGGTAATTTGCGCGAATATCGCGATTCACATCAGGACTTCTTTGAGCACAACGAACTCTTTCACATCAACGTGCCCCAGATTGCCGAAGGCCGGTGGCAGGGCGAAGGTTGCGTCATCGACAAAACCGCCATCATCGAAACGCCGTGCGTTATTGGGCCACGTTGCGTCATCGGCGCGGGCGCGAAAATCTGCGGCGGCTCGGTGCTGGGCGAAGGCTGCACCGTCAGCGAAAACGCCGTGGTTTCCAATTCCATTCTCTGGGCCCGTTCCCACGTCGAACAGAAAACCCACCTGGTGCGCTGCGTAGTGGGCTTCGACTGCCGCGTCTATTCCGACGCCGCCATTTTCGACGGCACTATCGTCTCCCCGCATCCGGCAAAATAGATTTACAAAAGCTCCTCTCCCGTTCGGAGGAGAGGGGCGATTTGAAGCGTATATTTCCGGGTAGATATAAAAGTACTTTTATGCTGCCATAACATGCCGCATATTTCGATCATTCAATTATTCCCCGCACAATATATTAAACTCTGTTTATTCCTGTATTAAACCTGTGATTGGAATAATCCTTTTACTCTCACCTTCGATATTAGTTTCTAATACCAGTTGTTCCTGAAGAAAAACTGGCCGCGAAGACGACAGAGCTATCTTCAAGTGATGAGATACGCTGTCACCTTTATTCTCATCCGTAACTTTGAGCAATTTATGATTTTTACCCTCAAATCTCAAACCCAATATTTGAAAAGGTTTTCCTGATCGTGAGCGTAAAATTATTTCAATGTCCTGCGATTGTCCTGCTTTGACAAATCCGAAAAATCCATTTGGTGGCGTAATATTCAAATCACCTGTTACCTTGCCAGTGACGGGAATAGTAATCAGTGGACGATCTACATTGTCAGTGCGGATACTAATAGTTGCTTTATAATCTCCGACTTTTGCATTTTGAGAACGGGCAACATTAATCTTCCATGTATGGCTCACAGAATTTTTATCACCATTCTGAATATCCGTCGTTAAATCGGGCTGATTTGTCTCTACAGAAAGAATTTTCATGGAAGCCGGGCCGACAATCTGGATATCCCGCGAAACTGCCTGGCCTTTATCAGAATTCAAAAAGAGCGAAGTGGGGGAAACTTCAATGTTTTGCGGTGAGGTGGCGACAATTGTCAAATAAACCAATGGCCGCTGCGGATCGTTGGTTTCAAGTGTTACCATTTGCTCCTGCGTTCCAACATTATTGACATCCATGGAAACTTGCACGCTGCCGCTGATGCCGGGTGCGATGGTCATGGCCTTTGCGTCAGCTCCTTTTCCTATAAACGCACTGGTGCAACCACAGGAAGTACTTTTAATACTAACTTTAAGCGGCTGTTTTCCTGTGTTAGTAAAAGAGTATGCATGTTTTACTTGTTGGCCGATACCTGTTACGTTGGTTTGGAAATTTGTTTCGGCAAAATGAATAGAGGGAGCATTGTCATTTGAAACATCTATTGATTGAATCAATGCATATCCATCAAAACGTTTTTCGATATCCGCGCGAGGCACGATGGAAATCATACCGTCAGGGGTTTCCAACAGACGAACCCATTGTTGATTACCATCCAACATCAACACGAAATGATCAGGGTTCTGCAAGGCGTTGTTGCATGAATAGAGTCACGAATGCGTTGATTAGGTTAATCTTAAGTCAGCAAACAATAAGGACCTAAAGGATGCTCAATGAAGAAATCATCACAGCAACGCATCCGCAACTGGA
>Ga0182738_1005748_pt1 | contig 13122 bp, 10 predicted proteins | sample eDN5th30CBELigMG_FD_128876 | JGI IMG/M metagenome (GOLD analysis project Ga0182738, IMG submission 128876) | Enriched Miracle-Growth compost microbial communities from Emeryville, California, USA - eDNA 5th pass 30_C BE-Lig MG (version 2)... ...
GAAGGTGATGGACGCGACCTCGATCACCATGTGCATGGACAACCGGGTGCCGATCGTCGTCTTCGACCTGATGACCGAGGGCAACGTCAGGTCCATTCTCGAAGGCCGGGACCTGGGTACCCTGGTCGCATGAGTTCTGAGCTGATCGACGTCGTGACCGAGGCGGCGACCGAGCGCATGGCGCGGGCGGTCTCACACACGCGCGGCGAGTTCACCGGGGTGCGCACCGGTCGGGCCACGCCCGCGCTGATCGACAAACTGCCGGTGGAGTACTACGGCTCGGAGGTGCCGATGCAGCAGTTGGCGTCGTTCTCGGTGCCCGAAGCACGCCAGCTTCTCGTGACCCCGTTCGACAAAGGGGCGATGGCCGCGATCGAACGTGCCATCCAGCTCGCCGATCTGGGCCTGAACCCGTCCAACGACGGCACGGTGATCCGCCTGGTGTTCCCACCGCTCACCGCGGAGCGCCGCGCCGAGCTGGTCAAGGTCGTCAAGGGGCTCGCCGAGGAAGGACGGATCTCGGTCCGCAACGCGCGGCGAACCGCCCGCCGTGAGCTCGAGGAGCTCGCCGACGAGGCGGATGTCTCTGACGACGACCTGTCCAGGGCCAACAAGGATCTCGATAAGATCACCCAGACCTACGAGTCCCAGATCTCTCAGGCGTTGACCCAGAAAGAACGCGAACTGCTCGAGGATTGACGCCCCGATGCACAACGACGAGCCCGAGTCCTCGAGGAGATCCCCCTATGGACGACCAGAGTGACCGCAAAGACGACGAAGCGCCCCGTGACCCGACGGAGGGGGTCCGCATCATCGGAGCAGAAGAGGCCGCAGAGGCGGTCGAGCGGGGCGACGTCGCTCCACGGCTGTCCGAGGAGGAGCCTCGTTTCGGCGACCGGCCGCCGACGACGCCCGAAGGGGCGCGACCCGCGCTCCGCTTCCCGCTCGATGCCGACTCGGATCCGGGCGACCTGATCCGCCCGGCCGTGCTGGGTCGTGACCTTCCCGGTGACGACCCGCAGCCCTCGGGCACCGTGGAGTTGCCGCCGTGGACGGATCCGCCGACCGGCGAGGTGCCGGCGGTGCTCGTCGGCGACGAGGGAGACGACGATCTCGACGCGTGGTCGTCGTTCGCGACCTCCTCGCCGACGCGGTGGCGGGGGGCCGACGACGACTGGGACGACACCGGTGAGTACACCGCCGCGCTGTCCGACGACGAACCCATCGGCGCACTCGACCAACGCGACCGCCCCACCGACGAGGACCTCTTCTCGTTCGAGGACATCGACGAGGTGGCGACCCGGCGGACGGCCGCGGCCAGTGCCGAGCGGGCCCGCTCGGTCACCGGTGAGACGCACCTGTTCACCGGCGACGAGGACCCCACGCTCGAGGACTTCGACGATGTGCCCTTGTTCGCCTCGGAGGGCGGAGGCGAACCGGAGCCACCACGGCGGGGGCGGAGACCCAGCCGGGTCCGTGAAGCCGACGTCGCCCGTGGCGCCGACCCGGGTGGCGGTGCCGGCCGGGACGTGCCCACGGCGGTCGGCGCCGGTCTCGCGATCGCCGGCGTCGCCCTGTTGTGCTTTGCACTCGGCGCCGCCGTCGTCGCGGTGCTGGCGACGGTCGTGATCGGCTTCGCCGCGATCGAGTACTTCGGCGCGACCCAGCGGGCCGGGCTGCGCCCTGCGGCGTTGCTCGGCCTGATCGCCGCGGTCGCCTTTCCGCTGGCCGCCTACTGGCGGGGTGAACCGGCGGTACCGTTGATGTTGGCGCTCGCCACGGTGTTCGCGTTCGTGTGGTACCTGGTCGGCGCAGGCGGTGACTCGCCGGTCCTCGAAGGTGTCGGCTCGACCCTGGTCGGGGTGCTCTGGATCGGCCTATTGGGATCGTTCGCGACGCTGCTGGTCCGTGTGCCCGACGGCCGTGGCATTCTGCTGGCCATCATCATCACGACCGTCCTCTACGACGTCGGAGCCTTCTTCCTGGGCCGCTCTTTCGGACGTCGGCCGCTGTCGGCCGCGAGCCCCAACAAGACGGTCGAAGGGGTGGTCGGTGGTATCGCCGTCGCAGCGGTCGTCGGTCTGATCCTGGGGGGTATCGGGCTCGGGACGCCGTTCCACGGGGTCGGGCACGGCCTGATCATGGGCGTCGTCGTCGGCATCGCCGCGACCCTCGGTGACCTGTGCGAATCGCTGATCAAGCGCGACCTCGGGGTCAAGGACATGGGGACGATCATCCCCGGTCACGGCGGCGTGCTCGACCGCATCGACGGACTCCTTTTCGTGCTGCCCGCCGCGTACTACCTGATCGTGGGACTGCACTGGATGTGATCGAGGTCTCCGTCGCCGGGTCGACCGGGTCGATCGGGACCCAGACCCTGGACGTCACCGCCGGCAACCCGGAACGGTTTCACGTGCATGCGCTCGCCGCATCGGGGCGCGCGGTCGGGGCGCTCGTCGAGCAGGCTCGGCGACACCGGCCCGACGTGGTGGCCGTGGCCGTCGACGATTGCGCCGCCGAACTCGCCGCCGAGCTCCCAGGTGGGTGCGAGCTCCGCGCCGGTACCGGGGCACTCGAGAGCATCGCCGGTGAGGCCGACGTGTGCATCAACGGGATCGTGGGCTTCGCGGGTCTGGGGGTGACCCTGGCCGCGCTCTCGGCGGGCAAGCGGCTCGGACTGGCCAACAAGGAATCGCTGATCGCGGCCGGGCCCGTGGTGCAGGCCGCCCGGCGCACGCCCGGCGCCGAGCTGATTCCGGTCGACTCCGAGCACGCCGCACTGCACCAGTGCCTGCGATCGGGCGGCTACAGCGACGGGCTGGGGCGGCCCACGAGCGTCGACCGGTCGGCTGCGGTCGCACCCCGCCGGGTCGATCATCTCGTGCTCACCGCGAGCGGTGGACCGTTCCGCGGCCGCACCGCCGACGAACTCGCCTCGGTCACGGTCGCCGACGCCCTGGCCCATCCCACCTGGGCGATGGGACCCAAGATCACCGTCGACTCCTCGACCCTGATGAACAAGGGGCTCGAGGTCATCGAAGCTCACGAGTTGTTCGGGCGGCCTGCCGGAGACGCCGGCGTGGGGATCGACCTCGACGACATCGAGGTGGTGGTCCACCCCCAGTCGATCGTGCATTCGATGGTCACCTACGACGACGCCTCCACGATCGCCCAGTTGTCGCTGCCCGACATGCGCCTGCCGATCTCGTACGCGCTCAACTGGCCGGACCGGTCGAGCGAGGGCTTCGGCCGCATCGACTGGTCCGAATCCCGTCGGCTCGACTTCGAACCGGCCGACCGCGCCACGTTCCGGTGTCTGGATCTCGCGTATGCGGCGGCGCGTGCCGCGGGCGGCGCACCCACCTGGCTGAACGCCGCGAACGAGGTGACCGTCGCCGCCTTCCTCGAGGAGCGACTCCGTTGGTTCGACATCGCCGAGGTTCTCTCCGAGGCCATGGAACGGCATGATGGAGAGATGCTTTCCACTGTGGAGGACGTGCTGGATCTCGACCGCTCGGCACGCGTCGTGGCTGCAGAGCTGATCGCAGCGAGGACCGTGTGACCGACCGCACGAACGAGCCGGCGCCTCCGCCGCCTCCGCCGCCTCCGCCGCCACCACCGGTGGCCGAAGAAGCAACGCCGGGATCCCATTGGTTGCGGGTGGGCCTGATGGCGCTCGCGCTGGTCGTGCTGGTCCGCTACACGGGCTGGTGGGGCCTGGCGATCGTGGCCGGGCTGGTGCTCATGATCTTCCTGCACGAACTGGGCCACTTCGTCATGGCCAAGCGTGCGGGGATGAAGGTGACCGAGTTCTTCATCGGTTTCGGACCACGTCTCTGGTCGTTCCGCAGAGGCGAGACCGAGTACGGCTTCAAGCTCATTCCCGCAGGCGCGTACGTGAAGATCATCGGGATGTCGATGGCCGAAGAGGTCGACGAGGCCGACGAGGCGCGCACCTACCGGGCCCAACCGTTCTGGCAGCGTTTCGGCGTGGCGGTGGCCGGCTCGACGATGCACTTCATCCAGGCGCTGGTGTTGATCTTCGTGATCCTGGTGTTCGCCGGAGCGCCAGGCGGGGCGCTCGCCCGGCCCCAGGCCGAATCCAAGATCACCCAGGTGGGTGACGTCTACGCCCATTGCCCCGCGGCCGAAGCGGGAATCCGGCCCGACGACGAGATCGTCGCGATCGACGGCCAGCGGCTCGGCGACTACCGCGATCTCGGGCCGATGGTCGCCCCACTGGCGAACACCGACGCCGATTTCCTGATCCGCCGCAACGGTGATCTCCGTCACGTCACCGTCCACGTCGTGCCCCGCGACGACGCACCGCATGCGATCGGCATGCTCGGTATCCGCTACGGCGCCAAGGCGCCTCCGGTGACCCAGACCGGCCCGCTGCGTGCCGTGCCCGCGACGTTCGCGGAGTTCGGGTCGCTGATGGGCCAGACGATCCCGGCGTTCTTCAAGGCGTTCAGCCCCTCGAACCTCAAGTCGTACAGCTCGCAGGTGGTGAACGCCCAGGAGGACCACGCCCGGGCAGATTCGACCGCCTCGTCGGCGCCGACCACGGTGCTCGCCGATTCGGGCGGGAGCGGAGCCCCCGCGACCGGTTCGTCGAAGGACGCGGTGACCACGGCATCGTGTGTGAAGTCGATGGGCGGCGAAGCGGCGTTCAAGAGCACCTCGGCCCAGTCCAGCGCAGAGGACGGCCGTTTTCTCTCGATCGTCGGGATCTTCAACATCGGCAACTCGATGGCGTCGTCGGGCGGCATCGGCGACCTACTGTTCCTCTTCGTCGTCGTGAACATCTTCATCGGCGTGTTCAACCTCATCCCGATGCTGCCCTTCGACGGCGGCCATGTGGTGATCGCTGTCTACGAAAAGATCCAGGAGTGGCGGAAGCGGACCGGGACCCGCTACTACGCCGACCTGAACAAGCTCCTTCCGGTGGTGTATGTGATGATCCTGTTGCTGGGCCTGTTGTTCGTGTCCAGCCTGTATCTCGACATCGCCAATCCGGTGTCAGTCAAATAGCGGCCTAGTGTGAGATTGCCGGTGAACGACCATGCAGTTCGACGCAACGAATAGATATCCGCGACGCTCCACGCGCCAGATCGTGCTCGCGCACCGGACGAACCCGGTGGCGGTGGGCGGCGACGCGCCGATCAGCGTGCAGTCGATGACCACGACCAAGACGGCGGACGTCGACGGCACACTCGCCCAGATCTACGCGCTGCGCGGGGCGGGCGCCGACATCGTGCGCTGCACCTGCAACGACGCCGAGGCCGCCGAAGGGCTGGCCCGGATCGTGCCGCGGTCGCCCGTGCCGATCGTCGCCGACATCCACCACCAGTACCGTCGAGCTCTCGAGGCGTTGGAAGCCGGGGTCGCGTGCCTGCGCCTGAACCCGGGCAACATCAAGAACCCCGCGCACATCAAGACCGTCGCCGCCGAGGCGAAGGACCGTGGCGTGCCGATCCGCATCGGGGTCAACGGGGGTTCGCTGCACCCGGATCTCTACCGCAAGTACGGCGACCGGGTGACCCCCGAGGCGATGGTCGAATCGGCCATGACCGAACTCGCGTACTTCGAGGAGGTCGATTTCCACGACGTGAAGATCTCGGTGAAGGCGTCGAACGTGCCGCTCATGATCGAGGCGTACCGGCAGCTCGCGGATGCCACGGATCATCCGTTGCACCTGGGTGTCACCGAGGCCGGTCCGCTTCCCGGTGGGCTGCTCAAGGGAACGGCGGGCATCGGGACACTGCTGGCCGAGGGTATCGGTGACACGATCCGCTACTCGCTCACCGCGGATCCGGTCGAAGAGGCCCGCGCCGGCAAGCAGTTGCTCGAGACGCTGGGGCTCCGCGAGCGTACCGGCCTCGACCTGATCGCCTGTCCGTCGTGTGGTCGTGCCGAGATCGACGTGATCGGGCTGGCCGCCGAAGCCCAGCAGGCGCTCGCCGACAAGAACCTCCCGCTGCAGGTCGCCGTGATGGGCTGCGTGGTGAACGGCCCGGGCGAGGCCAGGGATGCCGACCTGGGCATCGCGGGCGGGCGCGACAAGGGGCATCTGTTCGTCAAGGGCCGCAACGTGGCCGTCGTCGCCCAGGACGAGATGGTCCCGACCCTCGTCGAATGGGCCGAGTTCATCACCGAGCACGGCGTCGAGGCCGCCCTCGCCCGGGTCGACCTGGAGAAGGCCGAGCGTGAAGCGCAGCGGGACCGCGCCGCGTTGTTGGTCTCCCAGGGCCTCGACGTGAACGGCGACGGGGTCCGCATCGAGCGCATCAAGAAGATCGAGCGCGCCTGAACCACCCCGCTCGGTAGGGTCGACGTCGATGAGTGACGCGACGTCGAACGAGTCCGAGCTGCTGGCTCGGGTCCCCCACGGGTTGTACATCGCGGGGGAGTGGGGCGCCGGCACGGGAGGCCGGACCTTCGCCGTCGACGACCCCGCCACCGGCGAGCCGCTGGACGTCGCGGTCGCAGACGCCACCGCCGCCGATGCGCTCGCCGCACTCGATGCCGCCGTCGCGGCACAACCCGATTGGGCGTCCACACCGCCGCGGGAACGCTCCGAGATGCTGCGGCGGGCGTTCCAGGCTTGCATGGACCGCGCCGACGACCTGGCGCTCGCGATGACGCTCGAGATGGGCAAGCCGCTCGCCGAGAGTCACGGCGAGGTCCGCTACGGCGCCGAGTTTTTCCGCTGGTTCGCCGAGGAAGCGGTCCGCATCGACGGGCGCTACACGGTCGCACCGGGCGGCGACGGCCGCATCGTCGTCACGTCCCGACCCGTCGGACCGGCCCTGTTGATCACGCCGTGGAACTTCCCCCTCGCCATGCTCACCCGCAAGATCGGCGCCGCTGCGGCGGCCGGATGCACGATGGTCTGCAAGCCCTCGGAGGTCACGCCGATCACGGCGCTGCTCCTGATGACGATCCTGATCGACGCCGGGTTCCCGCCCGGGGTGTGCAACCTGGTCACCACGACCGACGCGGCCGCCCTGTCGACGACGCTGCTCGCCGATCCCCGGCTTCGCAAGGTGTCGTTCACCGGTTCCACCAAGGTGGGCAAGTCGCTGCACGAGGCGGCCTCGGCCAACCTGCAACGCGTGTCACTCGAGTTGGGTGGCAACGCCCCCTTCGTGGTCCTCGCCGATGCCGATGTCGACGCGGCGATCGAGGGTGCGCTTGCCGCGAAGATGCGCAACGGGGGTGAGGCCTGTACCTCGGCCAACCGATTCCTGGTGCACGCGTCGATCGCGGACCGTTTCACGGACGGGCTGGCGGCACGGATGGCCGCGCTGCGTCTCGGCCGGGGCACCGAACCCGACGTCGACGTCGGTCCGATGATCCGCGAGCGCGACCGGGCCAAGGTCGCCGGGCTGGTCGACGACGCCGTGCACGCCGGCGCCGCGGTGCGAGCCGGCGGCGCACACGCCGACCGGCCGGGTTGGTTCTACGAGCCGACCGTGTTGGCGGAGGTTCCGGCCGAGGCGGAGCTGCTCGACACCGAGATCTTCGGGCCCGTCGCGCCGGTCGTGACCTTCGAAACTGTCGACGAGGCGATCACGATGGCGAACGCCACCGAGGCCGGGCTGATCTCGTATCTGTACACACAGAACCTGGATCACGCGCTGGGTGTGGCCGAAGCACTCGAAGCGGGCATGGTGGGGATCAATCGGGGTGTCGTGTCGAATCCGGCGGCGCCCTTCGGTGGCATCAAGTCCTCCGGGCTCGGGCGCGAAGGGGGTGCGGAGGGCATCGAGGCGTATCGGGAAACCCAGTACATCGGCATCGCGCTCAGCGACTAGAAAAGTCACGCGGGCGGGCCACGAGACGGAAAGAGCCGATGGGTACGAACGAACGCAGCAGGATCACGCTCAGCGAAACCGAGGTCGCCACCTACATCGACCGGCACCGCACCGCGGTGCTCGCATCGGTGGGACCGAGCGGAACCCCCCACGTGGTGGCCATGTGGTACGCGGTGATCGACGGACAGCTCTGGTTCGAGACCAAGGCCAAGTCGCAGAAGGCGCAGAACCTCCGGCGGGACCCGACGTTGAGTGTGCTGCTCGAGGACGGCGAGACCTACGACCAGCTCCGGGGCGTGTCGATGGAGGGACGCGGGGTGATCGTGGACGACCCCGACGCGCTGTGGGAGGTCGGGGTGAGCATCTGGGAGCGCTACACGGGCCCCTATTCCGATGAGGTCCGGCCGCTGGTGGAATTCATGCTCACCAAGCGGGTCGCGATCCGTTTCGAGGTGGAGCGGATCCGTTCCTGGGACCACGCGAAGCTCGGGATGGACCCGATCCCGATCGGCGGGACCACCGCGGTGCACCTCGGCGAGCGTGGACCGTGACCGGTGGGCCGCCCGCGATCGAGGCACGGGGACTCGTCAAGCGCTACGGCGAGAAGGTCGCGCTCGCCGGTGTCGACATCGACCTGCCCCGTGGCACGGTCACCGCGCTGCTCGGGCCGAACGGCGCGGGGAAGACCACGGCGGTGCGGATCCTGACCACCTTGTCGACGCCCGACGCGGGTCGGGCGACGGTCGCCGGGTTCGACGTGACCAGCCAGGCGCACGAGGTACGGCGACGCATCGGGCTCACCGCACAGGACGCGACGGTCGATCCGTTGCTCACCGGGCACGAGAACCTCGTGATGGTCGGCCGGCTCCATCAGTTGGGCCGCGCTGAAGCGCAGGCACGCGCGGACGAACTGCTGGACGCGTTCTCCCTGAGTGACGCCGGCGATCGGATCGCCGACACCTACTCGGGAGGGATGCGCCGTCGCCTCGACCTGGCGGTCACCCTCGTGGCCCGTCCCGAGGTCCTGTTCCTCGACGAACCGACCACCGGCCTCGACCCGCGCGCCCGAGCCGAACTCTGGGACGTGCTCGACGGGCTCGTCGGCATGGGCGCCTCGTTGCTGCTGACCACGCAGTACCTCGAGGAGGCCGACCGGCTCGCGGACGACATCGTCGTGGTCGACCACGGCCGCGTCATCGCCCGTGGCGACGCCCGGAACCTGAAGCGCCAGGTGGGTGGTGACCACATCGGCGTGACCGTCGCCGATCCGGCCGACCTCGATGCGGCCGCGGCGGTGTTGGCCCGGGTGTGCGGGGCCGATCCGGTCACCGACCATGCCGATCACACGACGACCGCACCGACCTCCGAGGGCGTCGCCGGGCTCGCCGCGGTCGCAGGAGCGCTCGCCGAGGCGGCGATCGCCGTCGAGGACCTGAGCCTGCGCCAACCGACCCTCGACGAGGTGTTCCTCACCCTCACCGGTTCGGCGCCCTCGGACCAGGATCTGCAAGGAGCCGACCGATGACCGTCGCCGACACCATCGAGGCAGCGGTCGCCGCCGAGGGCGCGCCACTGCACGAACCGCGGGGTTTCCTCCACGACACCTGGATCATCGCCCGACGCGGGCTCGTCCACATGCGGCGTCAACCCGAGCAGCTCAGCGACGCGACGGTGCAACCGATCATGTTCGTGCTGATGTTCGGCTACGTGTTCGGGGGAGCGATCGACGCGCCGGGTGGTGGGAACTACCGGGAGTTCCTCATGGGCGGCATCATCGCCCAGACGCTCACCTTCACCACCTTCGGGGTGGCGCTGGCGATCGCGAACGACCGCAAGAACCAGATCGTCGACCGGTTCCGTTCACTCCCGATCTCGCGGGGGACGGTCCTCGCCGGCCACGCACTCGCGAACTTCATCAAGGCGTTCCTTCCGGTCGTGCTGATGTCGGTCACCGGACTCGTGATCGGATGGCGGATCCGCAACGGTTTCGTCGACGCGCTCGAAGCGTACGCACTCATGATGGGCTTCGTGTTCGCGATGATCTGGATCGGGATCCTGCTCGGGAGCCTCGTCCGCACGCCCGAAGGCGTCAACGGCATCGCCTTCGCGGTGCTGTTTCCCATCACGTTCATCGCCTCGACGTTCGTGCCGCCCACGTCGATGCCCGGACCGCTCCAGACGTTCGCCCGGTGGAACCCGGTGACGACGTTGTCGGACGGCCTGCGGGAGCTGTTCGGCAACCCCGTCACCGCGGCCACGGCGTCGGACCCGTGGCCCACGCACCATCCGGTCGCCTACACCGTGGTGTGGATCCTGCTCCTGGTCGGGGTGTGCGCCCCGCTCGCAGTGCGCGCCTACCGGCGGTCGATCGCCGACTGATCAACCGGCGCGTCGTCGATGGTGTCCAGCGAACCGAGCTTCACGAGGTGGGCGAACTCGGCGTTGTCGCGCCTGACCTCCTCGAAGGTGCCGATCGTCTCGATGCGGCCGGCGCGCATGAAGATGAGCTGATCACACCGGCGGACCGTCGAGAGGCGATGCGCCACGATCAGCATCGTCTGATGGCCGTGCAGGCTGTCGATGGTGTCGGTGATGTACCGCTCGGTCTGCGAGTCGAGCGACGACGTCGCCTCGTCGAGCACGAGGAGCTTCGGCCGGAGATACAGCGCCCGGGCGATGCCGATGCGTTGGCGTTGCCCGCCCGACAGTCGGACGCCACGCTCGCCGATGAAGGTCGCCAGACCCTCGGGCAGCGACTCGACGAGATCGGCGAGCTGTGCCCGGTGGAGCGCCTCGTCGAGCCGGTCGGCGTCGATCTCGGCTTCGGTCTCGCCGAAGGCGATGTTGGCGCTGAGCGAGTCGTCGAGCAGGAACACGTCCTGGGGGACGAGGCCGATGGCCCGCTGCCAAGCGGGCAGGACATCGACGAGGTCCTTCCCATCGATCAGGATTCGCCCGTCGGTGGGGACGTGGAGGCCCAGGATCAGATCCACAAGGGTGGTCTTTCCGGCACCACTGGACCCGACCACCGCCAGTGAGCGTCCCGCGGGGATCTCCAGGTCGATGCCGTTCAGGACGCTCTTGTCGGTGCCGGCGTAGGTGAAACCGACGTTCTCGATGGTGATGCGATCGTTCAGCTCGAGTGGAGCCACCTCGCCGGTCGACGTCGCCGCCGGTGCCAACTCGTTCAGGTCCCGCACGACGAGCTTCATTCCCTCTGCGCCGATCCGCATGGTGTTCACCGCCGCGAACATGCGGACCATCGACGGAAGGATCCGGAAGCCGGCGGCGACGAAGAGTCCGAGGGTCGCCGCGCCCTGCTGGGCTTCGTTGCCGGCGAAGACGATGATGCTCATGAGGGCGATGCCCACGATGAACAGCATCTCCATCACGTACCGGGGCGCCTCGCCCAGGAACAGCGCCATCTGGGTGGCCTTCGCATTGATCATCCGGGCGTCCTCGTACCGGCCGAGGAAGTACGACTGCTTCCGGCGGACCTGCACCTCCTTGATTCCCCCCAACCCCTGGAACGCCGCCTGGTACACGTCGGCCGCCGAATCGATCAGTTCGCGGCTTGCGCGTTGCGCCCGCCGCCGGACGATGCGGAGGAAGCCGTACCCGACGACGACGAAGTACACGACCATGCCGAGCGCCGGGATCGGGCGGAGCACGCCCAGCACCACGGCGACCGCGAGGATCGTGGTGCCCTCGGAGACGACCGTCAGGATCCCGATGACGGTGTTCATGAACGTCTGGTTCACGCCCTCCTGGACGGTCCTGACCAGATCGGCGGAATTGCGTCGGAGATGGAGCGCGTACGGCGAGCCGAGATACCGGCGGAACAACGAGGCGGCGGTGTGCGCGGCCTGGACGTTGAGGAACCCGATCATCCACCAGCGGAAGAACAGCGTGAACAGGCCCTTGATCAGGAAGGCGCCGAAGACGATTCCGGCGAGGATCACCGCCAGGGTGCCGTCGCTCGGGTTGCCGAAGAAGTCCGCGACCTCACCGAGCGCGCCGCTGTCGGTCGACGCTCCGGCGAACATCTGCATCAGCGGCAGCAGCAGGACCAGCCCGAGCATCTCGAAACCCGAGACCACCAGCAGTCCAGCGATCGCGATCTTCAGTCGACGACGGGTGGCGTCGTCGAGGAACCGGTAGAGGTCGACGAGGTTCTGTTTCATCGAAGGGGAACTCAGAACAGCGGTTCGAGGTCGACCAGGATCAGGTGAGGGCCGGCCTCGTCGAGTGCTGCAGTGAACTGTCGGGCGAACTCGGCGACGGTCGTGGCCTTCGACGCCGCGACACCGAGGCCGCGTGCGATCGAGACGTAGTCCATCTCCGGATCGGACAGGTCCAGCATCGACAGCGCGACAGGGCCGGGGTCCTCGGCACCGACCCGGGAGAGCTCCAGGTTCAGGATGGCGTAGCTGCGGTTGTTCAACAGGATGGTCGTGACGTTCGAGCGTTCCCGCGCCTGGGTCCACAGCGACTGGATGGTGTACAACGCGCTGCCGTCGGACTCCAGGGCGATGACCGGCCGGTCGGGTGCGGCGAGAGCGGCACCCGTCGCGACGGGGAGACCCTGGCCGATCGCGCCGCCGGTGAGGGTGAGCCAGTCGTGCGGCGGACAACCGGCCGTGGCGGCGGAGATCGACAGACCCGAGGTGTTCGACTCGTCGGACACGATCGCGTCGGCGGGAAGCAGCGCCCCGAGCGCGGTGGCGAGCGAGTCGGCGGTCAGCGGACCCGCTCCGAGTTCCGGTCGGACGGCTTCCTGGCGGGGGACGTCGGCGTCCGCTCCCAGACGCTCGGCGAGTGCCTCGAGGATCGCGACGGGATCGCGGTCGTCGGGGGTGAAGCGGAGCACCTCGCACCCTTCGGGTACCAGGTCCGACGGTTTGCCCGGGTAGGCGAAGAAACTCACCGGCGAGGTCGTGTCGATCACGACCAGCCGCTTCACGCCGTCGAGTTGCATCTGGGTGAACTCCGCGAGGTAGCCGAGCCGTTCGATCGCGGGGAGGCCGGCCCCGCGGCGCAGCCGGGTCGGAAAGGTCTCCGCGAACAGTTTCGTGCCGGTCGCGGTCGCCACCCGGCTGGCGGCGACGAGCCCCGCTTCGGAGCCGAGGACCCGCCCGCCGATCAGCAACGCACTCGGGGTGTCGCCCTGCAGCGCCTCTGCGGCCCGGTCGATGAGTGCGTCGTCGAGCGGCGCCGGTTCGACGGCCGCGCGGGGTTCGGCGGGGCCGCGCGCTTCGGACCACGAGGCGTCGGCCGGCAGGATCAGGGTCGCCACCTGCCC
>Ga0182738_1005750_pt1 | contig 13120 bp, 10 predicted proteins | sample eDN5th30CBELigMG_FD_128876 | JGI IMG/M metagenome (GOLD analysis project Ga0182738, IMG submission 128876) | Enriched Miracle-Growth compost microbial communities from Emeryville, California, USA - eDNA 5th pass 30_C BE-Lig MG (version 2)... ...
AGAGCGCGCGCCTTTGGAAAGCTGAATAATGAACGGCGCCTGCGAATCAATGTTGCCGCGAAAGAGGCCGATCGTCTGCTCTAAATTGTTGATGTTGTATGCGCCGATCGCATAGCGGCCATAGGCAATTTCATACAAGTCTCGTGTTGGAACAATCATCAGTTAGTACATTCTCCTGCGTTAATTTTTCGCAACGCAGTGTAGCAAAGTGAAGTGTCCAGTGCTGAAAAAAGGGACATGGCAAGCCATGTCCCTACAAAAGTACTTTTACTCGAAACTCGGGGTGTCCGATTCTCTTTATTCTTCTTCCGCTTTCTTAAACAGCTTCAAATTTTTAACGCGATTGCGGCGGATGGCGGCGCGTTCGGCACGCATCTCTTCGGCGTTATTAGAGAGTTCATCACCCTTTGCCATCAGTGCTTGATCGATAGCATCCAGATTGTCCATACCTCGACTGCCGCGATTTTCTTCGGTGTTCCAATGCATGATGACCGAAGAGCTGGGAGCGCGCTTTTTGGGCTCAATGCCGATGATTTCCAGCATTGGCGATTTGCGATTGTCGTCTTCCTGCGGAATGTCATCCTGCTCATTTTCAGGTCGACCATTGGCTAACACTTCATTGAGCGCCTTGGAATTGAGCGGGCGTGGGCGTCCATTATAAGGAGAGGTGTTGATGGGCACGGCATGGCCATCGCCCAGTGTGATTTGTTCGCGCTTGAGCGCGTTGATACGTTCCTGTTCGTTGGCGCGATCGCGAGCTTCATTGACTTCCAGGCGATTGAAGCCTTTGTCGAGCTTGAGGTCTTCGAGAATGGGATTCTTCACCAATTTCACATATTCGCGCGGGCCGTAGATACCGCTTTTGGCCAGAATGCGCGCGGCTTCGTCATAATGAGGAATCTGTTGATTGCCAGGCATGGAGAAATGTTCGAACACATATTTCATGTCTTCGATAGTTCCCACATCGTCCAGCTTCATCCATTGTTTCACCACGTTGCGGAAGAAATTGTAATGCACACGTTCATCCACAGAAATCACGCGCAATGCCGACACCAGCGCCAGATCTTTTTCGCGTGCGGCGATTTTCTCCAGATTGCGATAGTTCCAGAACGTTGCCAGCTCCTGGATCATGGTGTAAATCACCATCTGGCGCGGATGATCGAAGGGCAATTCCCATTCAGCGCCAAGAATGGCGTTTTGATATTCCTCGCGTTGCTTTTCGGTGCGATGTCCCGATGCCAGCAGCCAGGTTTCTAAGGCCAGCGAATGCTTGGATTCTTCGTAACCCCAGTTCACATGAAACCAGGAACGCCCGCGTGAACGGCGGATCATCTGCAATAATTTGGATGTGAAATCCGGCAGATACATTTCCACCGCGCAGAACGTTTCCACGCAGTGCGCCAATTCATCGTTGGTATCGGGATTAGCGGCGTCCCAGGGAATGTCCTTAAAGACATTCCAGCGGCGCTTCTCCTCGGCGAGTTTCAGATATTTTAATAATTCACGATAGAAGAAATCTTCCATCTGCGCTTGTGCTGTGCGTTGTGCCAAAATAAACACCTCAATTCCAGGCAGTGCGCCTAAAAGTACTTTTAAAGATTATCATATTTACACCAAAACGGGGCATCTTGGATAATTCCTATTTATAAAGTCGGAATTATAGGGTTATTTTATCAATTGTGGATGACAAGGATGATATTCAGATATAAAAAAGTACTTTTAGCGATTCACGGCGTCACCGTTTTTACAGATGGCAATGGATGCGGCCCGAAGGCGCCGTTTGGCCAAGTTTGCCAAAAAGTACTTTCAGTGAATTCCGTCCATTTCCAGGGTTCTTTTCCAAATGCCCACCAGCACCGTGAAAAGAGATAATCTTCATTCTCGAAAAAGAGAGGTTGGATGATAATGCCGCACAGCAGCCAATTTTGGCCTTGCAGATCCAGTTGAATGTTACCGGTTTTAATTTGCGCGGAAAATGTCAACGTGCGGCGTTCGCCGGCGGGAATGGAAACCTCATTCCATTCGCCGTTATTGCAACGCACCTGCACCTGTGAATTTCCCTGCGCGCCGGAAAGCAGGACATTTACCAATACTTCGGCATTGCGTTGTTTCAATTGAAATGATGCCTCGCCGTGACCGGCAAAGCCGCCGCTAAATAAAGGCCCGAGCGATGAATTATGATCGGGATTGACTATTTTTCCAGCAGGCGCTGTTATCCAGCCCAGGCCGCTTTCGCTACTATATAATTCCGTATTCCATGCACTGAAATCCGCATATCCAGGAATATCTTTGCCGGTGGCAAAACCGGTGACCGGCGCATCGGATGTGAACTGCACGCGCCAGGTAGCCGGCATGTGCCATTGATAATGGGTGCTGTTGATGGGATGCAAAAACGTGGGATCAGGCGCCGTCGCATCGAGCACTATTTTATGATTAATCTTGGCGCCCCAGCGCGCACCGCGAGTGGGAATCGCCAATACATAATAATCGCCTTCACGTGAAAGATGCCCTTTGTAAGCGCTGGCCGGATCTTCCTGGTAAAGTCCCCACGGGCCGGTGGGCGAAAGATCGACGGTGAAATCGACTTTGCCGCTGCGGAATTGTATTTGCTGCACACCGACTAAAAGTACTTTTCCCTCTTCTTCCTGCCCGGTCAACATGCCGCTTTTGGGCGAGCGGACAGATTGATGGCGGCCATACGGCGCCACGTAATGCGCGCCGCGTAACAGCTCCACCGGAAAATAATATTTAATCCGCCCATATTCCTGCTCACTGCCGCGCAGTTTAGGCGGAATGATGATGGCGGTGCTGATTTCAGAGACTTCGTTTTTCGTGGCCACTTCGCGTGTCCAGGGAAATTGTTCGCTGGTTTGGCCATACGCGATGGCGCCTTTCCAATCGGGCGAAGCGGGCGTAAAAGTACTTTTGTCACCGGCGCGGAGCAGCTGATCGGTTCCCGGCGCAATGTCTCCCGATTCGCGGGCGGCTAAATCGAAGCCCGCTTTGGCGATAATGATTTGTCCATTATAAGTCAGTGTGCCGGTTTGCGGATCAGTCAATTGAAATACAGCGGCGAAAGACGGCGTTGCAAAAATCAATGCGTTGATTACACATAATACGGCGAATGATAGATAACTTTTTTTCTTGCGGGGAGTAGACATATTCTTGATTATAGATTGTGTGTTGCTGTTTTTATATTTACATCGATAGACATGATAGGCAGGATTATTTAGTGGGATTCTTATCTTGTCCATCCTGTTTATCGATGTAAAATTTCTATAGTAAAAGTACTTTTGTCAGCCTGAGCATGACACCTATTATTCCTTAATCGGCACAAGCGGCGGTTGTTGGCTTGCTAAAGGCGTGGCCGGCAAACGCACCTGTAAATATGCCTGCAATGCACTACCGGGAATCTCCAGCGAAATGCCTCCGTTAATATTTTGTCGCACCGGCACGGAAAGTACTTTTGTCGACATCGGGCTTTGCGCCGTGGCATCGCCTTTAAATTGCACATTTAATGTGAAGCGCAACGGCTCTGTTACGGGCGGAAGAATGATTTTTTCGTCGTGACCGGCGGCTGCCACATCGCCCGGTTTGACGTTTTTGCCACTGGCGTTCAGCAATTGAATATAAACAGTTCCCGCTTCCGGGCCGCCTTGCTGCTGATAGGCAACTCCAACGACCCCTTTGGGTAATTGCAATGTTATCGGAGGCGGATTACGATGGGCATAATCATAAAGCAATCGAACAGTGGCCGCCGCGCCGGCATCTTCTATAGTGTTATATTTGCGTCCGTTGCGGAATTCCTCTTCGTAATTTCCTGTGCCAAGATCAGCCGCGACATAGAGAAATTTCCCTTTGCCATAAGGCGTTTCGACAATGGCCGGTTGCCCCAAAGTACTTTTGGCCAGCACCGTGGAACGTGCCGGATCGATGAGGCTGATGTCACAAATGCCACCGCGTGCCAGAAATGAAATATCGTTTCCCGCAATCTCACCTTCAATGCGCCGTCCGTGCAGATCGTCTTTTTCGTAGCGCACATTCATGGCCGCGCCCAAGCCAAATTGCGAACGTTTTTTGCCGTGTTCATCATACAGCGAAGTATTGCGCGTGGCGATGACAGTGCCGCCATGTTGCACCCAATCTTGCAATCGGTCGATTTGCGTTTTGCTCAAACAGGCCGAGCTGGCTAAAATCAGCACTTGATATTTGTGCAAACGATCAGGCAAAATTAAATCGCCGTCCAGCAACGTATCAAATTGGCGATTGCCTTCAATCAATAAATCGCTCCAGCCGGCGAAATCATTCCAGTAAAAAGTGCGGTCGGCGTTGGCCTGGCGGGTTTGGTGGGAAAGCAAAAAACCGGTGTCCGTTAAAGTCCGGGCATATTGCTGCGGCATGGCATTTTTCCAGCGGTTGTAGAGTTTCAAATAGGCCAAATCTTCCGCCGAATCAACGGAACGCGAACCATACCAGAGCGAAGTTTTGCCGAGTTGGCAAAGCGCCCAGCCGTAAAAAGTACTTTCGGCCGTGGTCATTTCGCGCATCAGCGCCCAGGTGGGAATGGCATAATAATCACCGAAAGATTGCCGGAGTTTCAAGGCGCGCAAAATGGGCCGCCAGCCGTTGAGTGCTTCCACATTCATGTTTTCCCATCCCATGAACGAGCAATATTGCGACACGTCCAGCGCCAAATCCATCCCGCTGGCTGCGGTCTTGCTATCCGAATAATCGGAGCCGTATTTTAATAAGGTTAAGTCGGGACGAATTTTCCGCAATGAATTAATCAGTTGCACGCGTGCCCGCAGCGGAATGCTGGAACGCCAACTCATCCAGGCGCGATAAGCCGGCGTATTGTATTGCGGTTCCTTACCGATCCAATAGGGCAAATCATGACCGGTTTCCGCTTTGAATGTGTCGCGATCACCGCTGGCATAAGCGCCGTTCAGGGCAATTTCATCCAGCATGTAGCCGTCTAAATTCGCGGTGTGCTGCAAATCGCCCAGGTAATTTTCATAGAATTTCAAAAAATCGGCATTTTCAGGATAAACCCAACGCAACGGTTCGCCGGTGCGGATGTCGCGTTGCAGCCAGTCTAAATGTTGTAGCAAAATGTTGTAGCAAAAACGGATAGCCGGAATAGGCAGGAATGGTGAAATCGTGATGTTCGATGACACGAATTCCGGCGGCGTGGCAGGCTTCGGTGACGATGCGCGCTTCCTGCGCGATGGCGGGCCATTCGTTTTGATAGGACAAACGAAAATGGCGGCCATTATAAATCACCAGATTGATGCCCAGTTCTTTCAATTGCTCCGCCCGTTTACGTGCGGCTTCCGGACTGGCCATTGCCAGGCGATCCACCAGATTATCGCCGCCCCATTCCATCATGGAAGCATTATAAAACTCAGCGGGCACTTCCTGATAATGGCGATAATTTCGCTGTAATTCCTGCGCGAACGCGCATTGCGCCGTTAATATGAATACAAATAATAGGAGTGATTTTTTCATCATAACGATAAGAACCAATTAACATCTCTGGTATAGAGTACTTTGTGTCATTTCGACCGGAAAAATTTGTTGTAACAAATTTTGGAGTGGAGAAATCCTGCCGTTTGTGCAAAGAGAAGATTTCTCCATTTCGCTCGTGCCTCGCTCCAGTCGAAATGACACATTAGTCATTCTTTAATAGATCGTAAACAGACTATAAAAGTACTTTTAACGTCCATCCCACACCGGTTTATTTTGGCCGTTGTTCCAGAAATAATCCACTTTGTGCCATTTGGCGTGGCCATCCATATAAGCGGCATTCATGCCATCCAGATGACGGCCGTAATGCTGGTCTTCGGCCGGGCAGGTGTTGGAAGGCGGATTTGATGTGCGGCAGAAACTGGTTTGCCACAACGTGCCACTGCTGTATTGCGGTGGATAGACTTCGCGCGCCCTGGTGCTATCCATAAAGGAAATCATTTGAGCAGGATATTGCAACATCGATTCCGAAAGCGCTTTGGCGCCCAGGTATAACGTGGGATGTCCCGCGATGATGTTGTAACCGTAGCTGTTAGCCGTATTGCCGAAGCTGGGGCATTGGAATACGTCGTGACTTTTAATATATGCGCCAAAAAACCAGCGGTTGCCGCTGACCACCGGGAAAAGCATTCGCGGCGTGCTGGAGCTGCTGCAACTGGTGCTATCTCCTGGATTTTCTGTATTGTTTGCGGTGCTATAGCACCGCGCCGGATATTTCCCATCGAAATCCTGCACGTACATCATCAAGCCCAGGCCGATTTGTTTTAGGTTGGAGAGACAACTGGCACGCCGGGCATTTTCTCTGGCCCGTGCGAAGACAGGGAAAAGAATTGCTGCGAGGATTGATATTATTGCAACGACAACTAATAATTCAATCAATGTAAATGCTTGTTTCTGTTTCATGATAACTCCCCCAAAAGTACTTTTATATCCGTGACGAAGAACCAACAATACAAAAAGTATGACATTTCATCGCATGAAGGCAATGTTCATATCCACTATCAATCGTGCGTATCCAATCATTTTTCCAGTTCACGGAATGTGCCTGGCGCGCAGCCGTGATATTTCAGAAAATGCCGCCTCAATTGCGAGTATTTTAATCCCACAAACTCGCAGATTTTATGAACTGACCAATCCGTAGTCTTGAGCAGTGCCGCCGCTTCGATGATGCGGTGTTCCGTTACATATTCATGAAATGATTGGCCCGTTTGCTGGCGAAACTGGCGGGTAAACGTGGCTGGGGAAACACAGGCAATGCGCGCCACTTTGCTAATTGAAAGCGCCTGATGCAAATGAGAATTAATGTAAGCGCAGGCTTCTTCGATGGGGTTTTGGCTGATTTGTTGGGGAATATTATCGTCAAAATGCCCGGGTTGAAAAATATGCCCTTCCTGAATATCACGTTTCACCAACCCCAACAATGCGCTGAAAAGAGACACCACCGTTTCCCCGTCCTTGCGTATTTGCAGCTCCTCGCAAAACCCTTGAAAAAGCTGGATGATAAAGGAATTTTTAATCCAACAAACTTCGTTGACACGGCACACCTCATGTTCTTCGCCATGTGAATGGCAAAGCCAACATTCCATGCCGTCGGCATAACCCATTTTGGGGCACATCCACAGCAAGGTGCAAGAACGATCGGGGTCGCCATCCCAAATATGCGATTTCCAGCTGGAAGGTTGAGGCACTCCCGCGGGAATGAGCAATACATCTCCCACCTGGCAGCGAAACAGATAATCGCCGATATGAAAATCGGCCTGGCCACTCACTACGCAGATCAATGAATGCGCCGCAATAATTTCCTGTCCATCTTCGGGCCAGTGAGCGATTAAAATACTCTTGTTGCGATAGTTGCGTGGCCCGTGCAACGCAATGCGTTTGCCATGGCGTTTTTTAACGAATATTTCCAGATGTGCCGGTAGCGGCTGGCGTTTAAACTCCCGCAAAGCCGGCGCCGCTACCATTAAACGCGTATCATGGTAATCACGCAGCCATTGTTGCATGGAAGTCAAGGCATCTTGTAAGGGGCCGCAGACGCGGGTAGGCAAAGTCATTATTTGTAAGTGAACCAAAGATGCCGCTCATTGCCATTACCGGAATGCTTGGATGGAATGCCAAAAGTACTTTTTATGATGCATAACGTGTGCGCTAATCTAAGATAGGGTTACTTTCCACTATTACCCAGATCGTCGGAACGCCCGGCCTCCAGCCGTGACCATTGCGCGGTGGGGCGGCCTTTGGTGCGCCAGGCCCATTCGCTTTTGTCATAGCCGCCTGACTGCGGCCAGCCGGCAGGTGCGTCTTCCCAGGATTCCTGCCTTCCATAAACGGTCATGTCCAGCAAACCCATTGTGGGCGCCATTGGCTCGAAACCGCGATTGGTTGTCCAGTATGTCTCAAAGACCCGCTCATCGCGGCGCAGATAGCACACCAGATGAGCCATCCCGACGCGGCGGCCCACCAGCAAGATATCGGCGGAATCCTGTGCTGAATACCAGGGAACATCCCAACCCATAAAATCGCGATAGCGCACGCTTTCCTCATAGGGCCCCTGGCAAAAAGTGGCATAAGTCACATCGCAGGCATGCAGATAGGAAAGTTCACGCACCTGGCTATTAAAAAAGGTGCAGCCTTCACATTGGTTAATAGCCGGTTTTCCGGTGTGCCACATGTGGTAATAAGCGATCAACTGATGCCGCCCCTCGAACGTTTCAAGTAAAGTGACAGGCCCGTTTTCGCCTATCAATGGAATGCTGGCATCCACTTCCACCATCGGCAGCCTCCGTCGCGCTGCTGCGATGGCGTCGCCTTCGTGGGTGTGCGCTTTCTCGCGCACCAGCAATGCATCCAGTTGCTCCTGGAATTGCGCCCGATCTACCACTTCAGGTGCTTTCGTTTGGCTCGTTATCTTGTTTTTTGATTCGTCTGTCATGATTACCCCGGTATCTTCTTTTCGTTGCGGCACGTATCTATATTTAGTATTCCACGATGAAGCCGCCACATGATGTATTTGTGTTATTGTAAAAGTACTTTCATCCCAGGAGAGGATTGATGAGAAGAGTGTTACTTATTTTTGCATTAGTTATAGTTGGAGCGATATCCATTGACGGTTACTCTGTCTTTCCTAAAAAAAGTATTGCCGCCAATACCGAAAACAAAAAGCTCACGATTGCTGCATTGAAACCTTCACCGGATCATAAATGGATGGTGCTAGAATTAGAATCTTTGTCCGATACTGAAAATGTTCCAGATAGCTGGGTGCGAATAGTTGCCAATGATCATCAGCAAAAGTACTTTTTTGATATAAAGCCTCTCACTGCAAATACGAAAAAGTACTTTCGTGAACTTCCCATAGGATGGAAGAATGCCAATTGTTTTATCGTGGCGAGATTCTCTCCTCGCGATAAGGATAATAATCTCGTAAGCATCATTCAAATTACTGTTCCGGCAATGCGCGAGGAAACGATAGCGCAGTTTGTTTCGGCCAAAACACTGTTTCAGAAACAGAATGCGCAGAATGGCAGCATGGAGAATTTCACTTTGCATCCCGAGTGCGATGCGTTGTTATTCACTCGAAATATTCTTCCTTCCTCGAATGTAAAAGATATACCTTCACCCGCCGATATTGCCAATTTATTTGCCACGTCCTTTCAACGTGTATATCGTTTAGGATTGACTTCGAAACAAGTTACTGCGTTGGGCGATCTGCCGCCGAACTATCGTTGTAGCGGCATATCCCACAACTGTTTCCGCGCAGCGAACCAATCGTTATTAGTTGTGGCAACCCCGGTGAAAGATCCGCCTGGCAACCATGCCCGCGTTTTTTCTCTTCAAGATAATCAATTTATTAAATCCGCTATTAGTTCTGAAAGCGCTTCCACGCGAGGCTTTTTTTCTCCTGATGATTCCAAGATTGCCTTCGCCTTGCCGCCGTTTAATCAAGGATTTTCTGCTTCAGGTAAAGTACAAATTATGGAAACAGGCAATCCGCAAAAACAAAAAACCTACAGCACATCGTCCTCTGTGCAACAAGTGGAGTGGAGCGCTGACAACCATCAAATTCTGGTGTATTCACAATTTGCCGAAAAGCCCACTTTAAGTATTATCGATTATAGGAAGAACAGATCGGAAAATATCACGTTGCCGTGGAAAGATGATTTTATAGCGGTTTGGGATGAGAGTGAAAATGGCATGATGCTGCTTGGCAGGAAAAATGAAGTGTGGAGTATGGATGTAACAACCAGAAAGAGTAAGCTGTTGTTCAAGGTGCTAGTTAAGGAGTAATGCTATTATATTGCGGTGTCCTGCTAATTTATGAATACCATGAAACATTTTAAAATAGCTTGTTGCATGCTGATCTTGGTGGCTGTTTGCTGGTTTTGCCTCTTTGCCGTAGGTGCATTTAGATTGCGCGGAAAGAATTATGTGTTGGGAAACAACATTTCATTAATTATTAATGAAAATTTAAAAAAGCACGATAGCAAAGAAAACGTCATCAAATTTCTCGATGCCCATCAATTACAAGATCGTGAGAGTGTGGCGGGGAGTGCAGCTCTCAAAGAACATAGTTTGGCTGAAGAGTTAGGTGAAGAATTACAAGGGATAGGAAGTGCAATAATCGTTCTCATCCCTGAAGTGGAGTCATCGCTGAGGAGTCGTTATTATGTCACGGTTGTTTTTTATTTCGATAAACAGCAAAATATGATCGATTTTAAAACACGGAAGATGGGCATTGGATTATAAGGGAATATTCCTGTTATTATGCCAGAGAAAAGTACTTTTCTCTGGGACACATTTGAAAGTTCCCCAACTCCTCTTTTAAAGGCTACGGTGTATCCACAAATTGTGTGATGTAAAGTGAGATATTCTTGTGCCCTTTCGGGGCATAAGATTTTGTGAGTACACCGTAGTTTTGAGAAAGGGGACTTTTAAACGCCATATCGTTGCTTAAACGCAGCGGGTTTATTCGCGAAGCAAGATTAAATTTGTTGATACAAATTTTCCGTTCGAAATGACACAAAGCATATTGCCCGCGGAGATTATAAACAGCTCATGTTACGCATGTTGCATTCTTATCTCACGCGAAGCCGCGAAGGGCGCGAAGGTGAAAACCTGTATTGATGAACAGGGGTTGAAATCAACATTATTATCCCGCCTATCCTGGTCATCGATGTAAAATAAAAGTACTTTTACTCTCTTTCAAAAAATCTGATTCTTCCTTCGCGCCCTTCGCGGCTTCGCGTGAGGCAAAAATACTTTGCTGCGTAACATGAGTAAACAGGTTTAACGTTGTCCTGTATCCGGCTTCCAAAAGGCGGTATCCGGATCGCCATAAGTTGCCACCAGGTCTTTCAAATAAATCTCGGGGCGATAGACATATTTCACTTCCGTGCCATAAAGTACTTTTGCGCGCGCTGTGATGTTGAGCGCTTTGAACGTCAGCGGATAATGCACGATGTAATCGCCTCTGCTGCCATCCGCTTTCACACAGCGCCATTGACTTGTATATGGCCAGTGATATCCTTCACCGGAATAATTGCCGGGCAGAGGGAAATCCATATAATGCCATCCAGCGAAGTTGATGACGCTGCGGCCCCACACATCATTGGAATTCCAATCACTCACACCGGCGCTTTGCGTGGTGGCATTTTGCAATTTGTCAAATTCGTCCTTGGAAAGCCAATCGGCCAACCACGGATTGGGTGCGCCTTTTTGCTCTGCTCCAATAGAAATCCAACGCTGTCCGGCAGCGTCTTCCAATTCAAAAATAATGCGTCCCCAACCGGCATTGCCATAAACCATCAAACCGATGTGCGTGGGTTTGCCATCAATTTGCTTCGGGGTCTTTAGCTTCAACTGCGTGTATCGTGGGATCCACCAATTTTTTATTGAGTTGTTTGTTTTTCCTACATTGCCGTGCCAGATCACATCGAGGAATTTAGCGTGTATTTCCAGCATATCCTTCTCACCGTCATCTTTGCTTTTGTTTGTCACGTAGAATTCTCCCGCAACACGTGGTTGCATAAAATTATATGCATCCAGCTCGTCATTATCTCCATTATTCAGCTGCCATTGCGTGGCGTCATTTAACGCATTGATGGAAAAGTACTTTTGTGCGGGCATTTTGTCTGTGATGGGGGAACGCGTTGCCAGCCGAATGGGGCCAGTGGTTTCCACAAATACAGGATCGTGACTGGCAATGATTTCAGGATTAGTATTCCAATCCGGTGCGGATAGCGTCTTGAAATTCCCCATCAAATCTGTAACGGTGAATGTTTGTTTTATTTTTGGCGGAACAATCGCAACTTCGTAATCCGTATTCGGTGTCCAAATGCATGTAATAAATTTGCCGTCCGATTTTTTAAATTCAAAGGCATAAATGACGTTGCTCGGTGTTGGCAACATCCGCGAAAATGTCGCGCCGTCCAGCATTCGCGTCATCGTCGCCACTGCTACATACAACGGTTTCGGTGAAAGATTGGGCTTGCCGAACATCAATCCGGTGCCACCCCAATTGCTGAAATAATAGGAATTTCCCGGATCGGCAATGCCTTCAAAACGAATCGCCGGAACCTTCCAGGCCAGCGAATGCATGACGTTGCGAATCACATAATTGGCCTGATCGTGCAGCGTCAGATTTCCCGGGTTGCTGGAAGGATAAGTGATTTCATAACATTGTCCCAGCGGTTTATTTTTATAGCCGTAATCATCCAACAATTTTCGCTCCATCCACAGCGAGGCGTTATTGGCCACAAAATCCAGAGGCTGGCTTTCGGGCAAACGCTGGAACGCGGCGGATTCATTGCCCAATACATCGAACATATCCGCCGGATATTTATGCCGCAAAAATTCCTCCATCAATTGCGGGCCGCCGTTGCCCAGATATATTTTGATATGTGGAAACGCTGCGCGGATTTTCTGCGTGGCCGCCTCCGCCACTTTCCACATCAGGTCAAATTTCTTCTGTTCATCGGCGTTCAGTTGATAGTGTTTTCCGGTAAATAAATCCGGCGTGCGCGTCACGTGATTTCCCGAAATGCTGTCTTCGTGATAATCAGCCAGCGTTGCGGCACATAGCCTTCGGCCTTATATTTGGCAATTTCTTCTTCCAACTTTGCAAGGCCTGCTTGCAAATCGAGGTCACCGTTTTTATCGAGATAGGTGCGCAAATGCAAGCTCGGATCATTGCCTTTTACAATGCCATATTTGTCGCGTTCGGCCTGGCTGAATTTGAACATACCGTAACGCAAACCCGCCTTGACATAAAGCGGCCCCAGCAGACCGGCGTTGTTGGGCGTATAATGCGCGCCGCCAAAATCCCAGGTGCCGAAAGGACTTGTAGCGCGATGTTTGCGGGTGTCTTTTGGCAGTAATGCGAATGTCGTCTTTTTCTCCAAAAGTACTTTTCCGTTAGCTTCTACCGTCACATTTAACGCATAATAACCGCGGCGCGGCGCCGGTAATTGCAGAGTAGTGCGAAAGGTGGGTAAAAGTACTTTTGTAAGAGAAGGAAATTCAATCTTATTCCCATAATAATCAACCGCGCTGGCTTTGATGGTGACATTTTGAAGATGGCTATTATCGCGTTCTTCCA
>Ga0182738_1005751_pt1 | contig 13119 bp, 11 predicted proteins | sample eDN5th30CBELigMG_FD_128876 | JGI IMG/M metagenome (GOLD analysis project Ga0182738, IMG submission 128876) | Enriched Miracle-Growth compost microbial communities from Emeryville, California, USA - eDNA 5th pass 30_C BE-Lig MG (version 2)... ...
AGAGATAGTCGTCGACCCGCCGCGCCTCACCGAGAGGGCGACGCGGCGACACCGGATCGGGAACGATTCGTCGGTGGGTGTCGCGCCAGGCTGCTTCGAATGGCGCACGCGACTCGGTCGGATTCTCCGAGAGGCCACCCGAGAAGACGATGCCGTCGCCCGGGAGCGTCTGGGTGGCCACCAGCTCGGCGGCGCCGGACCAGTCCTCGACCGGACGGAGCGGACGTCCGAGCGTCGACCAACCCAACGCGATGACCACGACGACCGCGAGCGACGCGATCGCGCCGCTCCGGACCTGCGCCGGAGCGATCGCTTCGCCGATGCTCACGACGCCGGCGCCGACCAGCATCGCCACCCCCGGCGTGATCGGTGACAGGTAATACGGTGCCCAGATCGTGTGGACCACCTTGACCACCACCAGCGCGGCCAAAGGTACCAGCGTCCAACACAGAGGCAATCGCAGTCGGTCGAGCGCGACCGACCGCTCGGGGGCGGCTGCGTCGCCCCGGCCGTGCCGGGCGGCGGCGACGATGACCGCCACGGCGACCAGAGCGGCGATCGTCGTGCCGATCCACGCGACCGGGGACAGATACCACGACCGGAGCGAACGGACGATCTGGCCCGCATCGAGTTGGAAGACACTGCCGGCGCTGCTCAGACCCAGCTGCCAGAGGGCCCCGGTGACGACCAGGGCCACGAGCAGGGCGGGGGCGATGAGCCGCATGCGGCGGCGGCGGTCGGCTGTGAGCGCCGCGTAGGCGCCGATTCCGGTGAGCTGTGCCACGAACAATCCGTGGGCCAGCGGACCGAGGCCCGCGGCGATCGCCAGGACCGACTGCCACCGCAGGCGTTCGCGTCGTGGCGTGCGCTGTTCGCACAGGCGCAGGGTCGCGTACCAGCAGATGGCGGTCAGCAGGGTCTCGAGCGCATACCCGCGCGCTTCGGTGGCCGTGAACAGGAACATCGGGCTCGTGACCAGCGCGAGGGGCGCGACGATGCCGAGCGCGCGGCCTCCGGCGCGCCGCGCGATGCGCTGGGTGATCGTCACGGTGCCGGCGGCGAACACGGTCGACAACAGTCGGAGCCAGACGGCCGAATCGTCGATCTTGGCCCACAGCCACAAGGGAAGGTAGTACGCCGCCATCGTCCCGTGCGTCGAGCGAAGGCTCATTCCGAGGTCGTTGGTCGCGGCGAGTGACCACGCCTCGTCTGCCCACAATGCGGTGTCGTCGAGCCGGATCGCCGCAATGAGCGCGAGAAATCCGAGTGCACCGCCGAGAGCCAACCACGACGCGAGGTCGGGACGCGACGACGCCCCGGATGCGGGTGGCGTCGTGCGACGGATCACTGGGGCACGATAGCCCGGCAGCGATTCTGGGCCGGCAGACGCCCGTGGCGGTCCCCGTACGATGGGACGTGTGATGCAACGCCCGCCGACCGGCACGATTCCGACCACCCCGGGCTCCTATCAGTTCTTCGATGCCGACGGTCGGGTGATCTACGTCGGCAAGGCGAAGAACCTTCGGAGTCGACTCGCGAACTACTTCGCCGATCCACGGACGCTCGCACCCCGGACCGCCCAGATGGTCGCGACCGCAGCCTCCGTCGAGTGGATCGAGGTCCGGAACGAGGTCGAGGCGCTGGTCCTCGAATACAGCCTGATCAAGCGGTTCAGACCGCGGTTCAACGTTCGGCTGATCGACGACAAGTCGTATCCCTACCTGGCCGTGACGCTCTCCGACGAATGGCCGCGCCCCATGGTCATGCGTGGCGAGCGCCGCAAGGGGGTGCGGTACTTCGGCCCGTACGTCCACACCAAGGCGATCCGTGCGACCCTCGACCTGTTGATGACGACGTTTCCGCTCCGGACCTGTTCGGACGCGAAGTTCCGCCGTCATCAGAAGATGGGGCGACCGTGCCTGCTGTACGACATCGGGCGCTGCTCGGCGCCCTGTGTCGGTGCGATCAGCCACGACGACTACGCCGAGTTGACCGACCAGTTGATCCGTTTTCTCGAAGGAAACGACAGCGAGATCGTCGCCAGGCTCGAAGCCGAGATGGCCGAGGCGGCCGAGGCGCTCGAGTTCGAGCGGGCCGCACGCGTGCGGGACCGTCTCGAGAACATCCGCAAGGTCATCGAACGACAACAGATGGTCGCCGAACGGAGCGAGGACTTCGACGTCGTCGGGATCGTCGACGACGACCTGGAGGCCGCCGTCCAGATCTTTCACGTCCGTGCGGGCAGGGTGCTCGGGCGTGCCGGGTTCGTGCTCGACAAGGTCGAGGACATGACCGCCGCCGAACTCGTGGCTCGAACGCTGGAAGGGCTGTACGCCGACGAGCCGGTCCTGGGCTGGCCGAAGAAGGTCTACGTCCCCGAACTCCCCGAGGACGTCGACCTCTATGCCGACTGGTTGAGCGGTCTGCGGGGTTCCAAGGTCACGATCAGCGTCGCGCAGCGTGGCGACAAGCGAAGGCTGGCCGAGACGGTGACGCACAACGCGAACGAGGAGTTCGTCCGGCACCGCCTGCGACGCGCCAGTGACCACAACGCACGCGCCCGCGCCCTCAACGAGCTGCAACAGGCCCTCGATCTGCCCATGTCGCCACTGCGCATCGAGTGCTACGACATGAGCCATCTGCAGGGAACCGACTACGTCGGGTCGATGGTCGTCATGGAGGACGCCCTACCGGCCAAGCAGTACTACCGGCATTTCAAGGTGCACGTTCCGGGAAACGACGACTTCGCCGCCATGGCCGAGGTGCTCACCCGTCGACTGGAACGGCTTCTCGCCGATCGCGAACGCCCCGTGGCCGAACGGGGCCGCTTCGCCTACGAGCCGAACCTCCTGGTGATCGACGGCGGCAAGGGCCAGCTCTCGACGGTCGTGGGAGTGCTGGAGGCTCTCGGCCTCGCCGATCAGATCCCGGTGGTGTCGCTGGCGAAGCGACTCGAGGAGGTGTACCTGCCGGGTCGCTCCGAGCCGGTGATCCTCGACCGGACCTCCGAGGCGCTGTACCTGCTGCAACGGATCCGCGACGAGTCCCACCGCTTCGCGATCACCTATCACCGAAAACGCCGGGACAAGCGCATGACCGCTTCGATTCTCGACGACGTACCCGGGCTCGGGCCGACCCGGCGCAACCGTCTGCTGCGTGAGCTCGGGAGTCTCAAGAAGATCCGCGCCACCGACCTCGCCGACCTGAAGGCCCTGAGCTGGTTGCCCGACACGGTCGCGGAGTCACTGTACGCCCATCTGCACGACCCCACGGGAACGGCCACCGAAGGTGTGGTTCCGACGTGAGCGACGTGTGGGAACGCCATGCCGCGTGGTGGCAGCGCGGCTACACCGAAGGCGCCGATCCCGAGTACGCCGAGCAGATCGTGCCGCTGGCTGCGGCGTGGCTCACCGGATTCGCCGACGTGCTCGACCTGGGTTGCGGCGAAGGTCAGATCGCCCGTCGGGCCGTCGACGTCGGTGCCCGGCGGGTGGTGGGCATCGACCGGGCATGGAACCAGGTGGCGGAGGCGGCGCGGCGAGGAGGTGGCGTGCACGGTGCGATGGGCGATGCCGCGGCACTTCCTTTCGCCGCTTCTTCCTTCGATGCGGTGGTCGCCTGTCTGGTGTTCGAGCACCTCGCCGACCTCGATGGCGCGTGCGCCGAAGTGGCGCGGGTGCTGCGACCGGACGGCCGCTTCGTGTTGTTCCTGAACCACCCGTTCGTCCAGACCCCCGGCAGCGGGTGGATCGATGACCAGGTGATCGATCCACCCGAGCAGTACTGGCGGGTCGGGCCCTATCTCGTCGAGGATTTCCGCCTCGAGGAGGTCGACCGCGGTGTCCATCTCGGCTTCCATCATCGGCCGTTGTCGCGTTACGTGAACGCGCTCGCGGCGGTGGGGCTCTCGATCGAGCACATGATGGAGCCGGCGCCGCCTCCCGGTTTCGTCGCCATGGCCCCCGAATACGGGGGGATCACCACGTTGCCGCGTCTGTTGGTGCTGGTGACCCGGCGGCGTTGAGCCGCTTCAGCTCCGCCCGGGGTAGAGGCTCACCGTCCAGTGACCGGTCGTCTCGGGGCGGGTCGCGAGCGAGGTCACGTCGAGGAGCCAGCCGAGCACGACCTCGAGGGATTCGCTCGCGGGAACACTCACCAGCAGGCCGCGTCGTGGCGAGTCCTGGACCCTTCGCCAACCCTCCCGTAGGGCCAGGTTCCAGCCGTCGAGATGCGGACCGATCCGCTCTCCCAGGGCGTGTTGCAGCCCGAGGTTCGCCTCGGCGCCGCCGGCGGGCGGCGCCATCCAGGTGCCCAGCGCCGCGTCGGGACTGTTCCGCCGGAAGTACTGGGTCAGGCCCGACCGGGTCGGCCGGACGGCGTCAGGGGAGATCTCGGGCTGGACGTTGACCCACCCCTGTCCCCGCTCGGCGAAACCGTTCATCGCGTCGAGGACCGACTCGACGTGAGCGGGGTCGTCGATGATGACGATCTCGGGGTGGAGGGCCATCGGAATGATCCTTGGCGTCGATGATCGCGGCCGGCGGGCGCCGTGGCGAGGTCCGTCACGCCAATGTAGGGCGTCCGCCGGGCAGACTGGCAGCGTGATCGACGACGCCGAGCTGGATCGACGCATCACCGAGGCGCTGCGGTTGCAGGAAGCCGAGCGGGCGGCGACCCCGGTCGCCGACACCACGATGTGGCTCTCGCATCACTGGCCGTCACGCTACGACCGTTGTGCGGTGATCGCCGGTCGCCACGTGTGTCGCCGGTGTCTGGTGCTGTACCCCGTGGCGATCGCCGTGGGAATTGCAGCCGGATTCGGTCTGCGTTGGCCCGACGCCTGGGACGTCTGGTTGCTCTGGCTGCTTCCCCTCCCCGGCGTGGTCGAGTTCTGCCTCGATGCGTTGGGCGTGATCCGCCACCGACCGTGGCGACAGGTGGTCGTCAGCGCCCTGCTCGCCGTGGCCTACGGAAAGATCCTGTGGCGGTACTCCCAGCACCCCGGTGACGGGCTCGTCTGGGCGGTCGTGGCGGTCACCACCGGTATCTGCGGCATCGTCGCCCTGGTCGCCGCACTGGTGACGCGCAACTGGATCGAGGTGGACACCTGATCGGAGCCGCCACGGACCGGTCCCCGAGTACGGTGATGGAGAGTGGTCGAATTTCTCGTCATCACCGGCATGTCCGGCGCGGGACGCTCCAGCGTCGCCGATGCGGTCGACGACCTGGGCTGGTTCGTCATCGACAACGTCCCGCTTCCGTTGTTCACGAAGATCGTGGAATTGACTGAGGGACTCGGCGAACCCTTCGAACGGGTCGCGTTCGTGCTCGGAACCGGGGCGCGCGGCGGAGAGCGATCCGGCGCACTGGTCGAAGCGCTGGAGAGCCTGCGCTCGGTGGGCCACGTGCGCGTCGTGTTCGTCGACGCGGGTGACGACGTCCTCGTGCGAAGGTACGAAGAGACGCGCCGGCGGCACCCCCAACCGAGCGGCGGGTCCCTGTTGGACGCGATCCGATCGGAGCGGTCCGAGCTCGAACCCGTTCGGGCGGCCGCCGACGTGGTCATCGACACCACCGGGTTGAATCTCCATCAGCTCCGGGCCCGGGTCGCCTCACTGTTCACGGCGGGTGCGGGCGCCGGGCTGCAACTGCGGGTGTCGTCGTTCGGTTACAAGTCGGGTGTTCCGGTCGACGCCGACCTCCTGCTCGACTGCCGTTTCCTGCCGAACCCCCATTGGGATCCGAACCTGCGGGCCTTGAGCGGACTGGATCCCGCTGTCAGGGAGTTCGTGCTCACCCGCCCCGAGGCAGCGAAGTTCCTCGACCGCCTCACCGAGATGATGGCCGACCTGTTGCCGGCCTATGCGAGTGAGGGTCGATCGTTCCTCGGCATCGCTTTCGGTTGTACCGGCGGACGTCATCGGTCGGTCGCCATCGCCGAGGAGTTCGCGGCGCGGTTGCGTTCGCTGGGCTACGACGTACCCGTGAGTCATCGTGACATCGACCGTTGAGCAGGGGCCGGGCCATCGGCGCGGAGCCGAACTTGTATGATCTCGGGTACCGGACCGGTCGACCGTGGTGCCCGCCCTGTCGGGATGCCCGCCGCTTCGACCGTCGGACAATCCCTCCTTCCGACAACGACGAGGACGAGAACAGACAATGACCATTCGGGTTGGCATCAACGGTTTCGGTCGAATCGGCCGCAACTTCTTCCGGGCGGTTCGTGCCCAAGGCGCCGACGTCGAGCTGGTCGCCGCGAACGACCTCGGCTCGATCGATCAGATGGCGGCACTGTTGGAGCGCGATTCGGTGCTCGGCCCCTTCAAGGGCGAGGTGCGGGCGGTCGACGGCGGCATCGAGGTCGATGGACACACGATCCGGATTCTCGCCGAGCGCGAACCCGCAAAGCTGCCCTGGGGGGAGCTCGGCGTGGATCTCGTGGTCGAGTCGACGGGACGGTTCGCGACCCGTGACCAGGCCGCCGCGCACCTCGACGCCGGTGCGCCTTTCGTGATCGTGTCGGCGCCGTGCAAGGAGGCCGACGCCACCTTCGTCGTGGGGGTGAACGAGGACGCCTTCGACCCGAAAGCGCACAAGGTCGTGTCGAACGCGTCGTGCACGACGAACTGTTTCGTGCCGATGGTCAAGGTGCTCGACGACGCGTTCGGCGTCCGCAAGGGCCTCATGACCACGATCCACGCGTACACCGGTGACCAGCAGCTCGTCGACGGCCCGCATTCGGACCTGCGTCGGGCACGCGCCGCGGCGATCAACGTGGTGCCCACCGGCACCGGCGCCGCCCGAGCGACGTCGCTGGTGATGGAGTCGATGAAGGGTCGCCTCGACGGCACGTCGTTGCGCGTTCCCGTGCCGGTCGGTTCGATCACCGACTTCGTGGCGATCCTCGACCGGGAGGTGACCGAGGACGAGGTGAACGACGCGTTTCGTGCGGCCGACGGCTCCGGTCCGCTCGCCGGCGTCCTGACCTATTCCGACGCCCCGATCGTGTCGTCGGACATCGTCGGTTCCCCGGCGTCGTGCACCTTCGACGCGCCGCTGACGATGGCGATGGGTGACCTGGTCAAGATCTTCGGCTGGTACGACAACGAATGGGGCTACTCGAACCGCCTCGTCGACCTGGTACGCATCACCGGCGAGAAGCTCGCCGCGGCCTGACGCTCAGGACACATGACCATGCCGGACAACCCGATCGAAGGTATCCCGCGCCTGGAGGATCTCGGCGATCTCGATGGACGGCGCGTCCTGGTCCGAACCGACTGGAACGTGCCGCTGGATCGCGGCCGGATCGTCGACGACCTGCGGATCACCGCTTCGTTGCCGACCCTCGAGTGGCTCGCGGATCGCGGCGCCCGTCTCACGGTCGCCACCCATCTGGGTCGGCCGAAGGGAAAGGTCGTGCCGGAGCTGTCGACGGCACCTCTTGCCGGACGGCTCGAAGAGCTGCTGCCCGGGGCGCGCCTGTTGGAGAACCTGCGCTTCGACCCGGGCGAGACCGCGAACGACCCGGCGACGGTCGACCGACTCGTGGCCGGCCAGGATGTCTACGTCAACGACGCATTCGGCGTCTCGCACCGATCCCATGCTTCGGTCGTCGGCCCTCCGAGCCGGCTCCCGAGCGCCGCGGGCAGGCTCCTGTTCGAAGAGGTCGACGTACTCGGCGGCATCCGCAGCAACCCCCGTCGCCCGTTCGTGGTGGCGCTGGGCGGCTCGAAGGTCTCCGACAAGCTCGGCGTCATCCGGGCCCTCCTCGGGATCGCCGATGCGCTGGTGATCGGTGGCGGCATGTGCTTCACCTTCCTCGCCGCGCAAGGGCATCGGATCGGCGCCTCGTTGTTCGAGCCCGACTTCCTCGACGACTGCCGCGAGCTGTTGAGCGACGGAACGAAGATCCACCTGCCGACCGACCTCGTTGCGATGTCGCCTGATGGGAAGTTGTTCGATCCGGAAGCCGGCGGCGAGATTCGCCAGATCGGGCCGGACGTGCCCGACGGCTGGGCGGGACTCGACATCGGACCGGAGTCGGCGGGAACCTTCGCGGACGTGATCGCCGATGCCGCCACGGTGCTCTGGAACGGTCCGATGGGGGCGTTCGAGGATCCCCGCTTCGTGGCCGGTACGCGGACGGTTGCCGAAGCGGTCGCCGAGACGCACGGCTTCTCGGTGATCGGCGGCGGGGACTCCAATGCGGCGATCGCGCAGTTCGGTCTGCGCGACGCGATCGACCATGCATCCACCGGCGGGGGTGCCTCGCTCGAACTGCTCGAGCACGGCGACCTTCCGGGACTCCGAGCCCTCCGGGAGGCACCGAATGCCCGCTGAATCGACGTCCCGGCCAGCGGGGTTCGCATCGGGCACACGGAAGCCGCTGATCAGCGCGAACTGGAAGATGAACCTGAACCACTTCGAGGCGATCCAGCAGGTCCAGAAGCTCTCGTATCTGGTGACCGACGACGATCTGGAGCATGTGGAGGTGTCGATCCACCCGCCGTTCACCGACATCCGGTCGGTGCAGACGGTGCTCGAGAGCGACCAGATCGCGATGGCGCTGGGAGCCCAGAACTGCCATTACGAGTCGTCGGGCGCGTTCACCGGGGAAATCGCCCCGGGCATGCTCGCGAAACTCCATGTCGGCTACGTGATCGTGGGTCATTCGGAACGGCGGACGTTGTTCGGAGAGACCGATGATGTGGTGCGCGCGAAGGTGCTTGCGGTGCACGCGGCGGGGATGACGCCGATCATCTGCGTGGGAGAGACCCTCGAGGAGCGTGAGGCGGGGCGGACCGAGGACCGTGTGGGGTCTCAGCTCGGTGCCGCGCTCGAGGGTTCGTCACCTGGGGACATCGGTGGGTTCGTGGTCGCCTATGAGCCGATCTGGGCGATCGGGACGGGTCGGGTCGCCGGCGCCGACGATGCCCAGCAGGTGTGCGCGCATCTGCGAGGCGTCGTCGCCGACGTCGCCGGACCCGCCGCTGCGGCGCAGGTCAGGATCCAGTACGGCGGCTCGGTGAAGCCCGACAACGCGGCCGAACTGATGGCTCGGCCCGACATCGACGGGGCCTTGGTGGGCGGTGCGTCACTGGATGCCGACACGTTCGCCCCGATCGTGAACTTCCGGAATCGACCGGGCTGAGCGAACGCCGGCACGTCCTGTGTCGTAGCGGGGTGAACGTGGTTCCGCCCCGGGCCGCTGCTAGCATTTCCGGGTCCCTCTCAGGTTGCGCGGACAGGGCTCGCCCGCCGCGAACCGGTCAGGGCGTCCCTGAGTCGGATTCGCCCATCGGCGCATCCACCTACCGGAAGGTCTCCAACCCCATGGTGCTGTTCGTCGGAATCCTCTTCGTGGTCGTGGCGGTCGTCATGTGCATCCTCGTCCTGCTCCACAGCGGCGAGGGCGGCGGTCTGTCCGACTTCATGGGAGGCGGCGCGGCCGCGTCGGGGTCGTCGGTCATGGAGAAGAACCTGGATCGCATCACGGTGGTGTTCGCGATCGTCTTCGCCATCCTGACGGTACTGCTGAGCCTGTTGATGATGGAGTGACGCGCGGCTGACCCGCCCGTCGCCATCCGGGACTCAGAGCCCGAGGTCGCGACCGATGATCTCCTTCATGATCTCAGTGGTGCCGCCGTAGATCGTCGTGATGCGCACGTCGCCGTACGCGCGGGCGATGGGATACTCGGTCATGTAGCCGTAGCCGCCGTGCAGCTGGACACAACGGTCGACCACCCGCTTGTGCAGTTCGGTGGTCCACCACTTGGCCTTCGCCGCTTCGGCGGCCGTGAGTTCGCCGGCGATGTGAGCCTCGACGCACCGGTCGACGTAGACCTGGGCGATGTCGATCTCGGTCCGCATCTCGGCGAGCACGAATCGACTGTTCTGGAAGGAACCGACGGGCTGGCCGAACGCGGTGCGCTGGGTCACGTACTCCATGGTCCAGTCGAACGCCGCCTGTGCGCCCGCGACGCCACTGATGGCGATGGAGAGGCGTTCCTGGGGCAGATTGTGCACCAGATGGAGGAAGCCGTCTCCTTCGGTTCCGAGAAGGTTCGTGACGGGGACCGCCACGTCGTCGAAGAACAGTTCCGCGGTGTCCTGGGAATGCAATCCGACCTTGGACAGGTTGCGTCCCCGTTCGAAGCCCTCCATGCCCCGTTCGATGACCAGGAGCGATATGCCCTTGTGCCGTTGTGAGGGATCGGTCTTCACCGCGACCACGACCAGATCCGCGTTGATCCCGTTGGTGATGAACGTCTTCGAACCATTGACCCGGTACACATCGCCGTCACGGATGGCGACCGTCGACATCGACGCGAGGTCGGATCCAATACCCGGTTCGGTCATCGCGATCGCGGTCACGGTTTCGCCCGATGCGACACCGGGCAGCCAACGCGCTCGTTGTTCCTCGGTGCTCAGGTGCAACAGATACGGGAGGACGATGTCGGCTTCGAGTGTCAGACCGAGCCCCGCGCCGCCGGCGCCGGCAGCCTGGAGTTCCTCGTTGAGGACCTGATTGAACCGGAAGTCGTCGGTGCCACCGCCACCGAACTCCTCGGGAATGGCCATGCCGAGAAATCCCGCGGCGCCCGCCTCGGCGAACAGGGAGCGATCGGCGATGCCGGCTTCCTCCCAGCGTTCGATGTTCGGCTCGATCGCCTTGGCGGTGAACTCGCGGACCGAGTCCCGGAACAGGTCGTGCTCGGGCGTGAAGGAGCGTCGTTGCATCCTCCCATTGTGCCCGGCATCGGGGGTTGGCGAACGAACTGGAGCGTCGCCCGAGCAGCGGCTACGCTTTGCGGCGCTCCCGCCTCCCCGATCCCACCACCGGGTCGAGGCGGGAGCACCCGATCTCTCCGGTGGGTCGTGGGACCGGAATCTCACCGGTAGACTGGAGCGCCGCTCGACCACGACCGTTCAGGTCGCGATGGCACAGAGTCTCGGTCCGGGCGTTCCGTCGCATCCGGACACAAGGAGCACGACCACGTGGTGACCCGACGACTCGACGCCCTCGACGGGCTGCGCGGCGTCGCTGCGCTGATGGTCGTCATCTACCACGCGATGGGCTATTCGGCGTGGTTCCGCGAAGGCATGTACGAGTACCGGGCGGCCGGATCGTTCGCCTGGCTCGTGACGATCTCGCCCCTGAGAGCGCTGTTCGACGGGCGAGTCGCGGTGATGGCGTTCTTCGTGCTGAGCGGCTTCGTACTCGCCCGGAACTTCTGGAGACACAAGCGCACGAACTGGCCGCGGTACTATGTGCGTCGGGCCTTGCGGTTGTACCCGCCGGTCGTCGCGTCGGCCGCCCTTGCATTGGTGTTCCTCGCTCTGCGCCAGATGATCGGAGGCACGGGAGTCGGGCTCGTCGATCTCGATGCCGCCGGGGCCTCGATGTCGACGTTGATCCAGAACATGGGACTGGTCACCCTCATCGATGCCCCGTTGAACGTGGTCTGGTGGTCGCTGCGGTGGGAGGTGTGGTTCTCGATCCTTCTGCCGGTCATCTTCGTCGCACTGGTCCTGTCGGGCTGCGGTCCGAACCGTCGCTTCCGCTCCGCGCCGATCCTGTTCGGGGTCGGTTGCATTGCGCTGGTCGGCGCTCAACCCTGGATCGAACTGACCTATGACACCTCCTACAGCATCTCCCGGGCGATCCTCTATCTGCCGATGTTCGGTGTGGGCGTCGCGGTCGCCGCGTTCGAGAAGCCGCTCGTCGAGGCCGCCTGGCTGCGGCCCCGGACGGGTTGGCTCGTCTGTGGTGTCGCCGGCGCGCTGTTGGCGACCCGCGGGCCGCTCGGCTCCCTCGCGGTCACCGGCAGGATCGACCCGCAGCTCGGCATCGGACTGGCGGGAGCATTGCCACTCGCGGGGATCGCGCTCTCGATCGTGCTGTTGCTCGCTTGGCCCGTGGCCCGACGGAGCCTGTCGGTTCGGCCCATCGTGTGGCTGGGAGAACGTTCCTACAGTCTGTACCTCGTCCATCTGCCACTCGTCGCGCTGCTCGGTGTGGCATTCGCCGTGACCCGGGCAACGGTGTGGTTCGTGGCATTGTGCGTCGGGTCGAGTCTCGTGCTCATGGTGGTGTTCCACCGCTGTGTGGAACGACCCTCAGCGGCTCTCGCAGGTCGATTCGCCCGTCGACCGGTCGTCGAGCCCACCGACGGCCCCGCGACGGCGGACCGCCGGCGAGACGACGCGCGTCTCAAGGTTCCGGTCGGCGCGCCCTGACGGTCCGTTGCCGGCGTCGTGTCCGCTCACGGGCGGGCCCGAGCGACCGACTCTGAGCGGAACGTTCCGATACAGTCGCACTTCCGACATGTCCGCGCCCTCCACCGACACGAGCGTCGACGTCCCCCGGACGCATCGGAGTTCGGACGGTCATCGTGGAGCTCCGGGGTGGATCCGACCGGCCGCGGTGATCGTCGCGGTCGTGCCCATCTGGTGTGCGGCCGTCGGCAACGGGTTGCGAGGCTGGTTTCCCTACGCCGATGCGGCCACCACGGTCAATCGGGCCCGTGACGTCTTCAGCGGTCCCTTTCCGCTGGTCGGCATGCCGGCTGCCGCGGCGACGTCGGCGGGGTATCAGGCGTCTTTCCCCGGGGCGTGGCAGCTCTACGCCATAGCCGTCCCGACACAGCTCTCCGGCGACGTCTGGGGGCCGCCGATCGCGATGGCGTTGTTGAACACCGCCTGGGTGGTGCTCGCAGGCTGGTTACTCTTCCGGCGTCTGCGCGTGGGCGAGGCGTTGGTCGGCATGGCGCTGCTGTCGGTGCTGTTGTGGTCCCTGGGAAGCGGCTTTCTGGTGACGCCCGTGCCCATGGACATGGTGGCCATCCCGATGGCGCTGTTTCTGATCGCCGTGTGGGCGGTTGCCGATGGTGACCTGGTGGCGATCCCCGTCCTGGCGGTGATTGCGAACTTTCTCTGGCTCGACCACCTCGTGCTGGTGGTGACGGTTCCGGTGGTCGGTCTGTGCGCGCCGATCGGCCTGTGGACGTGGTTCCGGCGAATGAACGTGCAGGATCCCGACGGTCGGCCGCTGCGCCGTCGACACTTGCGTCGCAATCTGGTCGTCGCCGCGGCGATCACCACGGTCATGTGGCTTCC
>Ga0182738_1005755_pt1 | contig 13115 bp, 12 predicted proteins | sample eDN5th30CBELigMG_FD_128876 | JGI IMG/M metagenome (GOLD analysis project Ga0182738, IMG submission 128876) | Enriched Miracle-Growth compost microbial communities from Emeryville, California, USA - eDNA 5th pass 30_C BE-Lig MG (version 2)... ...
CGGGGCGGGAGAACGGAATCGCTCTTCAGGCGGATGCCTTGCGGCATCTGTCCGGAAAGCGCCGTCTTCACGGCGCGATAGCTGCGGGCGTCCTGCGCCGTGCCGCGCACCGAAATGCTTGTGCTCTCGAGCTCGACGCGCCCTTCGCTGAGCAAGGCGAGCTGTTTCAGGCCAAAACCGACTCCACCCATCCATACGTCGATCGGCGGCGCCCCGCGAGCGAGCTTCATGCGATCGTCGACCTCGAGGCTCGGAAAATTGGCCTTGACGATACCGATCACCTCACGCCGGGTCTTGTCATTCGGCACGGCACCGTTCACGCGGATCCGATCGTCCCTGCGAAGCGCGCCCCATTCGTAGGTAACGGCCTTGTCGACGAGCGAGACGTCGTTGTGGACGACGCGGACGCCCAAGGTATCGAGCACCGCCGCAACCGCTTTCGGCGCTTCGCTTTCGTCGAGCGCGCGGCCTGAAAGCACGGCATCGCGCCCCTCGAAGTGCACGCTTGCCCAGTTGAAGCCGTTGCGGTCCAGGACGCTTTGCGCGCGTGACGTGAGATCAGATTCGAGATGCTCCCGTTCGCCGAGAATGGCGATTCCGCCGAGCACGAGAATGGGAACAAGCCCCCATAGCCATCGCCACGGATTGCACTTCATTACGCTCTCCATCCCACCAACCGTGCGCGGCGCCAGCACCCGCCCTCACGGCTACCCCACTCCCCTGCCTCAACGGCAGCACGCGCGCATTGCCCGCCTTCACCGACAGCCTCGGCGGGGGGCAGTGCAACAGTCTGCTGCGTTCGATGCCCCCGCATTTGTTCGTCGCGCCGTCAGTTGCGTCGCAAACGCCACGAGTCCCCACCCGTGCCGGCACTATAGTCGCTCCCGGCAATCGCTCCAATAGTGCGAGCAGGCGTAGGCCGCCGAGGCAGGTCCGGTGTTACCGCTGGATCTTTCTCATGGCATACTTCGCCCGCTCGCACGACGTCGGATCGGTGCGTGGGAAAGGCTTGTCGAATTTCGGAAAATCAGAGCAGCGGCAGGCTCATAGCCGATTGCCTGCCAATAGCTTTCGCGACACAACAACGCGCATGATTTCGTTCGTTCCTTCGAGGATCTGGTGGACGCGCAGGTCGCGCACCAGCTTCTCCAGGCCGTAATCTCTCAGATAGCCGTAACCTCCGTGCAACTGTAGCGCGTCGTTGCACACGCCGAAGCCGAGATCCGTCGCGTAGCGCTTGGCCATCGCGGAGTACATGCTGGCCTGGGGGTCGCTCCGATCGAGCGCGTCGGCTGCGCGGTAGATCATGAGGCGTGCGGCCTCGAGGTCGGTTGCCATGTCGGCAACCTTGAATTGCACCGATTGAAACGCGGCGAGCTCCGATCCGAAGGCCTTGCGCTCGTGCACATAAGCGCGCGTCTTGTCGAGTGCCGACCACGCCGCGCCGAGTGAGCATGCGCCGATATTGACCCGGCCGCCGTCCAGTCCGGCCATGGCGAACTTGAAGCCTTGTCCCTCGGTACCGCCGACGAGATGGCTCGCTGGGACTCGGCAACCGTCGAGGATCACTTGCCGGGTCGGCTGCGCGTTCCAGCCCATCTTGCGTTCGTTGGCGCCGAACGAGAGGCCCGGCGTGTCCTTCAGGATGACGAAGGCTGAAATCCCGCCTGCCCCTTCACCGCCTGTGCGGGCGAAAAGGAAATAGAAGTCGGTCGCGCCGGCACCCGAGATGAACTGCTTCGTGCCGTCGAGAACGTAGCTGTCGCCGTCCCGGCGCGCGGTGGCGCGGAGCGCTGCCGCGTCCGAGCCCGCCCCGGGCTCGGTCAGGCAATAGGATGCGAGCCATTCCATCGACGCGAGCTTGGGCAGCCACTGAGAGACCTGCTCGGCTGTCCCGTACTTGCCGAGCATCCACGCAACCATGTTGTGGATCGAGATGTAGGACGAGACCGCCGGGCAGCCGTAGGCCAGCGCCTCGAAAATCAGCGCACCGTCGAGGCGCGAGAGCCCGGAGCCGCCCTTCTCTGCATCGACGTAGATTGCGGCCATGCCGAGGGCGGCCGTCTCGCGGATCACGTCGACGGGAAAGATGCCCTTCTCGTCCCACTCGGCCGCACCGGGCGCGATCCGCTCGCGGGCAAAGGCCAGCGCCGTCTCCTGGATGGCGGCCTGTTCCTCGGTGAGGGCAAAATGCATGACACCTCCGAACGTGTTAACGCTTTCCCTGGCGAGCGCAGGACGTGCGCTCGGCTGCTGCTGTCAATTAGCCCCAGATCGGCATCGGGAGGAAGTGACAATGGCGGAAGTGCCGCCAACGGCGAAGGTGATTGAAGCGCCTCTCATCGTGCACACCAGCGTTACCCCCTGGGGTTTCCTGGTGGCGCTCCCCTTTGCCCTGGCCCTGGCTTACCTCGGTGGATGGGCCCTGGATGTGGGGGCGTCTCACGATCCGACCGTCAGCCGTCTCGACAACCCGTTATGGGTGTTCAGCATCCCGCTCCTCGGCTTTGCTCTCTTCCTCTTCGTGGTCGGGATCGGGGAGGTGGCCCGCTATTTGAAGCCTGCGGTCGAGGTCGTCATCGACGGCAACGGCGTCACGACCTACGGCGCCATGGGCGCGCGCAGCGTTGTTTGGAACGAGCTCGTCGAGGTGCGGATCGACGCTCAGCACGTCTCGCTCCGCGCGCGGCACAAGGGCACGCCCAGGACCGTGCGGCTGCACTTCGATCGGCTCAACATCGATCCGGCCCTGCTGGTCCGCAGCATCGAGCGCCATCGCCCTGATTTGATGCCCGTTCTGCCCGGCAATTGACGGGCCGTCGAAAACGGAAAGCACGAAAGCCGATGAGCGGCCAACGATGGGGGATACCGTTGCTCGCGCTGGCGCTCATGATTGCCGCGGCCGGCGCGATCGTGCTTTGGCTCCCGCGTCTTGGTACTTCTGGCGGCGCGGTTCTCTGTGCCAACAACGGCTCGGCGCTCCGCCGCGTGGAGCTCGTTTTCGGGCTTTCGCGCAAGGGGCGTTCGGACGTCAGCGAGACGGAATGGTCGGACTTTCTCGCGCGCGAGATCACGCCGCGGTTTCCGGACGGCCTCACGGTTCTCGCGGCTAACGGACAATGGCGTGGCCCCGGCGGCACCATCGTTCGGGAACCGGCGCGCCTTCTCCTCGTCTGGACGCCGCCGGCTCCGGATCTCGATGGGAAAATCGAGCACATCAGGGCAGCGTGGAAGCGCGAGCAGCAACAGGACAGCGTGCTGCGCGCCATTGGCACCGACTGCGTATCGTTCTGATGTGTTCCGGTCGGATGAGTGAATTGCGTTTCCGAGCGACATCGACGTCTCGGAAGAAACCAAACCCAAGGCCCGAGTCCCCGGACAAGCACTGCGTGAGCAGTGCGCAGATCCGGGGTCTTTGCCCGTCAAAAATGCGACGTGAAAGATCCCGGATAACCGCGTTGGAACCCGGGGGAAGGTCGGCTCACAAGAATGCGGCGTCCTCGTCGCCGAGCAGGATGCGTCCGACCGACTCGAAATGCGACGTGCGCGACTGGATTTGCTGCGACAGGGTGTGCATGTCGCGAAAGCGCCGTTCGAACGGGCTTCCGGGAAAGATCGCACTGACGCCTGCGGTCTTGTAGACGGTGTCCGCGACCTCGATGGCGCCGTGGATCGCATTCGCGCATGCGAGCCTCACGGCCGCCCGATCCGCGATGCCGATAACGCCGCGCTCGTCGGCACGGATGTAGATGTCAGTCAAAACGGCCCTGAGGTAGGCTTCAGCGGAACCAAGCCTCGCCTCGGCGCGGGCAACCTCGGCCTGGACCAGGCCCTGATCGGCGAGGCGGCTCTGGCCCCGCGGCGTCTTGATCGCGGCGAGCCGAACCAACTCGGCCAGCATCTCGCGTGCAATCCCCAATGCGACCCCCGACACGCCCACCGCGTAAAGGCCCTGCATCGTGAATGCAAAGAGCTTGCCCGGAATGTTGTGGCCTTCCGGAGTTTCTCGCGTGCCGGAGCGCGCTTCCGGCACGAACAGATCATCGACGGCGTAACCGTCGGACGCCGTCCCCTTGAGACCGATCGGATTCCAGGTGTCGATGAGCGTGGCGCCAGAGATCGGGGATAAGAGTGTGCGGATGGTCGGCCGCCCCGCTGCGTTGAGGCGCAGCGAGCCGTCGGCTTCCTCGACATGCGCGTGGACGCCAATCCATGTCGCCTGCCGACAGCCCGAGGCGAAACCCCAGCGGCCGCTGACACGGTATCCTCCCGCCACGGCGCGGGCGCGGGATGCGTTCGGAGGGCCCCACGCGATCAGCGCACGGGGATCGGCAAAGATCTCCGCTGCGGTTTCCTGCGGAATGTGCGGCGCGATCAAGGCCGAGCTGTTGGCGACGAACAAATTCCAGCCGATCGAGGCATCGTGACGGGCGATCTCGATCGTTGCGGCCAGATAGGTCGCGGGATCGACCTCGCTGCCTCCGTAAACCCTTGGCAGCAAGAGCCTCAGCAATCCCGAAGCGTGCAGCTTCGCGAGCAGCGTCTCCGGGATGCGTCGGGTCAGCTCGATCTCGTCGGCTGCCGTGCGAATTGCCTCACCGAGCGCCGATGCTTTCGCGACAGGATCGCCCACCGGCGGCGCGACTTGCGCCACGAGATGGTCTCTGCCTATCGGCGCGGCAGGCACGATGCGGACCTCCGTCAGCCCACTACGGGAAGATCCCACGACAGAGCCTCATGGCCCGGTGCGTAGAGGCGGGGCGTCTGGGCCGGATTGCGGTTGACGTGAGCGCGCGCGTAAAGCGGGTGACGCATCGAGCGCACCTCGTGCTCCAGCTTGAAGAGCACTTTGCCGGTGGCAAGATCGGTGATGTCCTCGAACCGGTACTGATGCTGGTCGCTCTCCTCCGAGACGAGGTCACGCTCCAGCAACCGCCGATAGGGGCCCGAGAAGTCGGCGAGATAGACCGCGACGTGGTGGCCGTCGAATGCCGGCGCATCGGCCGCCGCCGCCGTCTCGCGGAAGATCAGGCTCTGGTCCGGCCCCACCGAGATGCGCGCTGCCTTTTCCCCCTCGACGCCGGTAACGGTTGCGCCCGTGGCGATGATCTCGCGATAGAAGCGGGCGATGGCATCGGCCGTATCGAGCGGCACGTCGAGCTGCACGTAGGGCATCCCGAGCCGCATGGCGCCGAACTCCGGCGCCGGCTCGTGAATGCGGATGCGGTTGCCCCATGGGCACATCGCTTCGACGTAATCCGCGGTCTCGGAGAATGAGAACCGGGTGCCGGCGAGTTGCGGCTTGACGCTTTCGAGGCGTTGCAGCAGCGCGGCCCTGTCAGGCATGACGATCCCGGTGATGCCGCGCAGGAGCTGTGGCTTGCCGGACGGCAGGTGGAACTGGCTCCGCCCGACATTCATCCACATATTGGTGACGCCCGTCATCAGGAACGGGTCGCGCGTCAGGCCCAGGCCGCTGACATAGAAGAGTGTCGCCGGTCCCTGCTCAGGCACCGTCACGTTGACGTGCTCGAGCATTACGATATTGCCGAGATCCTCGACAGTGCGGTCCCACTTGCGCTCTTTCGAGCCGCGTGGATTGGGGGGCGGGTATCGTCTCACCTGGGTCTGCATGGCGCCGGTCTCCATGACGCGAGGATGCAACTGGACAATGGTCGCTCATCTGGAGCCGGGGCGTCAAAGGGCAATTCGCGGGATCGTCCCCGCAACGTGCGATTCGTAGTCGGCATCACCCGTTCGGGAGGCTCTGGCTTCGGGTTGGATTCAGCGCCTATACTTCGGGCCATCCATCCAGATTGGCCAGGGAGGACGTGTTCCGATGCCCAACGCCGCCACAACGAAGCCGATCCCCTTCGACACGAGCCACCTCGACAAGCTCATGGACGACGCCGGCCTCGACGTGATCGTCGCCACGTCGAAGCACAACGTGCAGTACCTGCTTGGGGGCTATCGATTCTTCTTTTTCGATACGATGGATGCGATGGGCGTCTCGCGCTATCTGTCCGCTGTCGTCTATCGCAAGGGCAAACCCGCCGACACCGCCTACATTGGTTGCGTGATGGAGAGCGGTGAAAAGGAGCTCGGCAAGTTCTGGACGCCGAAGATCGAGCTCGGATCGGTCGGCAGCGGTGCGACCATGGACAACGTTGCCGCGCACATCGCCAAGCTCGGCGGCGTACGCCGGGTCGGCATCGAGACCGCATTTCTGCCCACCGATGCGAACGAGCGGCTGCGGCGCGGCCTCGCGAACGTCGAAGTGATCGACGCCAATTTCCCGTTGGAGCGGCTGAGGGCGCGCAAGACGCCGGACGAGGTTGCCTATCTGCGCGAGGCCTCGGAGCGCGTCGTCGACGCCATGAAAGTGACGTTCGAGAAGCACTGCGTTCCAGGCGTCACCAAGAACGAGGTGGTCGAAGCGCTGCGGCGCGAGGAAGTCAGTCGCGGTCTCGTTTTCGACTATTGCCTTATCACGGCCGGCACCAGCCTCAACCGCTCGCCCTCCGAACAGCGCATCGAGAAGGGCGACATCATGACGATCGACTCGGGCGGCAACTGGAAGGGCTTTATCGGCGACCTCTGCCGCATGGGCATCGTGCAGGCCAAGCCGGACACTGAACTCGAGGAATTGCTGGGCTTCGTCGAAGAGATTCAGCAGGCCGTGCGCAAGCCGATCAAGCCCGGCGGGCGCGGCGGTGACATCTGCGATGTCGCCGAACGGCTGCTCGATGCCTCGCCGCATCGCAAATACACGCACTTCATGGCGCACGGCATGGGGCTGGTCACGCACGAGGCGCCGCGGCTGATGGATTCACCGCGGTTCTCCTACGACGGCTACGACAAGGAGCGGCCTCTCGAGCCGGGGCACGTCATCTCGATCGAGACGACGATGGCGCATCCGACACGCGGCTTCGTGAAGCTCGAGGACACCATCATCGTGACCGACGCCGGCTACGAGGCGGTCGGCGATGGCGCCCGCGGTTTCACACCGGCGGGGGTGTAGGCAGATCACTGGCGGGCAAGGTTGCGCGAACCTCACCCGCGCTCGATGTGCGCTGATGCGGCGGGCCATGGCGACACGCGTCGGCGGCATGGCCCCCGGCTCCGCGCGTTGCTTCGCAGCGCGGGTGGAGATAAGGGCGAACGGCGTTAGATCGCGCGCGTCACCATGCGCGAGCCGCCGCCCCAGAGCGGCAGGTAGGCCATCTTCACGCCGGGACCACCGGTCACGATCGGATGAATGTGCTCCGGACCGCGCGTGCAGGGGATCTCACCCTTGCGACCGGCCTCGGCAAGATACTTCTGGATTTCCGGCAGCCCCATCCCGACGCTCAGCAGCCGCTCCGCCAACTCCAGTGGCAGGATGAAGGCCTGTTCGGGCGGCTCCGTCTGCCACGCGGCCCCCGTCGTCTGGAAGGAGGCGCGCATGATGATGGCAAGGGCATCGAGAATGGCATCGGGCTCGGCGTCTCCGCCTTCGCCGTCGCGCAGCGGCAGGACCTCGGCCGTGCCCGAGAGGCCGAGCACCGTCACGGCACTGGTGCCGGCAGCAAGACCACGCCGGGCATGAAGCGGTGGATAGGGGCCGTTGCCGCCCTCTGCGAAGCAGAACGTATACTTCCCCGGTTGCCCGCACGTCGCCATGTCGCCCGAACCTGCCCGCGCACCGCCGATGTTGCGCAAGACGAGGCTCACGGCACGCCCAATCGCGGCGTTGGCCCGGTTGCCCGGGCCGAGCAGGTTGATCCCGGCGTTGAGCCCCAGCTCCGAGACGATCGGACCGTGCACGAGTGTTGCGACCGCAGCGGATCCCGTCGTTGTCATCAGTCCCAGCAGGTTGAACTCGGGCTCGAGGCAGGCGAGTGCCGCGGCGATTACGATCTTCAGCTCGGCAGGACGGCAGCCGGCGAGCACCGCATTGTAGGCGACGGCGCGGGACGTGATCTCTCCGAACAGCGGTGGCATGAAGCCGAGCGACTCGTCGGGATCGGAAACGCCGGAGAGCATCGCCGCAAGGCGTGCTTCGGTCGGCGGCACCAGCGGCAGCCCGTCGCCAAGCTCGGCGCTCTCGAGCCGGGTTTGCACATCCTCCCAGCTCAGGCTGTCGCTGACGGTCGGATAGTCGCTCATGTCGGGCGCTTTCTGTCGGTTGCGAGCGCCAGCAGAACGGTCAGCACCATGAAGATCGCAGACACGCCGAATACCCAGCGCGGCCGATTGCTGTCCATGATGAACCCGTAAAGCATCGGGCCGATGATGCCGCCAATGTTGAAGCCGGTGGAAACGATGCCGAATGCACGCCCCGCCGCGCCCGGGGGGGCCGCCTGACGCACCAGCATGTCACGCGATGGCGCAATCACGCCGCCGAGAAACCCTGCGACCCCGAAGGCAACCGCGATGAACCAATGCGGCATCGGCACGAGCGCGACCGCCAGCACGATCAGCGCATTGACCGCGAAGCAGGCGGCGGCGACCTGCGCGTGGCGCCGCGTCCTGTCCGCCAGTACGCCGCCTGCGAGAACGCCCAAGGCGCCAAAGCCCAGGAATACGGTGAGTGCCACGTTCGCCGTGGAGAACTCCACCTGATAGGCCTGGATCAGAGCGACGACGGAGAAGCTGTTGAGACCCGCGTTGGACAGAGAGAGCAGTGTATAGAAGACGGTCAGCGCCAGGATTGCGGGTGTCGCGACGCTCGCGAGCGACCCCGTGCCCGCTTTCTTCGCGCGCGCCTGCTGCGTGCCGCCGCCTGCGGCTTCCTCGGGCATCGGCACGAGTGCGACGAGCACCGCCGCGATGGGTCCGAGCAGACCGGCGCCGATCAGCGCGCCTTCGAGGCCGACGACCGATACGAGAAGCAGCAGAGATGCCGGCGCAATCGCGCCGCCCAGGAAGCCCGAGAATGTGTGGATCGAAAATGCCCGCCCGACGCGCTTCTCGCTGATCCCGGCAGCCAACAGCGCATAGTTGGCCGGATGATAGACACAGTTGGCGAGACCTGCGAGGCCGGCGCAAATCAACAGCCACGGATAGCTCAGCGTCATCCCCATGGTCGCGAATGCGGCGCCGCCCAGGCAAAGGCCACCGATCAGGATACGCCGCGCGCCGAAGCGATCGACCGCCGCACCCATGGGTGCTTGCGTCAGTCCGGATACCACCGCGAAAATCGTGAGCGCGAGGCCGAGTTCCACGAAGCCGACGCCAAGGCGGTCCTTGAGGAACGGAAACAGCGGCGGCAGGACGAGAATGTGGAAATGGCTCACCCAGTGGGCCGTCGAGACAGCAACGAGCGTCTGAGCCTCGCTGCCCCGTTGGGATGGCTCTGTTGCGACGTCTGCGACCATACCGCGTTCATGCTCCGTTCGCGCGCAAGGCGCCGTGGCCGTGCACTATTACGGACCGCTGCAAACGCCGCAATGTGCTTCGTTGCTGCAGAGCATCAAATTGGGGAGAGAACGCGTCGTGAGCGGATACTCTCTACTCCGCTGCCCTCTCAACCAACCGTCGATCATGACCATCCCCCGGAGAATGGAGCCGACGTGACCCTGCTGATCTATGCCTTGGCCGCCGTGGCGGAGATCGCCGGCTGCTTTGCCTTCTGGACGTGGTCGCGTGCGAGCGCATCCGCCCTTTGGCTGGCTCCCGGCATGGCAAGCCTCGCCCTCTTCGCCTGGCTGCTCACCAGAGTGGATGCCGACTTTGCCGGCCGTGCCTACGCCGCATACGGAGGCGTTTACATAGCCGCATCGCTGATCTGGCTTTGGCTCGCCGAAGGAAAGCCGCCCGACCGATGGGACTTCACGGGCGCCGCCATCTGCCTAGTCGGAGCGCTCGTCATCATCCTGGGGCCGCGCTCCGCATAGGCAGAGCGGCGGTTGTCAGCCCGCAGGATCGCGTGAGACGCTGCGGACAAGACGAGATCATTGCGGGAGAACGCACATGGCACGCCGCTTCATCGACATCTCGGTCGCGCTGCAAGCCGGGATCGCCTCCGATCCGCCGGGCGGAGAGCCCAAGATCCACTACGAGACGCATCAGGAGTCGATCCCGCGCATGCTGCGGCATTTCCCGGGCATGACGCCCGATCGCCTGCCCGGCGGCGAGGGATGGGCGACCGAGCAGTGCCAGATCTCGACCCACAACGGCACCCATGTCGATGCGCCCTGGCATTACGCCACGACGATGGACGGCGGCAAGCGCGCGGCGACGGTCGACGAGTTGCCACTCGAATGGTTCCACCAGCCGGGGGTGAAACTCGATTTCCGGCATTTCCCGAATGGCTACGTCGTGAGTGCGGCCGACATCGACGCCGAACTGAGGCGCATCGGCCATACGCTTTCGCCGCTTGAGATCGTGGTCGTCAACACGGCGGCCGGTGTACGCTACGGCGAGCCGGATTATGTGCCGACCGGCTGCGGCATGGGGCGCGAGGCGACGCTCTATCTCACTTCACGTGGCATCCGTGTCGTTGGCACCGACGCGTGGTCGTGGGATGCGCCGTTCGTTTACACCGCAAAGCGATTTGCCGAGACGGGCGATGCCTCGATCATCTGGGAAGGTCACAAGTCGGGACGTGAGATCGGCTACTGCCAGATCGAAAAGCTTTCGAACCTCGACCAACTCCCGCCGACCGGCTTCACGGTCATCTGCTTCCCTGTGAAGATAAAGGCCGGCAGCGCCGGCTGGACGCGCGCCGTGGCCGTGGTGGACGCATAGCCAATGAGTTAATCTATCGAGTCCGGAGAAGGCATCCTCAGCCGCGCTTGGCGCCCATCCACGCCGAGAGCACGCGCGCCATTGGATCGCTGCCTTTCGCATCGGGCAGATTTGCCGCGAGACGGCGGTATCCCTCGGCGGCTGCGCTGTGATAGCCGGGATGCGCATCGAGATCGGCAAGACCTTGTGCGAGATCTTCCATCTCGATCGCCCAGCGCAGCGCCTTGTCGTCCAGGTCCGGCGCCGCCGAGCGCAGCACGGCCATCAACCCCGGCTTGACGCTGTCGAGCTCGCCGGCCACGCGGTCCGCGAGCCCCACCTTGGCGGCCGCCGCCATGATGTTCGCCAGAAGCGCGACCGCACCCTTGTTGGCGGCCGAGAAGAGAACCTTCATCTCGGTCGCTTGCGTGATGCCGTCGCCGAGGCGGATCACCGGCATTCGGTCGGATTGGAGTGCGGCGAGAACCCCGGCATGAGGACCGGAAACGTAGAGTCGCGTCTTCACCTTGCCGCCCGGTGGAGGTCCGATAATGCCTCCGTCGGAATAGACGCCACCCGCACTCGAAATGGCATTTGCAATGCGCGCGGTCTTGGCAGGCGTGATCGAGTTGCAGTCGATGTAATGTAGCGGCCTGCCGTTCAGCGCGCCGGCAACGGCATCGGCCAACGGCTCGGCCTGATCCGCGGGCACGATCGAAAGGAACGTATCCGCGGCACCGACAACCGCTGCCAGATCGTCGAGAAGTCTCACGCCCGCGACTGCGGCGCGTTCCCGGCTCCGGCCGGATCGGCCGGCTGCGGTCGATACGACGTCGAACCCCGAGGCCTTCAGGTCTCCTGCGACGCCGGCGCCCATCGCACCGAGCCCGAGAACTCCAATGACGGAAGGCTTTGCCGGCGAAGTCATGTCTCGTCTCCCATGCACAGGCGGCCATCATCCGTCATTTTGTGCGTTTCCGATAGTGCGTCCCCGAGCTTCGAAAGGCCGGGATCTTGGTTTGCGTCCGGTCCCCACGAGCACTAACGGAGGCGCGGCATGACGAGCTCGGCGAAGCGGCGCATCGAAGCCGTAATCCGGTCGTGGCCGAGGTAGCCGAAGCTCATCTGGCAGAGAATATGGCCGCAGCCTGCGTCCCGCATCGCCGCCACCTGTTCGGTCACGTCACGCGCAGTGCCGATCAAGGCTCCCGATCCGAGCGCGAATGCCAAGCCCTCTTCGTCCGAGCAATGCGGGTCCGTCCATGGGTTGAGCAGTGCGGCGTCGACACGGAAGTCGGCCGGATTGAGGTCCTCTCGCGCGTGGACCATGTGGCGGCGCGTCTCGATCAGGGCGGCCGAGAGCTGATCCTCCGCCTCGGCACGGCTTTCGCCGACATAGACCCAACGCCAGATTGCGGCCTTCTTCACGAGGGCGTTCTGCTTGACGTCGTCCAGCCCGCGGCTGACGAGGCCCTCCCGGTACTGGCCGAGACGCTCGCCGATCAGAGCCAACGGAACGCGCAGCGTCATCAGCAGCGCGCCCTGCTCGCCGCACGCGCGGAACGACCCGGGCGAAGCGGCGCTGTGCCAGAGAGGCGGATGAGGCGTCTGCACTGGGGCCGGCCGCAGCTCGGGGACGCGGACATCGAAGTATTTGCCCTGGTGATGGAACGGCGTCCCCGTCCAGCAGCGTGTCAGGACATCGAGTGCCTCGTTCATGCGTTCGCGGGCATCGCCGCTTCTGAGGCCGAAGCCCATGAACTCGTACTCGTTGTAGATCGTGCCGCGGCCGATGCCGACATCAAGGCGACCGTTGCAGAGGTTGTCGAGGAGCGAGAGCTGCGTCGCGAGCCGCACCGGATGGCGCAGTGTCATCTGGATCACCGCAAATCCGATGCGGACGCGGCTGGTGCGCATCGCCAGTGCGGCAGCGAACGGGATCGGATCGCAATAGACGCTCTCCCCCGTGAAATTGTGCTCGGTCAGCCATACCTCGTCGAACCCCAAACTCTCCGCGAGGCAGGCCTGGTCGAGCTGTTCGAAGATCCCTGCCTGATCGGCATCGGGCGAGGGCGAGTGGGCGAGCGTCAGCCATCCGAACTGCATATGATGCTCCTTGCGCAATCGATGGCGATGGTGTCGTGGCCCGCGCGCATACGCAATGCGAAGTTGCCTTGGGCCGTTGACTCGGTGTGACGCTGCGGCGCCCGTACAACCTGCAGCCTCGTCTTGAGGGGAAAGGCCCGAGGCGTTAACGAGCGGACATGAGCGAAAAACCGATTCTCCCAGGCCCCGGCCCCATCGAGCCCGTTCCCCTGAAGACGGCGCTCGAGGAGCGCTATCTCGCCTACGCCCTGAAGACGATCATGGATCGCGCGCTGCCGGACGTGCGCAACGGTCTGAAG
>Ga0182738_1005756_pt1 | contig 13115 bp, 8 predicted proteins | sample eDN5th30CBELigMG_FD_128876 | JGI IMG/M metagenome (GOLD analysis project Ga0182738, IMG submission 128876) | Enriched Miracle-Growth compost microbial communities from Emeryville, California, USA - eDNA 5th pass 30_C BE-Lig MG (version 2)... ...
AAGTAATTTATTAAAAGAAATTACTTATTCTCAAGTAATTTATTAAAAGAAATTACTTATTCTCAAGTAATTCATCTCAGAAGTAATTTTTGGTGATTTCAATCAGAGAGCAAAAGACAAACTAAAAAATTTCAGTTTTTTAATAAATTTTACTTGTCATACATTGTAATCTTTTGATGTAGTTTCTTATCAGAACGCGAGTAATGAAAACTGTTAATGATTGGCTATTTTTTGCATAAAGCCTCAAGTGTGATTTACAATTACCCAAATCTAAACTTAATTCCTGATTATTCCAATGAACACTTCCGACGTAGAAATAAACACTTTTCTTAAAAACTATTCCTCAGAGATCTCCTCTAAAGTCAACACCTCCAGAGTCACTGCTCAAGTCCTCACCACTTCCGAAGAAGGTCTCAAAAAGGCCGCTGAAAGAATCCAAGAAGGAAAATTAGTCGCTTTCCCCACAGAAACCGTTTATGGTCTCGGGGCTAACGCTTTGAACGAAGAAGCCGTCTTGTCTATTTTCACCACCAAAGGTAAATATATTGAGAGGTAATTTGGTAATAAATTCTTTCTATAGGTCGTCCTTTGACTGATCCTATTATTGTTCATGTCTCTTGCATTGATGAGGCTTTGATTTTGACCGACGCTGACCAAGAATTGAAGGATTTGTTTGCATTTTTGGCAGAACACTTTTGGCCTGGTCCTTTGACTTGTGTGTTGAAGGCCGACTTGACAAAAATCCCTATGATTATTACAGCAAATACAGGCTATGTAGGTTTGAGACAGCCAAGAACCAAGGTCGCCCAGGATTTGATCAGAATTTCTCAAAGACCAATTGCTGCGCCAAGTGCAAATTTATTCAGTCATGTGAGCCCAACATCATCAGTTCATGTTTTCAATGACTTTTTTGATAAAGATGTGGCAATTTTGGATGGGGAAAGATGTGAGTTTGGCATAGAATCTACTGTTGCTAAATTAATGAAAGACGAGCAAGGATGCAAAATAGTTATATTAAGGGCTGGAAGCCTTTCTGAGAAATCTCTCAAGGAAGCTTTGGTGAAATCTGACAGATTCAAGGATGTCAGAGTTGAAAAAATCAAGAAAGAAACTCATGTTGCTGAAGACATTAACTCTGAAGCTCCTGGCATGTTGTTGAAGCATTATAGTCCTTATATTGAGACCTATTTGGTTGAATTGGTTGACAAGGTTGCTGAAAGTGGTTATGAGAATGTTGAAGTGAACCGCAATGAGACTGTATTGATCGATTTTGGAAAAGCTTTAAAAGAGATTTCAAAGGATTATTTGCATTACTTCTCATTGTCTGATAGCGGAGACTTGAGAGAAGCAATGAGCAATTTGTATTCGGTTTTGAGAGCAGCTGAGAATATTGAAGGAGCTACCCAAATTTTGATCTTAAACTTGAACAGTTATTATTTGGCCAATGAAAGCCAAGTTAAAGAATGGCCAGAATACTTGGAAACCGTCTATGATAAATCCTTTAGATCAGCTTCGGGAAAGAAGATGCAATTAAATTTACAATCCAAACAATTCTCAAAAGAATTATAAAGGAGATTGGAGAATTGCTTTGGTATGTGTATAAAGTAAAGTGAATGATTAATTAAAATGAAGTCAATTTATTTTGTAGAGTGTATTATTATGGTCTCAAAGAACATCAAACTTTGATAATCATTTTATTTATTTGTTTTGGTTTGATTTTGTGGTGAAAAATGAGAAGGTAAAATTTTATTCAAATTCAATACATTTTGTATGTATTTGAAATTAACATGAGATTTTGAAGAAAATACTCTTTAGCTTAGAGAAAAAGAAACCGAATTAGATTGATTGCTGAACTAGATTAAAAACGTTAAGAGTTTTTGAAATAGATGACAAAGTGTTGAATCTGAAGTATTTTACAGGTTTTGATTACTCTCTGAAATAAAATCAAGAGTTAAATGAAAATGATGATACAGATACAAAAACCAAGATATAACAATAAATTGAAATTCATTATTGACAGTGAAATACAGAACCAACCTCTGAGTTTACTTTTTGTTGGAAGCCTTTTGTTTCCTGAGATTAGCTTTGAGGTCTTCATACAATTTCTCTTTCATGACATTGAGAGCTTTTTCATGAATAGCTTTTGACATATTGACTTCATTCTTCATATCAATTTGTGTCTCTTTCATTGATTTAATCACAATTGAGGTGATCACTTTAAATATCAAAAGTCCAAGCATCACATAAAGGAACAATATTAACTAAAAATAAGTCATTGGTTTTTCCATAAAAAAGAGAATCTTACAATAACGAAAGCGTAAGTTCCAATGTTATGCCCCATTTGATCATATTCAGCATCTGCAGTTCCATTCAAAAATATCAGGTTTCGTTCTAAATAATACAAATTAACCGTTAATACTAATCGAATCACTTACTGAGGATCATGAGAATTAAGGCAATATAGAATTGCTGGAATTCGGTAAAGTCCAGGAAATATGGTCTGAATGTATATGTAGCAAAGACTGTGAGGATAAGAATCATTGCCAAGATGATAATTCCAATTGTGTACACATTTGAAATGAGCTAAAAATATAATTATTTATAACGGTCAAATTGATTACGCTTTGAATGATTCTCACAAATCTCGCCAGGAAAGGCACAAACAAGGAGATGTATTTCAAGAGGACAAGGACAAGTAACAAGATGAGGATTGAGGAGATGATACTGTTGGCAAAATTGGATTTGATTAAAGGAGCACAATTAACTTCAGAATTGTCAAGATAACCGCTCTCGTTTATTTGATTATTCAGAGAAAGATCCAGAGCACCAGAAACCAAAATCAACACCACAGTCAAAAGATCTAGAAAAAGTCAGTTTAAGGGAGATTGTTAAGTTTTACTGAGGAGATAAGTGAAGCCAGGAGGATAAAATTTGAAGATATAGCCAAAGCTGCGGAAAGTCCAGAATTTGTTTTTGAGGATGAAATCTTCATCTTCTTTACTCAGAGTGGTCGTTCCTTTCTTTCTCTTGAGATCTCTGAAATAGAGTTCAAGATCGAACTCTTCTTTGGATTCATGGATAACATGGAAAAGTTCAAGGACTGAGGAAAGAATCAAAATTGAAGCCAGTGCGAGTAAGAAATCTGCACTAACGATCTCACTGGTTGTTCGGTCTTCTGTGTTGAAAACATAGACAAAGTTTTGGAAATAATACTAATGGAGATAAGATAAATAACTTGGTTGGAAAATTACGATATCTTCATTGTAATGGATGAAGATTCTGTAGACACAAGCCATTTTCTCAAGACTAGGATTGTATACGACAAAATTGAACGAAATATATTTCCCTCGAGTATAATCAGCAAAATCTCTATGAAAAAGGGGCATTAGGCTTTATTTTGGTAAGAACTGGGTACACTATTTTGTTATAGTAATTTGTATATGTTGTTGTGTCCAAAGATAATTCAACATCCAATCGATATCCTTTTCAAAGAGATGAGTTTTTCCATAGGAAAACAAATTACCAGAATTATCAAAATGACCAAGTGGGACATCCAGGCTGACAGAATCTGGAGGATTATGGATATAATTATAGGTAACGCCATTGCTAGTGGTATACGGAGCCTCGTTCATACGATTTGGATCAAGGCATTTGACATTGTAAGTCGTGGTGTAAGTGCTCTCTGCAACACAAGAAACCGCATCGTATCTTGTCATGACAAGCGTTATATGCTTCAAAATATAATTCAATTTGAAGAAGGCTATCGGATTGATGAGACTGAGAAAATATATTTCAAAGGAACCATATTGTGTGGTGGTTGCTGCAGAGCTGGATTCCATTCCAGATATGAGAAGTGTGTAAAAAGTTTGTTGATCAAGCGATGCATAGCTCTCATCATTAAGGGCTGATTCTATTGCATTTTGCATTCTAGAGAGGATTTTGACAGGATGAATGGAAGTTTTCAAGGTACGTGTATATTTTTTCGAAGGAGAAACGTTGGAAAAGGTTAAAGATGTAGAGCGCGATGACAACAAGGAAAATGATGGAGTTGAGAACACCTTTGATTTTTTGAATTTTGACTCTGGAGTTTTGGTATTCCTCAGATTTTATTCTCGTTTCTTCTGCTTGCTTTCTCGCCAATTCCAGCTCTACCATTTCTCTCGATTCTTCTTTCTATCACAAGGGGAATAAGTTGAGGGGGATTTGACTATTAGATACGTTTTTTTTATTATCAGAAGAATAGTGTTCTGCTTCTTTCATAATCTTTTCGTTGATAATCTCATCAAATTTGTAGTGATTTCTGTTGTAATAAGGTTAATCCAGATTCCATCAAGAGATCATACGCAAGGACGATAGTCAAGAAAGGCAAGGTATTTTTGATTTTCAGGCCATAAGGCATCAGGGTTTGTCGAATTGGCAGATTATCCAAGAAAATGGCATTTTGCTCGTCCTACATATAACTTTAATGCGAAAGGTTGATTCCAGGATAGTTTACAGCAAAGAAAAAGTCGTCAGGATTGAGAGAAAAGAACGGAGCAACACTCAATTTTAAATCTGCAAAAGTTTTTGGTTTTACTGTTGGTGTTTGATGTTTGGTTTGAAGAAGTGTTTGACTTGTCCTTTTGGTCAGACTGTCTTTTCTGATGGGCTTCGTGAAAATTGGCTCGTCAGTTTTTAAGGTTTCCTGAGGATTACCCACATTATCAGTGACTCTGAAATGAGTGCTGGTGCCTTCAAAACGGACTTCTATTTCCATATTTTGACTATTCACAAATTCAAATCAAAGGTGGACGGAATATTTTACGGGTCAACTTGCTCTAAAAGGTCCTGGAAGACAAGCTCACATTTATTATCGATTTTTTGGTTAATTTCTTTCCGATCAATTTTTGAAATAAACTTTTCTCGCTCCATTTTGAGTTTTTCTAATTCCATTGAATTGACTGTGACGGCCTCTTCAAGGTCTTTTATTTTCTATGGAAAGGTGGGTTATGGAATCTCTACATGGTCATTTACATGTGTGAAATTTCGGAGTTTGGAAGTAAGAGCCTTCTTTTCTTCTTGTTTTTGAACCAAATGTTCATTAAGTTTTTCGACAGTTTTTTTCTCTTCTTCAAGTTTGATCAATAAGGTTTTCTCATCAGTTATAGCCTTTAAATGGAGATTTAGGCAAGGTCATTAGAACATCCAAAGTACGTTATCTTCAATAATTACATTCCTCTGTGTCATTTTTGATTATACTCCTACTCTTATATAATCGTTAAAATTTTATTTTGATTTTTGGGTGTGTTGTATTGTCTTGGTAATCTATCTTTTAAAAAATAATTTCATCTGCTCCTCCTCTTTCTTTTCTACTTTTAGGGTCTTTGGAGGAAATTTGTTGTGAGAGTTTAGAAGGCCATCATAGAGATTATTTTGATGATATTTTTTTTTAAAAAGGTTTGTTATTAATAATATGGGAAACTTGAAAATAAATATATTTCTATAATAAAACCATAGATACATACACAAAGTTCAAATTTACCAAAGGAACCTTAATCGTTTTTGAAGGTAAAGGTAAAGGTTCAGGAAGGATTAACTTTTTCTTTTCCCATAATCAATATTTCTGTTTAATAATTAAATTCAAAACCTTTTCTCTTATAGAACAAGACATAACTAGCAGTAGAGCACACACTCTCAGGATCTTCTTCTTGAACACTGCTATCATCAAAACAATACCATTTATTGGTCAAATGATTCTTTGCATAAGCTGTATAGTGTCCGAATCCAAGGTTACCATAATGATTAACCACAGCAAACAAATCGTACAACAAAGGCTTCTTTGTCTCTCCATTTTCTTCAGTTTTAGCCTCTTCTTGTTGTTGTTGGCCATTTGCTCCCAAGATGGCATCTCCATTAGCAGTCTGGCCGTTCTCATGTTCTTCTTTGTATCCTGGGATGATTTTTTCAACAGGATAATCCATTGGAAGTTCAGGGTTTATAACGTACTCAGAAATGTCGAGATTCTCAAGAGGGAAATCAACCTGAGCGACGATTTTGCTCTTGCTAAGCAAGCTGCCTCCAGACTTGAATCTCTTGAGGTGGAGCATGAGAATAGGAGGAGCTTTGTAAATTTCCATTTTTTTGGTGGCCTTTTGATGCTCTTTACATTTATTACAATACCAAGCATTTTCTTCTCCAAGAGTTTCAGGTTCTTCGAATTGTTCAAAGCAGTCGTAAATGTCAATTCCCTTGGGCTTTTCTTCATTGCCAGTCTTGACTTTAGTCAAATCAGTGTAAGAGTTTAATCTTTCAACATCCAAATAGCTGGAAGGTTCATCGAAATAGACTTCGAATTGAAGGTTGAAATCGGGATCTTTGATTTTAGAAAGGAGAGTGGAGAGTTGGATATCAGAATCGAATTTAAGCTCACAGTTTTCGCAGCGTTTTTCTCCGCAGAAGAAGCATTCATTCAAGACTCTTGAATTGGTGATCAAGAAAATTTTGAAGGGTTTGGCTTCAGCATCCTCGAAGACTTTCTTGAAAGCTTCTTCGTCACTCATCTGCATCCATTGATCACGCTTATCTTCATCAATAGCATCATCCCAGAGGATCCTATATTGTTGGAACATCTTGAGATAAATTTGTCGAGTGTTGTAATGTTTACGGAGAGAAGCGGTTCTGAAATGAGTGAACTTCTTACGAGCAACACGGCCAAAGTAATTAAGAATCTTCTTGCTGGTGATGTAATCAACATCGTAGCGCTCTTGAGGATTAGCCTTGATATCTTCTTCAGCCATTTCAAAGGCGAAAAGAGATCTAATCTTCTTCTTTTTACGAAGAGTATTTGTCAAAGTGTTGGCTTCGTCAGTGACGATTTCCTTGAGATGTTGTGTTGAGAAGACAAAGTAGAAGCTCTTGGGGTCGATATTGAGGAGTTTGGCAGTTTCTTGTCTGAGTTGAGCAACAGTATGAGAAGAGGTAGGGAATGAGATGCTGAGCTTAACAGGTTTTTGTCTGTTGTTGGCATAAACAAATTCAAAGTCTATTTCTTTTTCCAATTTGGCTGGGATAGGAAGGGAGACTGAATTAAAAGGATCAAAAGTGATGGAAATACGGCCACAAGTAGGGCAAGTAATTTTGGATTTATATTGTCCGTGTAAGAGATCGACAATAATAGATTGATTTCTCTTGAGATGATTTTCCCAACTCTTGAGTCCAACTTCATAATCTGGTTGGTTTTCTGATTCGATAGTTTCAGTAAACGGCTTGTTTTTAACTCTATTCAAATCTTCATGAAGTCCATCCAACAAAAATGCAAGCAATTCCTGTGAATCATGTTGTTGATATCCACTAAACTATTTGGGAAGGTTAGAGGGAAGTTTGAAAAGAATCAAAGAAATACCATAGATTGGAATTCAGAGATGGCGCTTTTTAAAGCCCAAGGGGATTGGACTGAAGTAGTGGCGAACCAAAGGTTTTTCAAGAAGCCGCCATATTTTCTGACCAATTTTCCTTTAGTTCCAAGAGCGTTAGTTTCATTAATTTCTTTCAAGTATTTATCAGTCAAGAAATAGTCAGTTAAAGCCTTGACATTGCTCAAGCATTGAAGACCACTATTCATGAAGCAGGTATTTCCGAGATTTTGAAGTCCACATAAACCTCTTCTGGAGTTTTCAGTGAGAGCAAGGGTCTTGTTTTGTTCCTCTTCTTCTTCTCCTGCTCTATCGCATCTCATTTGATGGAATCTCTTGTCCTTAAATTTACATTCTTCACTACAATATGCGACCTGGGATAAGGTAATTAAGGGAATATTCAGGAGATTGAAGATACTTTTTTGCAAGGGCAGGCGACGGGGAGTTCTTGATATTTGTTACAGAAATCACACTTATCGATGGTAGGAGCATTGTCACCAATGAAATTCCAGCCTTTTCCTTGTTCTCTGACTTCAATAAAGACATAATCATTGTCAGCAATTTCAGCTTCAATGAGAGGAATTTCAAGATCTTTAAGGAGATAATTTCCTTTGAATTCTATTCTGTATTCATAGCTGGTTGATTTTTTGCATTGAGCCTTGACATATTTGAAAAAGTCATCCAAGCTTTGTTCAGGGTCGAGCTTCCAGAATCTAAGGGTGTCTTCGCTGACAAGAGAATAACTGTAATAAAGAGGACTGGAGCCGTCAAACCATTTTTTACCAGCTTCTGAATTTGCAAAGTCAATGAAATCAGATCTGATATCCTTGATGGCTCTGGTGGAAGGAGCTTGGAAGATGAAGACTTTGAAATCTCTAGCTCTTTCATGATCTATACTCCTCAAGAGTGCATTATTAACTGGCACTAATTGAATCTAAACATTGTATCAAAAGGAACTTTCTGAATTATCAATACCTTTTTAAGGCGAACTTCCACCTGAGTCTGTCCATTTGCAAGCTTACGGCATGGTCTTTTGATGGCAGTGCCCTCATACTCTTTTTCTATGCACTTCCAGGCTTCTTTAGTGATCAGTTGGTAGTCTCTTCCTTCTTGGATCCCATCCCTCAATAGAACATTGGTGAAACTTGCATCCTCAGGATAACCTTTGAAGGTAGTAAATCTGGGATCCTGGTCAAGGAGGTCTTCATTTACAGGGCCGGGATGGACTTGGCCAAAGTGAGCAGGATTGGGTTCTTGTCCTTCGATAATTTCATCATATGAGACGTATTTTTTCCATTGGTTGAGCCATTGGGTGGAGATGATGAAAAAGGCATTGTGGTTGCCTTGAGTGAATTCTGTTTCAAATTCATCAAAAAACTTTTTAAGGTCGCGGGCTTGTTGAATCAGATTCTCTTTGGTGTCTTCAGTATCTAAGGTAGTGGGTCTTGCACTAGAACCAAGTTCCTCTTCAAAATCAGGATCAGCATTATAGTTGCTAGAATAGTGAGTGGGAGAGGTGGAGAATGAAAGATTACTGTTGGTTTTGAGGACTGTATTCAGGGTCAGCCATAAGTGTCAGGGATATTTAATTAAAATTGAGAAAAAATTCCGATATAAACTATAAAAATTGAACAGATCAAATAATATTCAATTTCAAGGGAGAAGGAGCTGATGTTGAACAACATGTCATGTTTAAGTCGAAAAAAACGTTTCTGCTTGGAATGTAAAATTTTCTTTCTGCCTTCATGAAAATCAGACTTCCTGTGAGAAAGAGAGTTTCTGAGCGGTTTTCTTGCTTGAGATTGATTATTCGTTCACGTGTTTTAAATTTTAATTATGCATTTTTCGCAGTTTGTAGAGCCACTGACAGCAAAAAGAAAGACGATGAACAGTGTCGAAAATGTGTTGAAATGTTTGAAATAATGAAATATTGGGAAAATAAGTGGGACAAGTAGGTAACAAAAATATTAATTTGTCATCAGTTTATAAAGCACTAAACATGGGATTAGACCTTCAGAAAATTTATGATATAATAATGATCGGAAATTGCTCATACCAGTTGAAATGAATTTAACTAGAGGAACCAAATTTCTAAAAAAACTGTCAGAAATAATCAGGCTAATTTGGTTATTCATGTATTTTCATCAAAGGCTCTATATTTTCGAAGAGGCCAAGAGATAGAGAGGTGGTTAAAAATTTTGGATCTGCTTAGATTCTTGAAATAAACTAACTTGAGAATTGAACTCTGGGAAATCTCTAGGGGGGGTTCGAAGAGAAAATTGGGTTGGTTGTTGGTCAATGGTAAATTTTTGCCTGAGATGATCGAGATTAAATTTTTTTGTACAAGCGACTTTATTATAAAAAACCTCATTCAACAAATTCAATCAATAAATCAAACAAGTTTCATAATTCCTTGGGACTTCAAAATTCAAGTAATTTGACGAGATTTAAACAAATGGAGATTTTGATCTCATAGCCTTGTCTGATCAATACATATCATGAATTGATGTTGCTTCTTTGAAGTATCCTGATCCAAAATAAAAATTTGGGAAAACTTAAGGGAGCTGATCAGATCAAAAAGAGAGTTAAAAAAGATATTTTTGTCATTGAAAGTCTGTATATGCTTGAAAATAAACTTGATTCAAAAAAAATGAAAATAATTTCGAGTCTTCCTGCTTCCTTCAAAGGATTCTTAAAATTTCAAAGAGATATGGATCAAGATTGATTTAGTTCAGAGACTGACTAAATAAATTCTTTATATCTTAGAATACAACACCAAAAGTAAAGGGATTAGAAAAAAGTGTACCCCATTTTGATGACTCGAAAAAGTAATTTACTTCTTCAAATAAAAAAAATGTTAGACTCGGTCGAAAAATTATGTCATTTAAATTTTTCACATGTAAACTTTTTTTTGTTAACCATGTATCAGAGACTGGGCATTCGTTTACAGATTGAGAACATCAGATGAAAAAGAAAAGGAAGTTGGTGAAAAAAAAAATTTTTCAAGATTAAAAAATTCTTCTCATTGGAAACGGCCAAAAAAAAAAACTGTCAAGAAAAATTTTTCGAATGTTTTGTGAAAAAATATTTTGAAGTTGTTTTCCTCTAGACATGAATTCTTTAAAAATTCCAAGTGAGTACGAATTTGATTAAAGTTATCAAAAATCAAGATCCTAAGAATGAATGATTCAAATCATCGTACGAGTTAAAATTTCATTCATAAATTTGAGGCTATAAAGCTATTTTAAAAAGCGAAATGAAATCAAATGAAATCAATAATTCAAATCCAGATCACGAGTGGGCGAGCCCTCCTTGTAATGATCCTCAAAAAAATAGTTTATAAGAAGCTGAGACCCCGCTTCAGAGGTTGGCTTATCAAAGCTGCCGCTTCTGACTTTGAGTAAAACTCGGTGAGTAAAAAGATCAGAAGGCGTTTAAAGAGCCAGAGATAAATCAAAAAGGATGATTAAGCTTTCAATTAAATTTTATTAAGATTGACAAAAAATATCCAAGTGTTGATTAGATTTTTCGATTGAGACTTTTATTGAGATCAAGGAAAATATCATTCACTTTCTCTTTTAAATTTTTTTTCTCGAGGGGTTCGAATCAAATCTTTTTCCTCTTTCAAAAATGTGCCCAACCCATTCTCAGAACTTTTTCGTATCACTTGAAAAAAAAGAAAAAATCATTATCAAAAGCCTGAAGGAAACAATAATTTTTGCATGTTTTTTATTTCTTTTGCCAAAACGTCAAGAGGGTGCATCATCATTATTAAGGTCTTTCTATAACAAAGTTCCTTTTTTTATTCTTTACATGATCATTATTTGAATTTTCAGGACATTTCACAGACATTATAAAATCATGAGAACTCTCAAGAAATAGGTTTCTTTTCCGAGTTTGAACTTTTTACAATGTTTGCTTGACACCTGACTCCTAACAGAGTCAAGTATTTCTTCTCCTGTAAATCCTTCAATGCTGACATAGGGAGGGAGATTTAAAGGGGAGGGAATTCATTTTCATTGACTTCTATGGCCTTGGTGCTGGGTTTGCCGGAATGCTTGAAGTTTTTATCTCTGGGTTGCTTGCCTCCTCTTTTCATATGAGGCTTCTTGTCTAATGAAAAGGAATAAGTCCACAAGAAAAATTTGTTTTCGAACCATCAGATTTGTAATTGGGATTGTAGGGTTTCTTATATCCACTTGCGTTTCCATTGTATCCAGCTTTGGAGTAATTTTGGGTACCATTGGGGTTGTTATAATAATGGTTCATGCTGCTATAGTTGTCTTCAGCGAAAATAAATTAGGAGGAAACAAAGGAAATCCAGTTACTGGTGACATAAAAATTGTTTTGAGGCATGCCGTAATAATTGGCCATTTGATAGGGATTGAAACCGGCATAAGGGTTATAGCCAAACATGGGGTTCATTTGAGGGTTAACTCCGTAGACGGGGTTTATGGGATTGGGGAAAGCTCTAGATTTTCTGTTTTGAGTTTCAATGGCAGAAATGTAGAGACTTTCGGTGGACAAAGCGCAATCAACAACTTCTTCCTATTGGATATTTTTAGAAGCAAGATACGAATTTTTCTTTACATCAAACTTGATGGTGGTGAGCTTTTCGTACAAGAGGGAAGCAGAGGCTTCATCTTTACAAATAATACTCGTGATCTTAATTTGAGGATTGAATTTCATGTTGATAATCTATGAGAGAATGAGGAGAGAGGTCTGATGGCTGGCTTACGGAGTCCTTAATTTCTTCGAAAGAGTAGACAAAAGTCTTGAAGGCGTCCTTTTTTTCGAGAGGAATATTCTTAACATCAACTTTTCTTTGAAGTTCATTTTGCTTAGGCTTAACAGCGGTGACATAGCCATCCTTTTTGAGGACGACGACATTAGAGGCATTATTAAGAGCCTGGAAGATGTTGAATGGTGAAGCTATACAATAAATCTACCTCATTGATGGTATCTCTGTCGGTGGTGATGGCTTTGACTGATCTTTCCATGTAAACGAACTTGATGGGGATTTCAAAATTGTGGTTTTGAGCTTTTTGGATGAGATATAAGTTATTTACAAGATTATTGGGGTCAAAGAGATTTTGGAGCTAGAGATGGATAAGATTGAGAGGAGATAGCCAAGAGAGAGCTTACAAGTTGAGTAAGAGATTCGATTTGTTCCTCACGAGATAATTCTACAGGTTGGCTGGTTGGCTATAGGATTGAAAATTTAATATGGGTCGAAAAGAGAGTGTTACTTGGGCATCCTCTTGAGTGGAGCCTAAAGGTTATAAGAAGAAGGCATGAGAAAAGTATTACCTTGGGGATTTTGTACATTATTAGTTGCACCTTCCATCCTCTGTAGGTTTTGGTATTTTATCTGTAAAAAAGATTGCCTCTTATTTACTTTAATTAAGTAAGATAAATTTTCATAGCTCTTTTAAACGAGACTAAACAAAAAGTGTTTTTTTAAGATATGGGCGGAATGTGAGGAAGTGAGAATTTTTTTTTTTCTCATTGAGAGAAAGGTGAATCCATTTTTTGTCAAGAGAGTTGGGGAAAATTTTTTTTCTCAAAAAATTCTAGAAGGAAATGGGGAAATTTCTTTGGGATTTTTTTTTTCAATGGAATGGACTCAAAGGAAAAGATATTATGAATTCACCTCCTCAGAGTATTTACAAACAAATATAATTATATAAATTTATTTTTCAACAACAACAACAACAACAACAA
>Ga0182738_1005757_pt1 | contig 13114 bp, 11 predicted proteins | sample eDN5th30CBELigMG_FD_128876 | JGI IMG/M metagenome (GOLD analysis project Ga0182738, IMG submission 128876) | Enriched Miracle-Growth compost microbial communities from Emeryville, California, USA - eDNA 5th pass 30_C BE-Lig MG (version 2)... ...
GAAAGAACAGGTTAATTACATTGAAAAGATCAAACAATTATTGATATAAATACTCAGCATTTTTGGGCCACAGAAGCTCCGTCAAGGTTTTTGTGTCATAATGCTCTGCTTCTTGCATGTTTACCCTTGAAAACCATCTCATTGGCTTTCTGAAAGTCATATTATCTTGTTTATTCACGAATCCCAGGATTGACTTTGAAGAAGATTCTGTTTTGTTTGAATTGAAAATCTCTGCCAGTGCAGATGCAGTATCCCTATTGAAGTTCTTAAGAAAATAGATTTTTTAGTTTTTCTCACTTTATTCCGCTGTCTTTGGGCTTGGAAAAAAAGCTGTCCATAAATTGACCACTATCTGTAGAGGCTTTACGTTCAAGTTTGCTGCAAGAAAAAGCATTAACATTCAGAAAATAAAATGGAATCTACCTCTCACTTGTCCTTCTGGAAATCTTTTGGGTTTTAACATTATCTTCGGATAATTTACGATCAGTCTTTAAATTTTCACTCTTATGCTTTTCGAGTTTTGGTAAGGGTTGGTGAGTTGGAGCTTCGTTATTCTTACTTTGAGAACCCTTTCGATTAAAAGAGATTTTAGGAGGACTTGCGATGCTGCTTTCTATGGAGATACGTGAGGAAGAAGTGAGGAACTAAAAATTTACCTTGAGATTTATTGGAATTTGATAGATCTTTTCGTTGATTCAGAATGGTTGATGTTGTTGTTTTCATTTCAGGAGTTGGTTGTTTGACGTGGAGTTTTTCTTTATTGGGGGAGGAGATTTCAGGCTTTCGATCATGAGAGCTTGTTTGTTTGGAATTCGAGGAATTTGATATGATACAACGAGTTTCAGTGAACTTTTTAAAGAATTGGCCACTTTTGAGAACTGATACTTGCAGAATTTTCTGAAGATTTGAACCCCTAGATTTTTTACATAAATGAGTGAGTTTCCACAAGCTTACTCGATAAGTTTATATTCTTGTGTGTCATGATTATAGGAGAGATTTTTCTGCATGTAATCTTCGATAACTTTTTTGATGTGCTTTAAATCGGTCCATTTATCGAAATCGAAAATTTCCGCGACATCAGGTCTGAATCTGAACTCTTTAACAACAATCTGGTTTGATTCAGATATCACTTTATGAGGCTCCTTTTTATTATCTTTGGCTTCGGGAATTGGGAGAACAGATTTTTTTGCCTTGATGATGATTGGTTTCTGCTTAGTTTGCGGAATATTTGAATCATCTTTAGATTCCCCAAAAAGTCTCTCTCCTATTCTCTCGTTCTTAGGACTTCCTTTAATCAGTTTTCTTGGGGACTCTTCTTCAGTATTTTGGGGACTTTGTGGTCTCGATGCCTTTCCTTGAATCAAAGTATTTTCTTTGTTGAGAGTTTGGAAATCTCTCTTTACATTGAGAGGAGCAGGCTTCCTTTCAGTACGTTCTTCACGGAGAGGTTTCTTTTTCAAGGGCTTTTTCACCAAATAACTTAATTTCGCAGCTCCTTTTTCTAGTTTATCCTTAAGCTGATTCGAGCGGTCATACATTTCTAAAAATTTGGAAATGCTTGAATATAAGAAAAATACCTTGATTGAATTCTTTCAAATGTTTTCTGCAATAAGTGGGGACAAAACTATCAAAATTAGAGAGGGATAGGAAACCCTTGTGAAGTAGTTACTATTGATAATCATCTTCTTTTTTTAAGGTCAACATATTTTTCCATAAAGAGATAACGCCACGTTTTTGTGCACATGTGATGTGGAAAGCTGCTGTGCAGTCAGAATGATCACACTTGAAATTAATTATGAAAACCAGCCAACAAGTACCTCGATGCAATCTCCATAAGGAATTTCACAAAACATGCACCTGAGACTTTTTCTTCCACAAGATTTTTTAGCCCAATATTCTTCAATTTTGACATCTGATTTCCTAAATAAAATGTTGAGCATTTCAGTTTCAGATATTTTTAAGACTCTTGCTCATTCAAGTACCAAATTTCATTGATCCAATTCACACATGAGACATGTGCCCAGTGCTTGTTTGAATTTGTCTTGATTCTTTTTATTGCTCCTTTGAGTTCTGGGCAAAATTCACATAATATGGCATCAAATTCAAGATCATTTTTGATAAGATAAGAGCATCGATGACAAAACCATTCAGCTAAGAAAGTTAATACCTTGAGTATTTTGTCAGAATACGAGGCGTATCTGCTAAATTAAGCAACTCACTTCCATAGCAAGATTGATGGAAAGAAGAATTACAAAGATCACAAATTACAATTTCATCTTCAGGAAATCCTTCATTTTCTAAGCAGATTGTACATTCAATTTCCTCATCATCATTTTCAAAGTCCCCCTTTTGTAAAAGTTATTAAGAACTCGCAAAACACATTTGATTGATTACATAAATTAAATTCTTGTATTTTTCGCGAAGTTCTGCTGTGGTTAGCCCTTTGTTTGTATTGATATTTTTCAAAGGATCTTATGATTATGAAATCTTTCCCGTTGAATTGGATAATACCAGAATTCAGTTGATTTCTTGACAAGGGGAGATTTTCCTTATTGTGGTCTTCAGAAGTATATTTTTTGTTTTTGGGGACTGGTGAGTCTAAAAAAATTGAGGGTCAAAGCCTGAGACTTCAAAAGTGGTTACATTGATATTTTAAAGGACCTGTTAACTTTTCATTGTGAATTTTGGAAACTTTGCTGCTTATTCTTTCTTCTTCCCCCGAAGAACGAATAGAGTCTCTGATGATCTTGAAAGGTTTGAAAAGTTTGTTTTGGGTTCTAGGAACCTTGGTTTCATTGATTCCTGACTGCTGATCTCCTTCCAAAAGGATACTCAGGTTGTCCTTATCTAAAATATTTGTCAACATTTAAAGAGACTCTTCAAAGTAAAGATAAAATCTCGCTTACCTTGTTGAAATAAGGGGTTTCCTATTGTTTCAAGAGTTTCATTATTCTCTACATTCGTGTTTGGCTGTGGATTCATGTTTATAAATGCTTCATTCAAGATGATAGAGTTGACAGAGCATGGATTCTGCGGATTTTCATTATTAGCAGGAACTGCGGTCTCAGCTTCCATTAGTGAAAGGTAAGATTTGTGATTTTGTTGAGAGAAATGCTTGGAGATAGAGAAGCTTGTGACGACTAGCTAAATATGAATTTTAAACTTATTTAGTTTGTTTCAAGTAGATGGTAAGGCGAATTAATAATTAGCAGACTTGATTCTTATTTATACATAGAAAGTATCTGTTTCTAAGGTTGAGTAAAAAGCGATTATTATTATTCTTCTTCCATACTTCACTTGGAGTAAATTATTGATGAGAGAAATGTAAAATTAGAGAAAAAATTCCTCAATTTCTGGATTTTTTGAGTGAGGCTGTCCATATTAGGGGTTTCAAATTTTCTTCATGATTCGAAAAAAAAAAGTGAAAAAGATTTTTTGACTTTCTTGATGAAATTTTTTTCTATATTTTTTGAAAGGCTCAAAAGTTATGTTGACTAGATTTTTTGTAAAAGGAAGTGAATTTGAAAGATCTCAAATAGTTCAAAGATTTTCTTAGGGATAGTCCCCAAACTTTTCGCCAGCAAGTCCAATTTTTGGAAGGACCCAAAAATTTCTATCCATTTGAAAGAACTAATCTGCCTGCTGTCCAATGATTGACTCGTTCAAAGATGAAAGAGTTATAAATGCTCTTCCCAATATGGGTGATAAAAACAATTTATTTCTCAAAATTTATTTTCATGAAATTGACTTCAAATAACAAAATCTTATCCAATGCCAATTTCCAACAAGGGAACCTCCCTGAACAACCTTTGCCAACAATTCTCCTAACTGAAGTAATTGATGGAGTTACTTGTCTCTCGCTCTGGAATTCTGACACGAATGAGCCATTCCGAATTAACTTACTGAAACTTCAGAAAATGAATACGGAATTTATGAGGAAAAAACAAGAGCAGCCGAGTGGATTTCAAGATGTTTGATGAACCTTTGAAACTTAAAATAGGAGGATTTAGTATTAACAGTATTTCATGTGAAACAATAATTTAATAAAATTTATGTTCAATCTGATCTATTGAAAAGTATCTCATTCCTCTTGAAATTTCTATTCCTCTTTTTATTGTGAAACTAATATATAATATGAAATTCGACCCGTCTCACCCAAACAAATTTTTTCCCCTTCATTTGATGTCAGTGATAAAAAAAATTTCTTCCCTTTTTGTAAAACAAGAACAAAGTCCATCAGGATCTTCCAGATTCAAAAATTTTGGGCTTAAATATTTAGAAACAATTTCCTTTCGTTTTTATTCTTCGTCTTTCATAGTTTAGTGCTTTTTTAGATCTTTTGAATACTTGAATTTCTGAAGAGATTTGAAAAACGATCTGTTTATAAGCTATTACACTTTAAAGAACGTTGGATAACCAAAGGGTTGAAAATTCTGATCTCATCTATGAACAGACTCAAGAAACAATGAAAAGAGCTTTGGAGCCAGAGTCAAGATTTCGAGGAAGGGTTCAATTAAAAAATCAAAAATTTGATTATAAAATTTGTTGAGGAAAAAGTGTGAGTTCAAAAAATTTTGTCTGTATAAAATTAATAGCTTTTGATTTAAAAACAATAATGAGAGTGATAATACAGAATAAGAAAAACTATTTTAGAAAATAAAACATATATTCTTTTAGTAAAAGAAACAAACAACAAAGAAGGTTCTAAATTTTTAAAGACTGAACAAACTTGTTGCCCAGTTTGGAGGATAGAACTCTATTTCGGAGATAAGTGTTAGAGGTTGGGGCCAATTTGAATAAAATAATGGAATTTACAAAGGGTTCGAAAAATTTTCTGTTTTGACTATTGGCTTGAATAGCTATTAAACTGCCTCACCCTCTTGGAGTTTTATAATATTTCACTTTGTTCAACAAGAAAATTATTACAAACTCCAAATGAGTCAAGACGAGTTCAATATGAACGCCAATGTCTTTCCAAGTAATTTTTGTTCTTTGTGGAGGTTCATTTATTGAATGAATGAAGGTCAGCTGACAAATAACTTAATTTATGAGAATGTGGACCCTCAATTCATCCAAGAAAATTCTAAGCATCAATCCTCAGATACAATGAATGGGTCCAATGAAAGAAGCAATAACACAAATAATACCTTGGCAAATTTCCCTTCTTTCAATTCCCCTATTCCTGCTCATTTAAAAACAGAAGAGCCTTTTACAACTTCTCCAATGCCTCCAGAAGGAATCCCAACAATCCAGAGTCAAGAAAACTACTCTGAATATTACCTCCACTCGAATAAAGAAGTCAACACTCAGACACAAGAGGGTGAAAAATATAATGGTAGTAGTGGTCCAATATCATCAAATCAAGATACTCAGCCAAAGACAGGAAGCCTTCAAACTGAAGGCCAAGAGAATATCTTCTTGAACGGAGAATGTTTTGCAGTTTCACCTCCAAAAGAAGGTTATTCTTCAGCACAACAATCGATGGTTGTCCACAAGAAAAGAGGGAGAAAGCCAGGACAGAAGAACAAACCAAGAAAGAAGATTAAGAGTGAAGAGGATGAATACAGAGTTGAGGATGATTTAGAAAGGGTATCCGAAACAAGTTCAGATGAACTGGATGACGAAGAGGATCGAGATAGCTTTATTAACAATTCTAAGAGAGAAGATAAAGGATGCACAAATGAGAGGAAAGAGTACACAGTGTATGAAGATTGGAGGATTTTAGAAGCAACGGATGATTATATAGAGAAAAATGGCCCTAAAGGGTTGCAGTCAATCGTAAGATGGAAAAAATTGAGAGATCCGATGACAGGAGAGAAAGTATTGTTTGAAACAAGGAGCTTTGAGTCAATGAGGGATCGTTACAAGAGGTACATAATGGTGTTTAACAAGGAGGATAAGACGACAATTCGAAAGTTTTGTCAAGAGCATCCAAAGGAGGAGTTGTTTAATTATCATTGTTTATTTAAGAAGATTGATAAAAGCAGAAGGTTCATCGGAATTTCCACAGAATTAAATTATGATCCAAAAAGGATATCTCGGCGAACATTTTACAACACAACTTACAAGGACAAAAGAGCCAGAAAGAAGGAGGCTCAAGAGAAGAAGCAAGAAGAAGGAGAGGTCAAAGTCAAGAAGAAGAGAGGAAGAAAGAAGAAGCAACCACAAGAACCGGGTGCTACCCTTGAGCAGGACAAAAGTGAAGTGGAGAAGTATTTTGATAACAATTTTCAAGAAAATGATGAAAATACCAGAGATAATAATAAGCTTTTTGTTTTAGCTCGAGAAGACAATTACTTGGAGAATCATCCTCAACTGATGAGCTTTAATGGTGGTGATCATCAGCAACAGCAGCAAAGTCAGAATCAGATGATGGCAAAGCCTTTCAAAGCTCTTCATCCAAGCCCATCCTATGCTCAGTGGCAACAAGACTCTCCTCATTTTATGACTGGTGTTTATCCAAAGAAGAATAGTCAAGAGCTGATGAAACCAAGAGCTCTTGAAGAAGTATCTTTTGAAAGTAAAATTTTGGAAAAAATTTGTTTCTAATTTTCATAACTCAAGATCATCATCAAGGAGAGATGGGAGAAAATTCGACGAAAGATTTATACATGTGGAATGGATCAAGTCAAGAGAGTAAAGGAAAGAGACCACAAGCGAATCAAAGTAGAAATGAAGGATTCAGAAGAAGATCAACATCAACGTTGAAAGATATATGTTTGGATGAGGATTTTAAAGGAGCAGAGTTGAGAGTATCAAAGATGTTTACAACCAAGAAACCAGCTGAAAAGTTATTAAAAGATGACATTATGATATTTGCTGATTACCAAGAGAAGTGTCGACATTTTGTGAAAGAAAGAAGAGAAGATTCGTATTCAAAGATGTCCTCAAATGTTTTTGAGCTTTTAGCCAAGAGTTATGGATTGACTATGAGCAAGCTGATGGATATGTACCATCAAACAAGCTGCAATTTTTCTGATTTGGAAGAGTGTCTCAAAACATCAAACAACCACATCCTCTGGACAAAAGAAGAGGACCGATTTCTTTTGAGAGGTGAGAATTTGCAACTGTTAAAAGCTCTTAAAACTGAGAGAAGAGTTCAAGAAAGATTGGATTACTTAAGAGGTTAGGAAAATTCAAAAATATCGTGTTATGTTTGATTTTTATATAAATTTAAGCCTCAAATATAAATTTATTAAATCTTGGATATTATTGTGAAGAAAACATGACATTCTTAAACAAGATCAAGACTTCAGTCTTTGGCACTATGAAACAATATTGGGTAGCTTATTTTTCAAGCCTGTATAATTAACTTTAAGAGCATTTACAAAACAGATCAACTTTTAAGAATATATGAAAAAGGAAAGACTGATAAATTAGTTAGACAAGTCCCAACCTGGAAGAGCTATGAAAACATCAAAATCGATAACTATCCTTTGTTGTTCTTTTTGATCTCGGAAAAGAATACTGAGGTTATTGAAGCATTGATGAAACTCAAATATAAAGAAAAGATTTTGCATCAAAGAGATGAAAAAGTAATATTTGAAGAGTTTCAAAGCTTGAAGATTTATTATTAGCTTGGAGTCTCACCCTCAACTTTTGCTCTTATCCACGGAGAATACGACACTCTTGAAATTCTCAAAAATAATGGATCAAACATCTATGTTCCCGGAGAAGTAAAAGGATCTGATTCATTTGAGTGAACTTCATTAGAATGGTAATACAGCGATTCACTTTGGAGCATATTTCGGCAAGCCTGATGTGATTGAATACTGCATAAAGGCCGGATTTGATATCAACGCTCAAAATAATGATGTAATTCAGGGGAGAGGGCTTTTTCTAAATTATCAAAGGGAGAAACCGCACTTCATGTGGCAACAGCAAAAGAATTTAAAGACGTTGTTAGTCTTCTGATTGAAAACAAAGCCAACCTCTTGATTGAGAATAATGTAATTATAACGTTAGATTGACAATGTGAACTAAATTTCCCATCATGTAGTTGCATTATTTCCCAATTCATGAAGCTGTTGAAACTGAGAACCTTGATATTGTCAAGCTTTTGATCCACTCCTTAGAAGATGTCAGAAAACTTCAAGTAGAGATCTCTTTATGAGAAGAGCCTCAACTAAAACTTTTCCATTATAGAAAGAATTTGATGCTGTTCATCTTGCTGCTAAGCTTCCTTCAAGTGACATTTTGAGATTCTTACTGAAAGACAGATTATCTTTTGTGAATATGCCAGATAATGACGTAAGAAGGTCACAAGGAATCTTTACTAAAAAATTAATAGAAAAGACAAGCAAGACCAATTCACTATGCAGTTATTGGAAAATCTAAAGAGAATATTGACACTTTGGCATCTCTTGGAGCCAAAATGAACGTTCAAGATGCTGTAAGAGGCTAGTTTTAAAGCCAGACTTTATTAACTCTCTGTTAGAATGGAAACACTCCCATGCATTTGGCAGTTTTGGACAAGGATCTTGATTTGATTAGAGCTCTTCATTTGAATGGAGCAAGTGCAAAAATAAAGAATCACGATGGATATAGTGCACTTGATTACTGCTTCTCAGATCTCGATAAAACTCTTCTCAAATACTTTAGATCTCTCTCAGACTACTCTAAAGATTTCAGAGAATAAAATTTAATATATTTTGTTTGAATATTTGATTTTATCATCTGTATAAGTAGAGGGCATCACTCATTTTATATTTTTCTTTGTAATGGCTGTGATGAAAAAACTTTTCTTTGATTATTAAGCACTCTATCTCTTGAGTTTAAGGCTTTCCTTTTTGGAAGGTTTGATATTTTTGAATGCGGCATTTTTTTCTTTCAATTTTTTTTCTGCATTTTTTAAAGGCTTGTCTTCTATTTTTTTGGTTGAGAATTTAGAGCCAATAAACAGGCAAGTTTTCACCGTAGGAATTAGAGTTTCAGGAGATATAGGAGTGAGTTTGTAGGATTTTTTTTGGCGAAATAGAGGAATATACTTTAGAGAGAAGAAAAAAGTTTTAGAGATATGTGACTATTTTAGGACAAATTCAATTAGGTAAATTTATCCAGGTAAAATTCATACATAGAATAATGATAGCTAAAAATTAGGATCTTTAATTAAACCCTAGCTTATTCTGACTCAGAGTTATGGCATTTTCAGGACAAAGGAGGGGGTTTTTGCTCATTTTCGATAGGAGAATAGGGTTTTGGGAGAAACTAAGGGCTCTTTGTAAAAAGGGTCAGCAGCAAATGAGTTGGAATGCTTTTTTAGACATTTTCAAAGTTTTGCTTTGATATCAACTTTTTGGCCAAAATCGCTGAAATAGCCAAATTCCTTCAGTATTTTCACACGGAGTAAGTGAGAAAGAACAATATGAAGAAAGCTACTTGGATGATGTTTGTAATTTTTAATTGAATGAAGTGTTATAAATCGATATCTTGAAGGGATAGGGTTAAAGTAATTTAATTGCCTGCCCTATTTATGTTTAAAATCTGTCAAAAGTTAATAATTTTATTTATATCTTACAAGTTATGGAAGCTATATTTTTCTGGGCTGGAACCCTTTGTCTCAACGTTTTGGCTGGAATCATCGCAGTTTACTTGTACTGCTTGCATGGGGATCTCAGAAGAGGAATCGTGACCACTTTTGAGATCACAGATGCTGTTACAATGTTTTTTCCAATCGAGATCCTTCTTCAAAGTTTCATTTGCTTGCTTATGTTGCTGAAGGGCGACGTTTATGGTTTGGTGGCCAACTTGCCTATGCTTGCGTATAATATAAAAGTTTTGCTTCGAAAAGAATATAGATGTCATGCTTTATTTATGAGAGATTATGTTGAGAAAGAAAGCATTGAGAAAGTTGCCTTATTCAAAACCACATTTTATGGAGTCCTTAGTGTGTATAGTGCCACAAGATTTATGGGCGCCTTCTTTGATTTTTTGACAGAACCTGCCTATTAATAAGCTTGTCTGAGTTTTCACAGTCGCAGTCAATTCATATATAGAGCACTCGTTTCCTGTATCTGTCTAGTATCTTTTATTCATTATGCTACACCTGAGTTTTTAAAATCAAATAAAGTTCTCATGTCAAGAAAAAAAAAATATTAAGAGAGAAAAGAGGAACAAATTTGATGTGGAATTTTCTCATAGTAAAGTACTTCCGATATTTAAATAAACGTCCCGCAAAAATTTGAACAATATAATTTTAAAAATCATTTTGCACACTTTGATCAAAACATACAATGGAAACAGGTATTGACCCTTTCTCTCAAATCTTTTCGCATAACAAGGAATAGAAGGTGAAGTCCCAAGCTCTGTTGCTCAAGAAGTTCACGATATGATTATTGAAACCGAAGGTGGAGCCCAAGCTCAAGCTCAAGCCCAAGCCCAAGCCCAAGAGATAAGTACAATGAAAGAATCAGCTCCTGTTGCCAATCCTACTTTCAGTTTCTATGGCAGTGCTGAAGATCAAATGAGAGAAGTTATGAAGTCATATTATGGTAAGAGGTTTATTTTTAATGTCTGAGAAAACTAAAAATCAATAGAGAATCTCTTCCCATTCGAATTGTTGGAACAATGGCTCAGATATGGAAATGGTACTAATTGAAATTGTGTATAAAGTATAATAATCTCCAAAGATCCTAACAGTAAGAGGGCTGATGTTGACAAGACTTTCTTTGCAAGAAGAGAAATTTCATTCACATTGGATAATGAAGCATATTTGAGAAACCAATATTCTCATGATTGGAAAGAATTGAAGGCTAAAGTTGTCAAATATAGACCTCAAAAGATCGATATTGGTGCTGTCTTCAAAGCCTCGGTATCTTTATTATTGCGAAAATAATGACTCAATAATCCTTTAGCCTAAAAGTTCTAACTTTGGATTTAATGATGAAGAAGAAAATCCCATGCAAACTCCTGTTGAAAGAGAATTTGTTATCGATATCGATATGGATGATTATAATAATGTGAGAACTTGTTGTTCTGAAGCTAATATTTGCGGAAAATGTTGGAAGTACATGAAAGAAGCTTATGTCGTTATTGAAAGAGCCTTAAAAGGTAAGAATAAGATATTGAAGAGTTTAGAGTAATTTTTTAAAAGAATATTTTGGATTTAGACATATTATTTGGTTGTTCTCAGGTAGAAGAGGTGTGCACGCTTGGGTTTGTGATAAAAGAGCCAAACAAATGTCAAATGAAGTGAGAGGTTCTGTTGCTGAGCATCTTAGAGTCGTTTCAGGAGGTGAGAAATCTGGAATTAAAGCTGAAAACTTGAGATATCCTATTCATCATTTGGCCAAGAAATCCTATGAAGAATTAAGAAAGAACTTTACTGAGATTGTTATTGAAGATCAAAGATTATTTGAAAGCCAAGAACATGTGACTAAAGTTTTGGAGTTCCTCAGAGAGAGATTCACTCTTGGAGATGATGCATTGAGAAATATTCAAAAGCTTATCAGCAGATCCCAAACAATGGATTCTGATACTTTCTTCAATAAATTGGAAGAAGAAATTGAAAGAATTGCTAGCAGTGCAGTCACTGATTCTAGAAGAGTGAGGATGTTATATTTATTTCAGAATCTAATGGATGAAATAGAAACAAAGAAAGAATTATCCAATGGAAGAATTGGTGCTTTACTTCATGTACCCCAGAATCGATATTAACGTCTCAAAAGGCATGAACCATCTTTTGAAAAGTCCTTTCTGTGTTCATCCTAAATCAAAGAAAATCTCAGTTCCAGTTCTTGATTTTAGAACCTTTGACCCTGATACTGTTCCCAAAATTGGTGATTTGATTACCGAACGTGAGGATGGTTACTTAAGTAAAATTTTAAAAAGGGATTTTGAGATCTAAATTTTTATAGTTGTCAATGAAAAGCCATTGAAACCCTACGTTGAGTATTTCCAAATGTTTGTTGATGGTCTTGATCAAGAAGCCAAGAAGCAACTCATGTCTGAAAGAGCTGAGCAAAGAAATGAACAAGGTACGGTGATTTTGAGATTGAAAGTTCTAATGTAATTTTTTAGGCAAGAACCTTGACTATTAGATAACAAATTTTTCATTTTTAAAATTTATAAAATAATTTTTTGGAGTTCATGATTGGTATGTATGTTTTCTAAGTTGGTTAATAATTATCTTCATGCAGTGTTGTAATTATTAATTATCCTTTTGTACAAGAGAGTCTCAAAAAGGAATTAGGAAATTCAAAAAAATAAAGTACAGTATGCAGGCATTAAAAAATTTAAAATGGTAATCAATATGCCTAATAAGCCAAATATTAATGTGTATTGAAAGTGTCTAATGTTGTCATATTGAAGTATGACCCAGAAAGGATTGAGCTAAGACAGAGTTGAATTTTAGTCGCCAAGAGGAGAATTTTCCCTTTGCTGGGAGAAATTTGAATGATGATAAGTTGGAATTAATGATAATACATTAAAAAAGAATTAAATTTATAGATCTGATTATCAACGAGAGTCGAAAATGATTCACGAAAAACACATGTTAATAAATAAATCGCTAGTTCTTTGAATTTGGATTTCGAAAAATTAAATTTAGGCTGGCGTTGATTTAGAAGCTGTAGCTGTTTAAATTTTTCCAAAGATTTTTCGAAGAAAAATGGCTCTTTCAAGCGAATAAAACTCGTAGAGAAAGATTTTATAATTCTAAATTTCTAATAAAAAGGAAATACCGCTTGAAATTTCAAAGATTTTGAATGAAATACACAAGAAATCAAGTTTGAGTATTGAAAGACAGTTGTGTTCAAGGAGTTGACTCAGTAACCATGAGAAAAATTTTATAAAGTGAGGAAGCACGTGAATGAATGAAGATTTTTATGAACTAACATTCCAGAAATAAATTAAATGAATTGTCAGATAAAGCAGTTTTAGTATATCTCAACTTTGAAATTTTTATTCTCATTTATAATTACTTGGAATAGTAAAATATAAAATTTGCCTCTCTAATGTCAGACGATAATACAACCTTTGATAAAGATCCGAATAGGAAACCTAAAAAAAAGCCAGGAAGTGGTCAACCAGAGTTGAAGACTCAACCTGCCCCAAAGAAGGGCTCAAAAGATTATCAAGTTTATTTTGAGCCAAAGAGTGGAGAAAAGCCCCCAAA
>Ga0182738_1005758_pt1 | contig 13114 bp, 9 predicted proteins | sample eDN5th30CBELigMG_FD_128876 | JGI IMG/M metagenome (GOLD analysis project Ga0182738, IMG submission 128876) | Enriched Miracle-Growth compost microbial communities from Emeryville, California, USA - eDNA 5th pass 30_C BE-Lig MG (version 2)... ...
AAGGTATTTCTTTGTCATATCTTTGAGAGCAACGTTCTTGCTGAGATCATGACTCAGGTCAGTAAGATTGTATTTGGGAAATGAGGTAGAAGTGGGTGCTTCAAGGACACGTTCTTCTGCTGGAAGAGCATTGGAATAGTAGATTAAGGCAATCAATCCGAGAATGTTCAGATTGATGAAGATCAGGACAATAGTCTTCTTCGAAGCCATCGCGAAAAATGTCTAATGAAATTATTAAAAACCTCGAAATTACCCTTTAAATATCAGAGATCTGGTTTAAAGCAAATTTTAATTTGTCAAATTCCCCGCTCTTTTTGAGCGATAAAATCTCGAAGAGATATTTGGTGAAGGTATATGAGGGAAAAGGAGAAATAGCTATTGGATGCTAATGAAAAGGACGTATCTTTCTTGTCTGGACAAAATGAGCTTATTGTGAAGAGTTTATGATAAATTGAGTTTCAAGAGTTCTTAGAAATCCATGAGAAAACATGAAACCGCCAAAACCCCTCTCGACTTGATATTTCGCGGTCATGTAACAATTATGGCAATAGTTTCGCTCCGTCTCGAAGGAAACTGAAAGTGATAAATTTAGACAAGCATTTATTATAATATTTGGCCTTATGGTGATAATTTGACGGGAATTTTCTTTCATTCGCATATGCTGACGAAAGGAAAAATTATGGGGATTTTGGTTGTTATCAAGATATAACCGATTATTTCCGCCTTAAAAAAACAGTGATGTGTGAATCTTTTAATTCAGGTTGAGTTTGTATCCTTTCTATCGAGTTTTTCTAGCTGTAAAAACTCAACTTCATAAAAAAATATATCGTTTTCTTTGAGAGGCAACGCTATTTATATCCAAAGTGATCTCTAAATCTTCTTGAAACGCTAATACTGTGAATTTCAAACAAAGAAGATGAGAGATTAAAATCAAAAAGTCGAGAAAAGTGAAAAATATACTTTGATCTTTTCGTCACTTGTAGAAATAAACTGTATTTCGCAAAACTTACTCTGATCGCCCACACTGAAAAATTAATAAATTTATTCTTGTTAATTTGGAAGAAAAACAAAGAAACACTAAAACAATGGGAAACAGCAATAAGAAACCTGAACCACCACCACCAACTGTCAAAGGTAATCTGAGAAGCTGTTTGTCTTCTGAAAAATTTCTGTTTAGAGCTTGTGAAGGAGTTTAACAAGTCAATCAGAAAAATGAGAAATGAGTTTACAAGAACAACGAATCAGCTCAAAATGAACAATACAAAGATTCAGAATGAGATTAAAAGAATGTTGCAAAGAAACGAGCCAAGAGTAATTGTTGTGTCCTTGAAAGGAGCCTCACAATGGTTTTTTTTTTAGGAGAATATTAGAATTGTTGCTCGAGGTATGTCAAGGAATACAAATCATCTGGCCAAATACCAGAAATTAGATGCTCAATTAGCTGATGTTCAATTCCAGTAATATTCGAATAGAGAATTTTTCTCATGATGATTAGACTTCAAAATATAGCAACAACAGATACAATGGTCAATGTGATGAAAGAAATGACCAAGATTTTGAAGATAAATGAAGGAAATCTCGATATGAAGAACATCCAAAAGACAATGGGAGAATTTATGATGCAAATGGAGAAGCAAGAAATTATAAGTGGTAAGATTTAATGATTTTTGCCTTTATGTGAACCTTCTTGAAGAACAAATCCAAGATGTTATGGATGAAGATGGTGTTGACGTTGAAAGCGATGAAGAAACAGACAAGATTATCAATGAAATTGAGGTTCAAGTGAGAGGCGGCGGAGGTGGCCAAAAAGAAGTTCAAAAACAACAAGATGTAAATTGTGTTACATTATGAATTTTGTGCTAACCAATTTGAATAGAATCTCAGTGAATTTGAAGCTCAACTCAATAACTTGAAATAACGTCTTTTGAAAGATAAACCTTCCTTAATGTATCCGTTGATTAAAGGAATTTAGTTTGCTTGTTTGTTTGAAATTTGATGCCGATTTTATAGAAACAAAAGTATGTGTATTTTTATGTTAATTGAAATTTGAATAGTAACAAGGTAATTCTATTTCACTACGTGTAAATAATTGAAATCTTGATAAATTAATTTTTCCTCCCTAATATATATCTCCCATAAAACTGTTCTGAAGTCTTCTCAGAGACCTTAGAGTTGCACGTGTTGTTCTTATGGAAATTTCTAATCCCCTCTAAAAAGGCTGAAATCAAAGCAAGTCGAAAAATCAAGATTTGAAAAACCTTTTTGAAAAATTTTCATAGAAAATCTGTCAGGCATAAAAGGTGTGTTCCTATGAGCAACTAAAGTCCAGCTAAGTTGAGAATAAGTCTAAGTTTGGGTTTGCGTCATCACTCAAAGGCTGAATAATCGAAATTAATCGGTTATTAATTTATTATATTTTTCCTCGAAAAAAGGAAAAACTCGATATTCTCTCATTCATTTCATTGAAATCACTCCGATCCCCATATACAAGGGTTCTTGAGGCTTCCTCGGTCCTGGCGGAACCTCTGAAATTTGAATCCTTCTTTTCCTGTTTGAGTATGAGGAAATTTGGTTAATTATACGGTATATAACGTTTTGAGTACGAATTAATGAATAAAACTTTTCAAAAAACGTTATACAAGATTGCACTAACTATGACTTTCATTCTTTTTGAGCTCAGATTCCAAAGAGATGCATCTCATAGAAAATGCGTTGTGATTTGAAAAGGATATGAGGGGAAAAAATTTTGAAATAAAATTATTATTTTTTGAATAAACAATGAGGAGGCGAAAATTAGAACCGGTATTGTCTTTAAAATAATAAATTTAATAAACATTTTTCAAAAAGTACAAAGTGTTTTATTTCTAAATTCGACTATATAATTATAAAATAAAATAAATTTCCCAAAAAGAAATATTATTAAATCATGTCTTCCGACTCTTTCTTCCTTAGTTTCATGCTCGGTGGTATCTCCGGAGTTATAGCCAAGACTGTCTGTGCTCCTATTGAGAGAGTTAAGCTTATTATGCAAACTCAAGACACCAACCCTCAAATCACCAAAAAATACACTGGCATGACCGACTGTTTCGTCAGAGTCTCCAAGGAAGAAGGCTTCTGGGCTCTCTGGAGAGGTAACTTGGCCAACGTTATCAGATACTTCCCCACTCAAGCTTTCAACTTTGCCTTTAAAGATGCCTATCAAAAAATCTTCAATCCTTACGACAAAAGAGTAAACCCCGGCAAGTGGTTCTTAGGTAATTTAATGTCCGGTGGTATGGCTGGTGCTTCCTCCATGGTCTTTGTCTATCCTCTTGATTTTGCCAGAACCAGACTCGGTGTCGATATGGGTAAAGCCGCCGATGAAAGACAATTCAAGGTAATCAGTTTTCTTTTTGAGATTTTCTTAACAGTACCCTTAGGGTCTTTTGGATTGCGCCTTCAAGATCTTCAAGGCTGACGGTATCACCGGTTTGTATCGTGGTTTCGGAGTTTCAGTCGTTGGTATTTTTGTTTATAGAGCTTTCTACTTCGGTTGTTACGATACCGGTAAAGATTTGGTCTTGACTGGAAACCTCAAGAACAGTCTTATTGTGAAATTCTTCTTTGCTCAATTGGTCGTCACTTCTTCAGAATCACTCAGTTATCCTCTTGATACTGTTAGAAGAAGAATGATGATGCAATCTGGTAAAGCAATCAAAGAATATACAAGTGCTGTCGACTGTTTCAACAAGATTTTAAAGAACGAAGGACCCAAAGCCTTCTTCAAGGGTAACTTCTCAAATATCGTCAGAAGTATCGGTTCTTCCATGGTCTTGGTCCTCTATGATGAAATGAAGAAATACTTGAACCTCGGCCCTAAAGTCTAAATACATCGATTCATCTATATACTAAAAATACAATACATACAAAAATTCATAAAAAGTGTATGAAGGATTTATCATACTCATTCAATCAATCGGATATCTGAAAAGTCATCCATGTCTTTTGCAATTATCCTTCTTTGATTGCAAAAAAAAAACTGCAATTTATCTAAACCCCCTTTTGAGAAAATTGGTCTTGATCCTAGGAATTAGCCTTTTGATGAATAGATTTTTGTGTTTCTTCTGGGGATTTAAAAAGAATGGAATTAAGATTCTATATTTCCTCTGAGTGGATTAAACAGTTTTAAACACTACATAGTAATTTGATCAGTTTTTTATTAATGTCGTGTTTTTCCTGAATTAATTGATAGAAAATTCATTTAATCAATAACTCTTTGATATTTATTGTTTCTTCAGAAAAAAAAATTTTACAATAAAAAAAAAATGATATTCAAGATGAATTAGCTGACATGGAAAACTTCCATATCAACAATTTTAAAAGCAATTTCTCCAGAGCCTTTATAGTTATTAGCATCAACCAATTTTGCAGCGAATGAGAACGTTCCAGGACGAATTAATGTCTGGTCAAAATACCCATCCTTGCTAGAATAGACCTGCAAATCACAATTTCCAAAACGTGGTCCATTTCTTGGCCCACCATATGCCGCATAAAGACGATTTGAGACTGGACACTTGACTCCTGTTGTTAAAGAGAACAAGAAGGCATAATCAGAGATAATGTAATCTCCTCTATGATGCCAGCTTTGATCAAGGAAACCTCCAATAATGCTTGTCTTTTGAGATTTTTCAAACATACATTTTATAATGGTTAATGTCGCACCCTTTCCGTCACATTTTGCATGGAAAGCTTGGGGGTTAGCTCCGTCCCTTGAGCTTCTATACAAGAGTCTGAGGTTAAATTGATAAAGAGAAGGCATCCAATCTTTAATTAAAGCAATATCTTCAGGATGAACGATGTTGCTTTCAAGATAGGTCTGAGTCAAAGAGCCCTCCATTATTGGAGCTTTTAATGAGATGTTCTTGTTTAACAATCTGTCAAGAGTATCTTGCAAGGCGACTCGAATTTTGGCCATATCAATATTCCCTATATCAACAAGAGGCTTCGAGGTTTCGTATTCCTTGAGTTTTCTCACAAGTTTATCGAAATAAGTTTTCTTGGATGACTCGTCTAATTCATTGAAATTTTGAGCTAATTTTCCTTGACTAATATCTTCTTTGATACTTCTCACAAAATGCTCCAATTCTGTTGGTGTTTTGAATGTGCTAACGGTCTGTTCTAACTGTTCGCGAGAAGGGTAAAGAAGAGCGATATCTTGAGCTCTTGGATATGCTTTCATCATTTGTTTAGTGAAGGAATTATATTGACTGGAAATATTAGCGAGCTGGAGGTCTAACGATTCGAGAAGCTCCTTTTTCTTTTGGTCAATTTTTTGAATGACATTCGCAACGATATCCTCAAATACATCTTCAATCTTTTCTTTCTCTTTTGCAATATGGTCTGCGAAACCCTTAAAAGCTTCACTTTGTTTTGCCATGACTTCGAGATATTGAGGAGGAGGTCCGTTGGTAATGCTGAGTTTGCTCTTGGTGTTTTCGTAGAATAAACCAGCCATATTGAGGAAATTAGGAAGCGTCTCAAGGGTTGTAAACAAGATTTTGGGGTTTTCATTTTGTAAGGCACATTCAAGACAATAGATTTGTTTTCTAGCATATGGGTTCAGATCAATTCTCTGAATAACTTCAGATGCATGGACTGAACATGGAATGAAGACTGGGAGGTTTAATTTTTCCATACCTTGTGAGTCTTTCTTTGATTTTAATTAAACTTTAGACAATATATTTGAATTTTTGCTTGTGTGTATGTATAATGTGAAAATTAGAATTCGCATTTTTTTAATCTATTTTTTGAAGGAAAAAACTTAAAGGCCAAAAATAAAACTCTTATAGGTCAGTCACTTTTCGAAAACAAGTGTTTCCTTCGTCACTTTTCCAAAAGAACAAATTATTCTTCATTGTTCTCGTCTAAATCACAGGCTAAACGCTGAATTCACGTGATTTTAAAATAATGTCTATTTGCTAAAAAATACCAGCATAAAATAAAGAGATAAATTAGATTGTATAAGAAATGACTAAACTAAATTTTTTAATTAAAAACTTTTCTCTATTTCTGATTTTATAAGCTTTCAAAACCGATGGAAAAGCTTTGTATGCCTTTTCCGATCAATTGCAAAACCCATACTAATCAGCCCATTCAAAGGGTTGACCCCAACCTTTCCGTGAAAAAGCACCTATATTGTTTCGAATGTATGCTTGAAAGTGAAGACCCCAAAAGCTTATATGCTACATTGCCCAAATTATCCCAATTTCTTGATACAATCAGCACCCCTTTGCCCGGAGCACCTGAGACAGTTGATGGCCCAAAGATTCCAGCTGAATATTTAGAAGTCCTTTGTCATCAAAAGGAGAGTCAAGGCCATCTGGCTCAACATATTATCCAAGAAAAGGAAAGAATAGTAAACTTTTTTGAGGAAATCAAGAAAGCTCTGAACGACACCGTTGAAGCTCTCAAGTACCAACATTTAAAGTCCCTTGATGATCAATTTGCCAATCTTGAAAAATATTACCAGTATTTTGAGAAAGAGCTCAAAAAGGCGTATAATGAGGCGAAAGAACCAGATTTCTTCTTCCCCACAGTGCAAGAATTAAGCGCAAGGCTTGGCGAAATCAGACACAGCAGTGATCTGCATGATTTTGTAGAGTACGTAAAATGCAGTCTGAAGACCGTAGGATTAAGTCTATCCAATCAAGGAGAAGAAAAGAAGAAGTGGTATTTTGACAATATGGTGAAAACTCTTAAGACAATGCAAACAGCTCGCCCAGCTTTTGAAGGAAAAGACACAAACGTTCACATCATAAGAGATGACGTTGGGTCTCACCTACAAAAGCTCATTGAAATCATGTTTAATGTGAAAAGCTCAGCTCTTGATATTACCTTCACCCCAAATCTTACTTCTGAATCCTCAAGTTCAATAGCAAGTCCCAGAGAATTTCTGATGATCAAGCAATGGTTGCCTTCAAAGTTTGATTTCACTCCAAAATTGTTATATAGAGGCTCCAGAGATGGTTTTTCACCAGAAACTTTTCATTCAAAATGTGATGGAAAAGGCGCAACAATTACACTCATAAAGTGCTGTTATGGTAATAAGTCTCAAGAAGCGATCATTGGCGGCTTCTTGGATGAAAGTTGGCACTCAAATAAAAACGGAAGCTATATTTTTTCAGATGAAGCTTTTCTGTTTTCATTGACAGCACAAACGAAATTTTCTATTGACAAAAAAAGACTCTATAATGCTGCATATGGGTTCAGCGACTATGGTCCTACTTTTGGTGGTCATGATATTTGTATTGCTAAAGACCTAACAAGGTGCTTTTCTAGACCTTATGCTTACACTAATTCGGCCCAATTGTTGCCTGGAGAGGGCACTACAAAGGAAAAATGCCTTTATTTCACTACAAAGGATATTGAAGTTTATTCTCTTCATTGATGAGGAAAAGTCTTCACTTGATGTATATTTATATAATTGATTGATAATTTAAAGTTTTAAACACTAAAGATATATTTTTATACTGTAATTGTTATCTAAAAAGATTTTTATTTTGACTGTTATGGGAGACTCGATATTTTTATCCCGATAAAATTGAACAGTAAGAATCCATGTGGCCAAAGGAAATTAAAATTAAAATCTTAATTCAGTTGTTAAAGTTCTAGAAAATTAAAAGCCGCCTTGGAAAGGGCAAGGAAATATGAAAAGCTTGTTTTTAGACTGGAAAATGGCTGTTTTTATTTTGTTTTCTTTGATGAGAGAATGCCAATTCAACACAATAGAGATAGAGATCAGAATTTCTTGCAGAAGATGAAGAATGAGAGCCATAAATTAAATGAAAATAATTCAAATCTTTGATAAGACAGTAACAGTAAGTTAAAAATTTTTGTAATTCATGTGAAAACTAAAGAAAAAGCCATGAAAGTGATGAAAGAGAGAGAGATTATTGGAGTCAAAATCGAAGGAAGTTATAATCGAGAAAGAAGAGACCATTTGGTTTGGTGAAAAGATGATATCAAGATTTTTTGTGTACAGAGGATAACTCAATGTTTAAATTACAAAATATACGACATATAAAGGTTTTGTTCAGCCCTTAATATATGTAAAGAGTTCAGGGTTTTGGATTCTTCGTAAAACTTTGAATCTAAACTTCAAGTAAGTTAGTTTGTGAACGATTTTACTCGTAAAAATCCAATTCACACTAAAATACTTTATAAAGATGATACCAATCTCTTGAAAGATTTTCTTGTTGGCAATCAGCTTCTTGTCATCAGTTTCTTTATAAAGCAGCAAGGCTCTGAAGGTATCAATGCCTTTGATGGTTCTTTTATTTACCCTCATAAACTCCAAGAACTCCTTCATTTCTATCGATTGTTTCCTCAACAGCGGTTCCAGATACGGCTTGGCGATCTCTGAGGTCGCAAAATTACTGATGGCTCTTCCATAGTTCTTTGCAATATTCTTGGCACATCTTATTTTCTCAGGCGTAACGAACCCGCCTGGAATCTTTCGCCTTGGCTGTTTCTGGGTTGTTCGTCCTTTTCTTGGTGGCTCAATGGGACTGAGGCTCATACTGAGAGTGTCTGCGGTCTCTCCAGTCCCCATAGTGTCGTCAGAGGACTGTTTGAGGTTTCTGCGGAGTCTGATTCTTGACTTTAAAATGCTCATTGTGAAAATTGGTTTAGATTATAAAATCAAATTTGGGCACAAGCTTTTATGTTGAGATCGTCGACTCAAATTGTAGATTACTGGTTACTGGAGCCATCACGTAGATTTGAGCAATTAAAATGTAGTGAGTATGGAAAATTCGTGAAGTTCACCTATTTTTGCGAATTTTCATCTTTTGTCAGCACTTGACGACTTTTAATTTGAAATTAATTGACTACTGATCTGTTTCGAAACTAAATTTTACATTTAGGCGAAAAAGACCAAATTAAGAAGGTTCTCTGGCTTGAGATGATGGACAGAATTTAAAGTTTTGTTTCAGTCTGGTTAATGCCTTAACGATGAGGGATTTTGTGTGAAAACTAAAAATAAGTTTTCCCTAAAAATGCTTCATCCTTTGAATCCTTTGAAGTTTTTTTCACTCAATGCTATTTTGAGGCCTTGAAGGACAGAAAGGAAGCGGAAAATAGTTTTTATGGGGTGGAGTTGAGTTTGAAGCGGCAGCGCGTTGAGAAATAACAAAAACAGAAGAAAATCTCTAAAAATCGCTTCTAATTTTGAATTTGTCCTTTTGACAGTTGGAGTATACTTAATTTTTTAGTTGATTTTAATTTGGATTTTGAGAAAGTAAATTTTGTCAAAAACCAGTAAACAAATTGATCAAACTTGCGGCTCAAAATCTTCAGTCCATATCTTTTGTCCTTTTGTTACTAAAAATAACTCGAGACAAGTTTCAGGTTTTAAATCTTCACGAAATGAAACCAAGAAATCCATGTCCTCATTTAAATGCTTCTTTTTATTAACTCCCAAGCTAGAAACAGATTTTGGTTAAAAACGAGCCTCTCTGTAAAGGAGGTTTGAAGGTTTTTTAGAACAAACAAGAAGACAGAGTTTTTTTCAGGAAAGCTCAAAGTCAAGGAGAAGGCGTTTAAAAGCTCTTCGATAAATGAAATTAAAACTATAAAAACAATATTTTCTATTTCCTGTGGAAATTGCCCCTCAACGAAGATGTCAATCACAGACTTCTTTTGGTCGTCCATGAATAAAATGAAAAATGAGAGAGAAATTTTTGAAACAAGGAACTTTTTAATATATGAATAATAATGCTTTTGTTAAGTTTCTTTTTGGCTTTGCGTAAGTAAAAAGGTTGGAATAATTACACAAACACACGCACCATCTCATAATCTCACAATATGTGAAAAATAATTATTGATTATTGTCTAGATAATATTGAATAAAGGCTTAAGTTTCTTAACAAGTTCCCAATCAGCTTTAGACATTTCATCTCTGAAATATTTCTTTAATGCGTCAATGGATTCTCTGGAAAGCTATGGAAAACAAATTAGCAAAAGGGCTAAGAAAGTAATTCTTACAATACTGACTAATCTATCCTTCAATTCGAAGTGTCTTCCAGCCATGATAGTGGTATCACCCTTCAATTTAATAGCAATACTTCCGTCAGAAGGTCTAGCAACTTGAATAGGTTTATGTTCCTTTTCCATAGATTCAATAGCTCCGATACGGATTTTCTTGGAAAAGGGGGTAAATACTTCTAGAAATGAAAAATTCTTACTCCTTTTTCAACAACACAGATGGGAGTGTTGATTCTGAGTTGACCTTCAACAACGTCAATACCCATAACGATAGGATCTTTCATGTTGAAGAAAGCAACAGGCTTTAAGATGCAAGGGAAAACAGCAAGTTTACCTTCATTTTGTTTCTTTTCTTCCCTAGGGAAAGGTTTAGGTTATAATTTTTCAAAAAATTGAACTTGATTTGAGCGATATAAGCAGTGAAATGATCAAACAAGTGATAGATAATGTTGGCAGTGAAAATCTTGACACCTTCTTGTTCAGCCAGATCTTTAGCATCTTGCAAAACCTTAACATCGAATGCCAAAATTGTGGCGAATCTATGAAAGAATTAATTGGAAAACTCACTCTAAATTTTGTACTCTTTTCTGACTTCACCTTCAACGACTTGAAGAGGCTTCATAGCTTTAATAACTTCAGCCTTAGAGACGGGGCCGATACTGATAGCAGCGACGGGGATCTGGGAAGTTTTAAGGAATTGTAACAAGGCTTCCAAAGAACCCAAAGTAGAAGCAGCGACCAAGACACCTTCTTCGACGAGCTTGATACTCTTTTTAACTTTTCTGATTTCTTCTTCGAGCATTTCTCTGTACATTTCTTCATCTCCTTCTTTTTTGATAATATATAACTCAGAACCAGCCAAAGCTTTATCAAGATCATTAGCAGAGATTTTAATACCCATAGCTCCGCCGATAGCTTTGTGATGAATATATTCGTTCTTCACTCTCATTTCTTTCATGGGATGAGGAGTCAAAAGAGCACGAACAGTCGTAACAATGGGACCTTCGTAACCAGCAAGAATAATTTTATCACCTTCAGTCAGAGTACCATCGACAAGCATGACATCGATGGAGGCACCGAGACCTTCAATAACCTTAACTTCCAAGACGGTACACTTGAATTCTTCCTTCTTTGTGATCTTCTTCTTGAGCCATTTTTGAGTCAAGTTCATGGCGACTGACAAGATATCAGAAATACCTTCACCAGTCATAGCAGAAGTGGGAATCATTGAGACGTAGGTGTTGGGATCGGGGTTATCATAGTAGAGGGCGACATTGAAACCTTTTTCAGTCAATTCGGTTATGATAGCCTTAGATCTATCTCTGAATTCCAATTGAGTGCTCTTTTCTTGTTTCTTGAGACTCAAATAAGAGGAACTATCGGGCTTAGGTTTCCAGCCGTACAATCTATCGATTTTATTCAAAGCAATGACGAAAGGAGTCTTTCTAAATCTGAGCAATTCAATAGATTCCAAAGTTTGCTTTTCAAGACCGTGCATGATATCAACGACCAAAATAGCTATATCACACAAACCTGAACCACGAGATCTCAAGTTACTGAAGGACTCGTGGCCGGGTGTATCAATAATCAACAAGCCTGGAACTTCCAATTCAACGGGGTAGAAACTCTTGGTCTTGGCTACTTCCATTTCGAGTTTTTCGTAAGGGAAGAAGGTAGCACCGATTTGTTGAGTGATACCACCGGCTTCACCTTCTTGGACGTTAGTTCTTCTCATATTATCGAGAAGCTTAGTTTTTCCGGTATCGACGTGACCCAAAATACAAATAATGGGAGATCTGATTTTATCATTAGGTCCCTTATTTTCGAATTTAGCAGCAGCATTTTCCTTGTCTTTTCCGTGCTTTTTAGCAGGAGCTTCTTCAACTGGAGCTTTAGCTTCCTCTTTAGGAGCTTCCTTAGGCTTTTCTTCAACCTTGGGCTTGGTTTCAACAGGCTTGGGCTTTTCTTCAGCCTTCTTGGTTTCAACTGGCTTAGCTTTTTCTTCGACTTTAGCAGCTTGCTTGGGAGCGGCTTCCTTCTTTTCTTCAGTCTTAGCGGCGGGTTCAGCGAACTTTTCCCAATCATCAACATCAGCTTCAGCTTCCCAGCTTTCAACTTCAGGCTTCTTTTCAGCAGTTTCAGCTTGAGCTTCTTGGGTTTCTTCTTGTTGGGTTTCTTGTTGAGTTTCTTCCTTCTTCTTGGGCTTCTTGGTACGGACAACCTTGCTCTTAGGCTTTTCTCCTTGTTCAGCAAAAGTGTCAGCGGGGATGACTCCTTGAGCAATAAGTTCTTCTCTTCTTCTGATAAGGGCTTCTTCTCTTTCTCTTTCCTTCTTGGTTCTGTATTTACCTTCATCCTTCAACTTTTGGATTTTTTCTTCCTTTTCTCTTTTCTTGGCTTCTTCGATTTCTCTAATACGTCTTTCTTCTTCTTCTCTCTTTCTTTCTTCCTCTTCTTCTTGACGTCTCAGTTCTTCTTCTTGTTGCTTTCTCAATTCTTCGAGTCTCTTCATCTCCTCGAGTCTTTGTTGAGCCAACTTGGCAGCAGCATTCATGGGTTTCTTTGCTCCCTTCTTGTCCTTCTTATCTTCCTTTTCTTCTTCCTTAGGCTTTTCATCCTTTTTAGCAGCAGCGGCAGCAGCTTCGGCTTCCTTCTTTTGCTTTTCCTTCAACTTTTTAAGTTGACCCTTGGAAAGTCCCTTTTTGGAATCTCCACCAGCAGCTTCACCTTCTCCTTCATCTTTATCATCAGCATCAACTCCGTTGGCTTCAGCAGTTGCTTCAGTGGCAGGAGTGGATTCTTCTGGGGCTCCTTCTCCTTGGCCAGCGGTTTCTTTCTTTGCCTTTTCCTTGAGTTTCTTGAGTTGACCCTTGGAGAGCTTCTTGGTATCCTTGGAATCGTCTTCAATGATTTGATTTTGTTCTTCAGATGGGTTCATTTTTCTGTGATTGATACTCTTCTTGATTTTAATAAATTTATTAATTGTAAATCATGAAGTGTATCAGAAAGAATAAATTAAATACTTTTATCGACGAATAACATTCAATTCTCCGCAAATCCTTTTGGACCAGAATTCAATTTTTTTTGTGAG
>Ga0182738_1005759_pt1 | contig 13114 bp, 12 predicted proteins | sample eDN5th30CBELigMG_FD_128876 | JGI IMG/M metagenome (GOLD analysis project Ga0182738, IMG submission 128876) | Enriched Miracle-Growth compost microbial communities from Emeryville, California, USA - eDNA 5th pass 30_C BE-Lig MG (version 2)... ...
ATAATTTTGCTTCTAATACTTGTTGCGCTTGTTCTGGCCAAGATTTAGCAAAGCCCATATAGTAATCAAGGCTAAAGTAGCTCTCTGAATTAGAACTTTTTTCTTGGGATACCGTTGAATCGTGTGTATCGTGAATCGGTGATAAAGGACTATCTCCTCGAATATTCCAATGAATATTTCCAATAATAAGAACCACAACAAGAACAATAGAAAGAATAGATAGAATAGCTGCTTTCATTTCAACCTCCAGGAATTCAGTATAATCGTTTCATTTAAGTATACCGATAATTTACAGGTATGTAGGTAACTTCTCCCTTTTATAAAAAAGAGATAGGAAAAATGTCAATTAATTGGTATAGTAATAAACGTAGTAATTCAAATCTATTAAAATTATGACAAGAAATGACAATATATGCAATGATATATGATATAATATTTTTAGTTTTTTATATTTTTCTAGGAGGAAGTCATGGAAGAAACGATTAGTCTAAAAGAATTATTCGACACACTTAAGAAACGATTTGCCCTTATTATCTCCATCACTTTAATCGCAATGATTGTAAGTGGGATAGTAAGTTATTTCATTATTACACCAGAGTATAAATCTTCAACACAAATTCTTGTCAACCAAAAGAAAGAGGAATCATCAGCTGTCATTAATTCAGGTGAAGTACAGGCAAACGTACAAATGATTAGCACATATAGTGTGATTCTAAAAAGTGCGGCTATCTTAAATATTGTAAAAGAAGAATTGAATTTAGATATGAGTGTTTCAGAATTGAATAGTAAGATTACTGTGGAAAGTGCGCAAAATTCACAGGTAATGACTCTAGCTGTTACAGATGCTGATCCAGCAGTAGCTTTGCAAATTGCTAATAAAACGGCAGAAGTGTTCGAAAAAGAAATTAAAAATATTATGTCCATTGACAATGTGACCGTATTGCCACTTGCAGAAGATCAAGAAAATCAAGCACCAATCAGTCCAAATCCACCACTTAACATTGCGATTGCAGCGGTAGTAGGGTTAATGATTGGAGTCGGTTTAGCCTTTTTACTAGAATACTTAGATAATACAGTGAAAACAGAACAAGATATTGAGAAACTACTAGATTTACCAGTATTAGGCGCCATTACAACCATTGATGAAAGCCATGAAGCGAAGTTAAGAGGCGCTCAAAAAGGAAGAAGTAGGGGGGATTTACTTGGCAACAAGTAAGAGAAGCAAAAAAGGCGGTTTAGCCTTAAATAGAAGAAAACTTATTACAAAGTATGATCCGAGATCTCCTATTTCTGAGCAATATCGAACAATCCGTACAAACATTCTTTATTCAAGTATTGATGAAGAGATACGTTCTATCTTAGTGACATCTTCTGGACCAGGAGAAGGAAAATCAACAACGACAGCCAACTTAGCCATTGTTTTTGCGCAACAAGGAAAAACAGTACTACTTGTTGATGCTGATTTACGTAAACCAACTGTTCATTACACATTTAACTTGAATAATTCATCTGGATTAACATCCGTTCTAACGAATCAGTTAGGTTTAATGGAAGCTGTTCATGAAAATGAAGAGAAGAATCTGTATGTTTTACCTAGTGGTCCGATCCCACCAAATCCTTCTGAGCTATTGGGTTCCCGTGCGATGAATCATTTCTTAGAGAGAGCTCTAGAGGAGTTTGATATTGTCCTATTTGATACACCACCAGTATTAGCCGTTACAGATGCACAAGTGCTCGCTAATCATTGTCATGGAAGTATATTAGTAGTTAGTAGTGGAAAAACGGATAAAGAAGCAGTTGTGCAAACGAAAGAAAAGCTATCAGCGACTTCCGGGAAAGTATTAGGAGTTGTCCTAAATAATAAAAAAGCGGACAAAAAAGGTGACTATTATTACTATGGAACAAATTAACAAGTAAGTAGACGAGATTCGACAATCTTCGCTATTTACGAATGAATAGTTCAATGTTACTATTTTTGAAGTGTTATAGGAAAATAATGATAGATTACAAAAATAGAGAGGTGTAGCATAATGATTGATATTCACTGTCATATATTACCTGGGATTGATGATGGAGCAGCGACAATAGAAGATAGCGTAGCGATGGCAAGAGCGGCTGTTCAAGAAGGAATAACAACGATTATTGCTACACCTCATCATAAGAATAACAAGTTCAGTAATCCAAAATCTTCTATTCTTACAAAAGTAAATGACTTAAACACCGTTTTAAAACAAGAAAATATTCCTCTTACGATACTTCCAGGACAGGAAGTCAGAATTTATGGAGAAGTGTTAGAAGATTATTATAAGGAAGAAATTCTCACACTTAATCATACAAAATACCTTTTCATTGAGTTTCCTTCTTCCTCTGTTCCACGTTACGCAGAGAGATTGCTGTATGATCTGCAAACAGAGGGAATCATTCCAATTATTGTTCATCCTGAAAGAAATAAAGAATTGCAAGAAAAGCCCGATCTTCTTTATCAGTTTGTGAAAAATGGCGCGTTGACGCAAGTGACAGCTTCTAGTGTGGCTGGTTATTTTGGGAAGAATGTGAAGAAGTTTTCGGAGCAGTTGATTGAGCATAATTTAACACACTTCCTAGCGTCAGATGCCCATAATGTCCATAATCGTAGTTTTAAGATGATGGAAGGCCTAGATGTAGTGGAAGATAACTTTGGAGTGGATTATGTTTATCTTTTTAAAGAGAATGCAGAGTTGCTTTTGGAAGATAAAAATGTGATAAAAGAAATTCCTGAACGAATACAGAGAAAGAAATTTTTGGGGATATTTTAATGCGGTAATTTACTAGATAACTAACGATAGAATGTACTAGTAATTATATTTTATCGTTAGTTATCTGACAGATACATAGATAGAAGATAAGTAGACAGAAAAATTAAGGGAAGATAGGTGGTATGGTGATGTCTGAGTTTTATAAGGATCAATCTCTGTATTTGGAAAAGAAAAAGAATGTATCTGTAAATACAGCTCGTAGTTACCTTGTAATGAAAAGAGCAATAGACATCATTGGTTCATTCTGTGGATTGGTTGTGCTAAGTATTTTATTTGTAATTATTGCGCTATTGATCAAACTAGAGGATCCAAAGGGGAAAGTTTTCTTTAAGCAATTGAGAGTTGGGAAAGATGGGAAAGAATTTTATATGTATAAGTTTCGCTCGATGGCTTCTGATGCAGAAGACCGTTTGAAAGAGTTATTGGCTTTGAACGAGGTTTCTGGGGCGATGTTTAAGATGAAGGATGATCCTCGGGTTACTAAAGTAGGGAAATTCATTAGAAAAACAAGTATTGATGAGTTACCACAATTAGTTAATGTATTAAAAGGAGATATGAGTCTAGTTGGTCCTCGGCCACCACTTCCTAGAGAAGTAGAGCAATATAGTAATTATCATAAACAGAGATTATTAGTTGAACCAGGCTGTACAGGGTTATGGCAAGTGAGTGGAAGAAGCAATGTTGGATTTGAGGAAATGGTTGATTTAGATATAAAGTACATTAGCGAAAGAAGTTTTATATTTGATTTAAAAATTATACTTAAAACAGTATTAATGCTTTTTGGTTCTAATAATGCTTATTAATATTTAATACGTTTAAAGTAAGTAATTTGAATATATTAGTAAAGTAACTAATAAATAGTCGATGGGATTGTAGGGTTAATAGTGAAAATAATAAAGCATACTGTTATTGTGGCAATAATTGCTTTACTGAGTAGAGTTATCGGTTTTTTAAGAGAGGCAATAATTGCAAATCAGTTAGGTGTAAGCGGTAGTGCTGATGCTGTTTATTTAGCACTAACTGTACCAAATATTTTTCAGTTTGTAATTGGGGCGGCAGTAGCAAATTCAATAATACCTGTACTTGCAAAGAACAAAAAAACTACCGCTAATAATAAAGTTTTTAGTAATGTCATAATATTCATGACTATCTTTATTTCAATATTATGTGGAATAATATTACTCTTTCTTGATGAATTTTTGTTAATTATAGCCCCTGATTTACCAGTAGCTACAAGGGGATTTGCTAAAGAAATTATTATAATTGTATTACCTGCATCTGTGTTTATTGCTATTAGCTCTGTCTTTAGACAAATTTTACAAATGGAAGAAAAAGTACTAATGGCTAATATTGGCCAAATTACAATGAATGCAATTGTTATTCTCATTATGATTATATTAGCCCCTACTATTTCAGGTGCATACTCATTAATGTATGGAATGATAATAGGTTCCTTTATTACAATGTTTACCCAGTATATATATCTTCGAAAAAATGAGTATAGATTAGTATTTAATGAATTAAGTGTAATGCATACAAAGGAAGTATTTTATAATGCAGGAACTGTAATGATCGGTCTTTTTCTTAATCAATTATATACTATTACTAATAGAATTTTAGCTTCTGGATTACAAGAAGGAAGTATTGCTGCGTTAAGTTATAGTGAAAAAGTTATTCAGCTTCCTTTAGGGGTTTTAGCTCAATCTTTAGGAATGGTAATTTACCCGATTTTAGCAAAGTATGCATCAAGCGGGAAAAATAAAGAATTAAATAAATTATTGATTAGTTCTTTGAAATTAGTATTATTGTCCTCTTTACCTATTTCTATATTATTAATTATTTATAGTGATTCTATTATCATTATTCTTTTTGGTAGGGGAGCATTCGATCAAAATGCAATATATATGACCTCTCTAGCATTAAAAATGTTTTCTTTGATGTTAGTGGCTCAAAGTCTCATATTAATTTTCACTAGGTTTTATTATGCCATTCAAAAACCTAAAGTACCTGTTTATTCAATTGCACTGACAGTAATTATTAATATAATACTATCAATTTATTTTAAAAATATTTATAGTTTTTCAGGAATAGCACTCGCTAATACTATATCTATGTTATTTAATGCACTGTATATGTTATTGATAATGAAGAAATATGGAATTTCTATTTCTTATAGTTCAATAATAGAGGGAAGCAAGTATTTTATAAATTTATTAGTTTTCCTTCTATATGCTATTTATATAAAAAGATTAATATTTATCGATGTATTTTATTTTGATTTTATTATAAAAATTCTATTTGTAATTTGTCTTTATATTTTGTCTATATTATTTTTAGAAAGAAAAGTTATTAAAAAATACTTTAATCGAAAATTCAACGAATAAATAAGAGTAAGTCATTTTATTTGTTTGTAACTATCTAGGAGAATAATCATGAAATATAAAAATTCAGATATTGATGTAAGGCAAGTACAAAAGGTTGAACTGGAAATTTTAAAGGAATTTGATAGGATTTGTCGTAAGAACAAAATTAGATATCATTTATTTGCAGGAACTTTGTTAGGAGCTATTAGGCATAAGGGGTTTATTCCTTGGGATGATGATATAGATGTTTGTATGTTAAGAAAAGACTTTGATAAATTCAAGGAAATTTGCAAAAAGGAATTGAGATATGATTTTTTTCTCCAAACATATGAAACTGATAAGGAGTTTAATAGACAGTTTATTAAAATAAGAAAAAATAATACAAAATTTGTAGAAAAAAATTTTACAGATTCTAATATTCACCAAGGGTTTTTTATTGATGTTTTTGCTTTAGATAATATTAAAGATGGATCTTTTTTAGGAAAAGTCCATATATTTCTACTTTATATATTTAGCAGAATCCAACTTCTAAGAGTTAAGAATTTTTGTTTAAATATAGAAAATTCATTTAAAAAAAACATTGCATTAATAATGCATTATTCACTGAAAATTATTCCTAAACTATGGACTGATAAATTAAATACAAAAATATCCACTTTATTTAATTCTAAAGAAACTGAATATGTCTCTCATTTACAGAATGGAGTAACAAAGGAAAGGTACTATAAATATAAAATGAAGAGAAATGCATTTGATAAAACAGAATATGGTGAATTTGAAGGTTTAACTTTTCCTATACCTTCAGATTATGAAGAAATATTGACAAATTTATTTGGAGATTATATGCAATTACCACCTGAAAATGAGCAATATCCACATCATGGAATAGTGGAAATAAATTTTAATATAAACGAGGGAGATGAAGTAAATGAAAAAAAAATATAGATTAGGATATACAACAGGTGTATTTGATTTATTTCATGTTGGACATTTAAATTTATTAGAAAAAGCCAAGGAACATTGTGATTTCTTAATAGTAGGTGTTAGTACCGATGAATTAGTACAAAGTTATAAAAGTAAAACACCGATTATACCTTTTTCAGAAAGAATTAGAATAGTTGAGTCAATTAAGTTTGTAGATAAAGTAGTTCCGCAAACAACTAGGGAAAAAGTAGAAGCCTTTCATAAATATAAATTCGATGTAATGTTTGTGGGAGACGATTGGAAAGGAACTTCTAAGTGGGAAAAATTAGAAGGTGATTTTTCGAATCTTGGGGTAGATATTGTTTATTTCCCATATACAAAAGGTACATCCTCAACAATGTTAACTGAGGTATTAACCAAGTTAACAACAACCAGTACTGTAAAATAATTTATATAAGAGGTAAACCAAACAGGTTTACCTTTAAGTTGTGGTGAAAGTCCACTACAGGCTTGGCAGTAGGAACTGTTAGCTAACGGCAAGGGTGTCCATCGTGAGGTGGAATCTGAAGGAAGCCGGAGGCAAAATCCCGAACTGACGGACAGAAACTATATATAAGGCTGAATTGGGATGGACGAGTTTGCACAACAAAACAAAGTCCAATACTGCACGAGTCCCATACAGTAAATATAGCAGTTACATGGGAGGAAGGTTATAGCTCTTACCCGGGGAGGTCTTGCAAGGGTTCCCGACAAGAGAGATGGAATATCTCACAGGAACAAGTTGGTCAGTGATGACAAACTGAATTGTAAGAAGTCAGCAGAAGCCATAGTAGTTCCTTTGGAATGAAGGGCTGAACAATAACAATCTTGAAGAAATGCGGAGGTGAAGACAGTATAAAGACCACAGAATACATTGGAAAATGGCTATTTGCAAAGAGATAAGTTGGAAACTGAAGAGTATGCAAAAGTGTGCAGTACTGTCCTTAAAGAAGCAAGACGACAAGATGGTATCGACTTAATTGACAGAATAATTGATGATAATAATTCTACTTAGAGCATGTGAGAAGGTCAAGGCAAATAAAGGTGCGCCCGGTATTGATGGGATGACAGTAAATGAACTTTTTGGTCATGTAAGTAATACCACAAACAATTGAAAAGAAAATTGAAGGATGGCACTTATAAACCTTTACCTGTTAAACGTGTTGAAATTCCCAAACCAGATGGGTCTAAACGTAAGTTAGGCATTCCATGTGTAAGGAATCGTATGGTCCAACAAGCAATCTATCAAGTAATCGGTGGGATAATCGACCCTCATTTCTCAGAAATGAGCTATGGATTTAGACCCAACAGAAACCAACATCAAGCCATTGAGCAATCCATCAACTATTACGAACAAGGCTATAAAGTGGTTGTAGACTGTGACTTAAAGAGTTACTTCGACACCATAAATCACCAGAAGTTAATGGAATACCTAAAGGTATTTATACAAGACAGTATAGTCCTGAAGCTAATTTGGAAATTTCTTAAGAGTGGAATCCTTGAAAATGGACTAACAAAATCAACGGATTCTGGTGCTCCTCAAGGCGGCGTTCTTTCGCCAATATTGAGTAACGTCTACTTAAATCAACTAGATAAGGAATTAGAGAAACGTGGACACAAGTTTGTGCGCTTTGCGGATTACTTCTGCGTTTATGTTAAAAGCAATCGAGCTGGGCAACGGGTACTAGAAAGTATCTCTAACTTTCTAGAGAAAGATTTGAAACTGACGGTTAACAGCACTAAGAGCCAAATTGGAAGTCCAACAAAATTGAAATTTCTAGGTTTTGCATACACTCTACTTCTAAAGGTGTTAGTTGTAGACCGCACCAGGCAGCCAAAAAGAGATTTAAAGTTAAATTAAAATCCCTAACCAGACGAAATCGCCCAGGTAAGTTTGAGGAAATAGCCAAAGCAATTAACCAAACGACTGTTGGTTGGATAAATTACTATGGGATTAGCTTGATGAAGAGGTTTATTAAAGATATTGCACAATGGTTGAATCATCGATTAAGACAGATTATATGGAAAAGATGGAAAAAGGTCAAAACACGTTATGCGCAACTAAGGAGATTAGGCATCAAACATGAAGAGGCTTTGAAAGTAGCTAATAATCGAAAGGGTTATTGGAGGATTTCGGGCTGTAAAACGCTTCATACGGCAATTAAAATAAAGACGCTCATTAAATAAATGGGGTCTAAAAGACCTTAACCGTTTATATGAACGTCGATACTTAAGTTATCGAACCGCCGTATACGGGACCGTATGTACGGTGGTGTGAGAGGTCGGGAGTTAATTACTCCCTCCTACTCGATTATTAGAAGGAAATCGGAGGTCGAATTTTGAAAGTTATATTTTTAATGAGAGTGGATGCTGTATCAAAACGTGGGGGAGATACAGTACAAATATTAAATTATATTAAGGAATTAGAAAAAAAAGGAATAGAGGCAGTATTATCTACGGACTTGTCTATAGATATTACTGATTTTGATATTATTCACCTTGTAAATATCGATCGTCCTTTAGAAACTTACCATTTCTTTCAAAAAGCTAAAAGGCTAAGAAAGAAAATTGTTCTTTCTCCTATTCATCACAGTTATTCCCAGATAGCTATCTATGAGAATACTGAAAGAACTGGATTTTTAAAGTTATTAAACTATATTGCAAAAGATTATTGGGGAAGAGAAAAAATAAAAAATATATTTAGAGGATTATATAATCGGGATTTATTTAGGTTAGCATTTAATCAATTGTTTAGAGATTTATATAAAATGCAAAAAGAGATTATAGAAAAATCTGATGGGATAGCACTTATCGCAAAAGGAGAAAAAAATTTAATTGAGAGTGAATTTGATACCTCAATAATGACATATGAAGTAATTCCAAATGGTGTGAAATTTAATAGTAAAAATACATCAGAAAATATTAGTAGTATAAAAAATGTTTATGATGTATTAGTAGTTGGTAGAATTGAGGCAAGGAAAAATCAGTTAAATATAATTAAAGCATTAAAGGATACAGATTTAAAAGTTGGATTTGTAGGATCTGAAAATAAATACCACAAAAATTATGTTGAAATCTTTAAAAAAGAATTAACATTATGTGAAAATATGGAGTATTTGGGAGAGGTTCCACATGAAGAAATGGGTCGATTATACAAGTCTTCAAAAATTCACTTATCTGCTAGTTGGTTTGAAGTTTCTCCCCTTGTTGATTTAGAAGCTTTATATTACGGATGTAAGATTGTTACTAGTAAAAATAGTTTTTCAGAAGAATATTTACAGTCTAGAGCTTTATATACTTCTCCTGGAAATCAAATCGAAATTAGAGAGACTATATTAAAAGCTTTAAACGATAATTCGAATGTTAGTCATAGAGATTTTATAAATCAAAATTTCAATTGGGAGTCTTCTATAAATAAATTAATAGATTTATACAATAATATTTAATATAAAGGATGACATAGAAAGGGATTTGTTTGAATTGAAAGTATCTATAATAATTCCAACCTTAAACGCGGAAAAAGATTTAAAGATGAACATTGAACTATTAAAAAAGTATAACAAAAGAGAAGGATTTGAAGTAATAATAGTAGATTCAGAATCCTTGGATAATACAGTCAAATTGGCAAGAGATTCTGAATTTGAAGTATTAAATATAAAAAAAAGCGAGTTTAATCATGGTGGTACTAGAAATCTAGCAGTAAATAAATCAAAGGGTAGTATTATAGTATTTCTTACACAAGATGCTATATTAAAGGATGAGAATTCGATTGATAATTTAATTAGACCCTTAATAGAAAATAAGGATATAGGTATGTCATATGGACGGCAACTACCGCATTTAAATGCTAAAGTAATGGGTGCTTTTGCACGTATTCATAATTATCCTGAAATCAGTAGTGTGAAGAGTATCAAGGAAAAAGAAGTATATGGAATTAAAACCGTTTTTTGTTCTAATTCATTTTCTGCATATAATACAAAGGTATTTCAAGAAGTTGGTATGTTCCCTAATAATGTGATTTTAAGCGAAGATACGTATGTATGTTCAAAAATGTTGAAGAGAAATTATAAAGTTGCTTACGTTGGAGATGCATGTGTATATCATTCTCATGATTATACAATAAAAGAGGAATTTAAAAGGTATTTTGATATAGGTGTATTTTATGGAAGGGAATCCTGGATTTTAGAAGAATTCAGTAAGGCTGAAAAAGAAGGAATAACTTTTGTAATAGAGCAGGGGAAATATTTATTAAAAAATAAGAATGGACACTTAATTTTGGAGTTAGTAGTAAGAAATGCTATGAAATATTTAGGCTATAGATTAGGATTAAGTGAAAAAAAAATACCTATATCCTTTAAGCGAAAGTTAAGTATGCATAAAGGATATTGGAGATAACAATCTTTCTATAATTTTTGACTAGCCAAAGTTTGTTCAAAAAAATCAATATTAGGATAATTAGATTCCTTTAATTGTGTGATAACTTTATCTACATCATATTTAACTTTTTGAATAGATATATAAAAATTATCGTTTTCATTTTCTAAAATTAAATAGGATGAATAGGCTGGGCCATCTAATGGAAGTCCAACACTACCAGTGTTTGCTACGCATTTATTATCAAAAAATTTAATATAGGGTTTGTGTGTATGACCATATATATATATATGAGCTTCTTTTTTATTCATTAATTTTGAGGATAGTATACTATCTTCCTCAGATGAAGATACAACTTCAAATAAGTTATCTGGTGTTGCATGAAAACAATGAACTAACAAACTATCTGATAAATTTATAGTTAACTCATTAGGTAGGTTTTTAAGAAATATGAAATCATTAATTTCCAATTTTTCTTTTGTCCATTGTAGTTCTTTTTGCATTATTTGAAATACGTGGTTGGGTACTTCACCATTGTTAATTCCGCGTATTATCCACTCATCTGCATTACCTTTAATCGTTGGGGAATCAAGAGAACGAATAATATCTATAGAACGTTTAGGCTCAGGTCCTCTAAAAGATATATCGCCAAGGACTATTATTTTATCTACGCTTTTTAAAGAAATATCATGTAATACAGTATCTAGGGCAATTGCATTACCATGGATATCTGATATAAATGCTATTTTCATACTATCCCTCCATGTTTATATATGATATAGATATATACTAAGGTATTTATCAATATTAAAGCAAATTAAAAATACTTGAGAAAATATAAAAGAGAAGAAAATGATAAGGTGTAATTTCAAAAGAATTATAAATCATGTGAGTTATTTTATTGTTTATACTAATAAGTAAAAAAGAACGGTTTAGCATAATCATTGTATGAAAAGAGATTTTATAATCACTCCGTAATTTTTGATTAGTCTAAATACTATTAATTATAAGGAGTATTAATAATGCAACAATTTGGTTATATCAAAATGTTTTTAATTTCAATACTATTTTTAGTATTGGTGTTATTATTGCCAATTTTAATAATTTCAAATTTAGAATACTTTAAGTTTGGGATAACCCTATTTTTAGGATGGATAATAGTATTTTATTCAGGCCTTAAAATTTCTATTTTATGTTATAAAAATGAGAAAAGATTATTAGAATTAACTTTTTTAGTATTTGTTTATGTTTTTATGGGATTATCAGCTTTTACCCAAGCTATTTACAATAGTTTTCCTTGGAGAGGCTATTATTCCCTAAGTACTATTAATTACGGATTAATAATTGTTTCAATTGGTATATTGTTTTATGAATTGGGAATATACACTGGTGAAAGAAAATTTACTATTAAGAGTATTGAGGATAGAAAAAAGAATGTTTTTGATTATAAAAGTATAAAAATATTTATACTTTTATCACTTTTATTATCCATATTAATTGTTTTTATTAATGGAGGCATAGGAAATTTATTTTTAACGAGACTTGAAAAAGCAACAATCTTAGGAGAAAGTGAAAAGAGTAGTTATTTGTTATTAAATAGTTTACAAAAAGTTCCTATATTTGTCTGCTTATTAATTGTGATTAATATTACTATAAAAAAACCCATTAAGGCTAATATTGGATTACTAATTTTTCTTATCTTTATAAATATGTTAATTAGTAATCCGATTTCTAATGCAAGATATTGGTTTGGAACAGTTATACTTTCTATATTTATGGCAATTTTAAAATGGAAAAAATATTCTTTTTTCTTATGGGCAAGTGGATTATTAATAATGTTATTAGCAATATTTCCATATGCAGATATTTTTCGATATTCGACGAGTGATCTTAAAATTACAGTAATCCCTTTTCATGAACAATTAATCGATAATGGAGATTATGATGCATTTCAACAATTATTAAATACCTTAGAATACGTAAAAGATAACGGAATTGTATATGGTAATCAGTTAATAGGTTCTTTTTTGTTTTGGGTACCAAGAAGTTTTTGGACTGATAAGCCTTATGGCACTGGGCAAACAGTTGCGGAGCATTTGAATTATTCATTTACTAATTTTTCGAGTCCTTTATGGGCAGAATCATATATCAATTTTGGATTATTAGGTGTCATGGTGTTATTTTATTTATATGGATACTTCACAACTTTTGCACAAAAAAAATATATTTATGATTCGAAAAAGAAAAATGATTCAATCTATTTAATCATTGTTCCTTTTTTGTCTGGGTATCAGTTGTTCTTATTAAGGGGAGATTTGTTAAATGGTGTTGCTTATATGTCAGCATTTATTTTATTTTCTGTTTTATTTGCAAAAGTGAAAAAGTTTAAGAAGGATGTTAGAGACTGAATAACTTAGATTTAAGTAATAAAATAATCTGTTAAAGGAGTAATATATGAAAGGAATTATACTAGCTGGCGGAAGTGGAACAAGGCTATATCCACTTACTTTAGTGACAAGTAAACAGTTATTACCTATTAATGATAAGCCAATGATTTATTATCCACTTTCTACTTTAATGTTAGCGGGAATCAAAGACATTTTAATTATTTCTACCCCA
>Ga0182738_1005760_pt1 | contig 13112 bp, 9 predicted proteins | sample eDN5th30CBELigMG_FD_128876 | JGI IMG/M metagenome (GOLD analysis project Ga0182738, IMG submission 128876) | Enriched Miracle-Growth compost microbial communities from Emeryville, California, USA - eDNA 5th pass 30_C BE-Lig MG (version 2)... ...
ATTCGACAACTTTGTTAAAAAATTATTAAACTGAACGTTCAAAGTGCTTAAATATATTATTTGAGCCTTCAAGGAATGAATATGAGTTTGTTACTTCGCCAAAACATCATCATACCTGAAGCATCAGAACAGATAAAAGTGGTTTTAATATTGAAAAGATCTTCGTCCTTTTATTTTTGGATTTGATACAGTCACTTTGATCCTTGGTCTCATTATGGAGGGAAAAGCACACACAAATACTGAACTGATTGGTTCAAATATTCAAAAAATGTTTTCAAGTTTGTTTCAAAAACCACACTCCAAATTCAGTCTTGCTAAATTCCAGAACACAAAGTTGATTAAATTTGTTGAGAAAAATTGGTATTCTGCTTCTGCTCCTCTGAAGAAAATCTTTTTGGAGGTTTTTTTGAAAGTTAGAAGGCCCAAGGTTTTTTTTGAGACGGAAAAATAATAGCTCTTTATCCCGAATATTTATTTGATTTTTTAGGAGAATGAAAATTTTCGAATTTGTTGGAAAGAAAATGTTTCAGAAGAAAAAAGAAAAAATTTTTTCAAAACAAAATTGATCTCAAAAAATTTCTTGTTGGTCTTCTTGGTTGATTCATAAAATTCAAGCTCAAAATCTCCTCAAGTCTTCAAAAGATCAGTTCCAACGAAAATCATAAATTTGAGAGATCTTACTGGAAGTTAGTGTTTTTCGAGGCTCCAGAGCTTTTATTGACTGCCGATTCTTTCTTAAATTTTTCAGCAATTTTATACAATTTATCATAAAGCATAAAACATTTTTATACAAAAGAAAAGAAAATTCAATAATAATAATAATAAAGTTAACTTACAAAATTAATATTAACAACAAATAATTCCACTTAGACAAATAAAAGAGTTGAAATAAGAACAAATGCATAAATTGAACTATCGATCAGATACTTCGGAGCAAAATCATAAACCAGCAAAAGAGACTCCAGATTTAATGAACAATTAATACTTGTTGATGCAAAGCTTGCAGTGAAAAATATCAGATACAACATCCAAGTCTTTGCTGAAAACACATCCCCAAACAAATCTCCCTTCTTTCCTTTAGTTTCACCTCTCTTCATCTTTACTTGTCTGATAAAGGCAGAAATAAATATCATGCCCAAGATAAAAATAGACATTGTATTTATCAGCACTAATAATCCTGAAATGAAAAAGTTAAACTCTTCAAATCCAACAAAGCCTTGAGATACTCTCACATTTGTCACCTGATTTGTATGACCTGTGCAGAAATATCCATAGAAACTGACTAAAGCAATCATGAAAGGATAACTGACAGACTCTGATTTGGTATGCATAAAGGAATAATTCAATAATTGAAAAGCGAGAAATAGCAAAACGAATGAAGTTACAGCATTTGGACCAACTAAAAGGAATAGGATCTGAACTAAGCAAACTTGTCCATCTGACAAAATCAGCTTGTAATCTTCTTTTTGAACAACTTTTTTCTTAAGCTGATGAGGTTTCACAAAATAATTTATTGCGAAATTGAGCCCAGCGAGACCATAGATAATTCTTGGGATTAAAATTTGGATTGTAAAGTCTTTTTGATAGCCTTCTTTGTATGAAGCTGCTACATGATAGAGACTGATGAAAATCAGTGATAAAACATGCAGAAAACTGAGGATAATTCTCTTTTTCTTTTCGCCTTGAGCTTGAGTGTGAGAAAAGATTTGTTTGGAAATTTGCTGGATAAATACCAATAATGGTATTAAAGGGGCAATCAGTTTTACAGGCTTGGATTCATAATATGATGGAAGCTGATGATTTACTGAAGATTCCTATTTTATTAGAATAAAATTAAAAAGACAATTTTACTGCTGCTGGGTAAATAGATGGATCATAATATGGTAAAAAGTAGATGATGAGGCTCACAGCAAGGATTGAAGCAATGACTTTGGTTTTATTTGCACATTTAAATGTATTTTCTGACATCATCATAAGCTTCACAAATATCAGCAAAAGAATCAGAGTTATAATGCTTTGAAGTAAATCTCCTAAAAAATGGGGTTAGTTTTTTTTTTAACATTAAACAAATCACTTTCAGTTCTTGTAAAAACGATAGACAGTCTAAGAACGACTTGAACAGCAACAATTGAGATAGCCAATAGAGTTGAAGTGGGAGACTCTAATAAAAATGTTTTTTGACTCCACTTTAAAACAAAATTGCTTGATTTTTTGAGTTCCTTTATTTGGTGACCGGACTTCTTGAACAAAACTCCGTATAACCAGAGAACCAAAAGAAGAGTAAAAATAGCTAAAGATTTTATCGCACCCAATCTGAAGCTAAAGCCCAGCAATATTGAGACGACTCCGCTTATTTGTAAAAATCTGCTGGCCTTCAATATCTCAAAGAGAGCCTTCCAGAGCTCACCAAATGAAATGTCATTATTCCATTGGTAAAAGACTTTATCATTTCTCATAAATATATCAAGGTATTGAATAATTGCTAATGGGAAAAAGACCAAACAAGCACTCAAACCAATTCCACCAAGCATCAAGAACAAATCATAAGAGTTTGACCTTTGAACCAATTCATACACATCATCAGAGAACTCTTGAATTTTCTTCAGAATCTCCATAGCCTTCTCTTCATTTATCTCATTTTCCAATTTTCTGATTTCATCCTCAATTTCTGTGAAATTTTGAGTTAAACCAGCAAATGTAGTTTTGGGAAATTTGTTAAATTTGCTCTGAACAGCCAAGAGATAATCAAATGTCTGTCGAACATTCAAATAATTATCTCTCATTGCATTTTTCAAAAACTCAATACCACTCTCTTCATTAATGTAAAAATCATTGATTATTTGACCAATATTGCTGTATGGAATAGGAAGGCCGAGTAACATGGATAAAGTTGGGGCTATATCAACTTGTTTCAGAATCTTCTTGGGTCTTTCGTCCATCGATTTCATTATTTCTTCAATGTCAGGTTCCTGATATTTTCTGAACCCTTTTTTATAATATGCAGCAATTGCAGTTTCTGTTTCTTCTTTACTTCCACCACCATGGTCCCCTTCATTACTCATACCATGATCTCCCATAATAAACAAGACTGTGTTATCATCAATTGCAGAGATAATTTTAGCCGCCAAATCGTCCATTTCGGAGAGCTTTTCGCCCATTTTTTCATGATAAATACCATGCGTATGTCCAACATGATCAACTCCAAGTGCATGTGCTAAAACGATAAGCGAACAAACTCCTAATAAAAATACCAATGAGGAAATCAGAATCATTCTTTTTGATCATAGAAAACACTCTTTTTCTGACTTCATTATCAACACTGTCAAAGTCATGAATATCAAAAGATTGCACTGGAAAACTTGTATTGAACTCATTTGGGAACAAATCTTTCCAGATATAATCTCCAACCATGCTCACATTTCGATTGCTGCTTATCAGTTTTTTAATGATATTATCCTCGGAAACCTATGTATCAAGATTAGATCTTTTTCAATCAATCCAAAAATGACTTACAGCTGAAGAGCCAAAATTCTCTGTTATTTCAACAAAGGGAGGGAGATTTCCCGTCAGCATGGACTGAACTCGATGAACTGTGACTGTTGGAGGATCCGCATATACTTTAAAGAATAAAGAATTCTCAGGATTTGCTTTGAAAATGTTGTGAAGCTTGACAAATCGATTCTGATATGGGAAGCTTTCATGATTCACAAGCGTTTCATTATAGTACAAGAAATCAAAGCGTAAAGCATCAATAATGAAGAAAATCACTTTGGCTTTTGGCTTAAACCAAAGATCTGAGTCATCAACTGGGTTTTTCTGACTGATAGAGGATACTTGCTCTCGTACCAGGAAGAAACCACTCGAAATAAGATAGACTGCAAAGAACGTAAGAATGAAGAGTAAAAGAGAAAACAATCGGGTGATTTTCATTGGCGGGATACAATTTTCTTTTTCTAAATTGTCTTTTTTTAATCGGTTACTAGCGGATTTCCATGGAAATATTTAAACAAGTTTAATTTAGCGTGTGAATCATACATGAAATAATAATAAATACCTCCCTTCGCTCAAGAATTAGGAACAATCATAGCATTTTCCAGAAACAAGAAGAGATAATGAACAAATCGAAACTGTTCTTCCTTGTGACTATTTCAAATACGATCTATGACTTAAATAATTCTTCTCTTCTCTTTTCTTCTCTTACAGAAAAATGCAAGATTACTTCATGCTGACTACCAAAAAAAGTAGTACGTAACAACAAACCTTATTTAATATAATTTGATACTAAAAGGGCGTATTCTTTGTCAAAGACATCTCCAGTTTGATTAATGGCAAAAAACGTGAGATAAGTTTGGGTGATATTGATCAACCAGACATGAGTCATATCACTAGCAACTTCTAAAACACCAGTGTTGTTTCCATTTTTCTGGCCATTTTTAAGACAGTCATCAGGATCAATCCCCCAATTTCCATCTCCAAAATACACAACTCCTTCACCTTCTGGTTGCACCACACCTCCAACAAGGGGAAAACTCTTCTTATATAAATGTTTATGATTCTCAAAAACTCCGGCAAAATTATTTTCTTCAAAGATAGGCCCCCAATATTTAGCAGAGTCCTCAGCAAGATTCACATCGTAAATATTATCATAGCAAGCAGGGTACATAGGAACATGGAAATTTGCCATTTTTACTCGATCTTGATATTGCTTAGAAATCTTTTGAATAAAATCGGCTTGTTCTCCTTTGTATCTCAACATGTACCCAGAATCAAGAGTTATATGAACCATATTTCCAACAGTATGATGGCCATAAGTTATTCTCTCATCTAAATCTGGGACCTGGGTCAATAAACTTCCATCAGAAGCAATCTTTGAGCTTTGAGGGAAATAAATATAGAATAAATTCTTTGTGATATCTATTGTTCCATCTTGATAAGCGTTAAACCCAAGATCATGATTTCCAACCGAGACCATCAAAGGAACTAATCTTCCTTGATAATCATTAATAGATTCAAACATTCTCAAAAATTCATCCCAACTGTAATAACAAGATGGCATTCCATTATCATAGGCTAAATCTCCTCCCACAAGAATCACATCAAGAGGATAAGTTTCAAGGGCAGCAGTCATATTTCTTGCTCTCATTGATGTTCCCACATCGCCTCCTGATGCCATAAGAATATTTCTCTCAAGGCTCTTGCTTGGCAGAGTCTGGTAGTTCCCAGATCTCTGAGTTTTCCCATTATAATATATCTCGAAATTGTATTTTGAATTGACATCTAATCCTCCGAGAAAAGCCGAATGCACGTGTCTATCTCCTCTTGTTTCAAGATTCAAATAATAGCTTTGTGCAGTCACATTCTTCTCATAGGTTTTTTCATCTTGCTTCTTATACTTTACGAGGAGAGAGTCAACATCTGGACCGGTGTGAACATTTACAATAACTCCTGTAGCACTGTCTTCAGGTAGGGTTGCATATAAATGACATATTTGGCCTGATTTACAGACAGTACCAAGCTCAAAATATCTTGTCATTTTTGTGCTCATTCCAAGGCCAAACATTTGTTGACCATATCCTTCATTGAAGCAATTCATGCAAGTTCCTTCTGTAAAGATCGGCAATGCAATCGATGATGCCAAAGCAAGACCCAGGAACAAGCTAAATCGGACACGATGGAGCTTGCTGGTGATTTTAACCTTCCTCCAGAGAGATTTGAAGCAAGTGCTGCGATTTTTCTTCAGGAAGTTTGGAGAATACCAGAAGACCAAGCTGATATATTTAACTCCAAAGCAAAGAAGAACCCAAAATATGCTCAACCAGATAGAAATAACCCCAAGTCCACTCATGACAGCTGGAGCAAAGGCGATATAATACAGTGAAATCCAGGAACATATTGAGGAAATAATCTCAATGATTGATGCACAAATTGCCAATGAATTCTTTGGATCTCTTTTCTCTTCCTTCAGATAAGCTTGCATTTCTGTGTAAGATGGGTCATCCACATTTAGTTCCATTTCTTCTTCTTCTTCAGATCTTACAGACAATACTTCTTGTTTTGGCTTGACAGCTCTTTTGATCAAGATTGATACAATATGAAGAACGATTGACACAAGCAAAATCATGGAACCATAGAATAAGACTTCAATACCAAAGCCGTATGCCCACGCTTGAGAGTAAGTGAGTCCATATGTGTTGTAAAAATTGGGTAACATCTTGTCTTGTACTTTTTGTTCTTTTAATTAAACAACTTACTGAAACTCCCCTGTGATTTGTAAAATTCGCTTGGCTCTGCTCTGCCCTGCTTAATTTTGAACCTTAAAAATTTTTTTCAAGATCTTGAGAATTTCAAGTCTTGAATTAGTGCTTAGATGATATGCAATGTGTATTTTTTTCTCTTGAAAACTCTCCAAAAGTCGTTCATTATTTTTTCCTCCTTTGGTATCCTCAGGAGTTTTGCAAGTATACATTGTTGTTGGTGCTAATATTGGTAACAGATCAGAAATCTTTTCTGCTCACTTCATGAAACTATCTCTGAATATTTCAAGTTCGAGTGTTCAACAAAGAAGATAGAATTCATAAAAAAGGAAGGAGAAACAATCTATCATCCATCATAAAAAAAAAACTTGCTTTATCTAACAAAAAAGGTCTCATCACTTTCATCATCATTTTATCTCCTAAATTTGTCACTATATTTCATTTATTCATTAAAGGAAAAATTTCAGGGTAAAGGTCACAAACAAAATTCAGATACGAATTATTCTTTATTCAGGATATTTATTCGCCTTTTTTGTTGCATGTTCGCAATTGTCTTCAAAATAAATATTAATCTGAACCTTTTTATTATTATTTTTTCTAATAAAATCCAAATCCAAACCTAAACCTTTTTTTGATGGATCCTCAAACTTCTACTCCTCCTACTACTCAACAAAAGCCAGCATCAAACACTCTTCCAGTTATTGATGTCTCTGCTCTTGTTGCCGAAAATCCCACTGAAGAAAGCCTCAAGAAAACCGCTCAAGCTATCAGCGATGCTTGCCAAAACTGGGGTTTCTTCTATATTATCAACCATGGAGTCAGCGAGAAACTTCAAGAACAATTAGAAACTCTTAGCAAACAATTCTTTGCCTTACCTGAAGATGTAAAGATGAAAATTCCCATGTCTAATGGTGGCAGAGCTTGGCGTGGTTATTTCCCTGTTGGAGGAGAACTCACCAGTGGAAAACCCGATCTTAAAGAAGGACTTTACCTTGGAACTGAGCTCCCAAGCTCTGATTCTAGAGTCCAACAAGGACTTCCTTTACATGGGCCTAATCTTTGGCCTGAAGAGGTTCCTGAATTAAAGACTGTTGTCTTGGAATATTTGAATGTTATGGAAAAATTAGCAAGAGCAGTCATGAAAGGTATTGCTCTCAGTTTGGATTTGCCTGCTGACTATTTTGAGAAGAATTACCTTGAAGATCCTACGTGTTTATTCCGTATATTCAATTATCCTCCTGACATTGAAGCCAACCAACAAAGCGAACCAAGATGGGGTGTTGGAGAGCATACTGATTACGGATTACTCACTATTTTAAAGCAAGATAACTCTGGCGGACTTCAAGTCAATTCCCCACACCATGGCTGGACTCCCGCTCAACCTATTCCCAATAGTTTTGTCTGCAATTTGGGAGATATGCTTCAAGCAGTCACAAATGGCTTGTATTTGAGCACTCCTCATAGAGTCCAGAATGTTTATACCGGGAAAGATAGACAAAGCTATCCATTCTTCTTTGATCCAAGCTGGAACGCTGAAATTAAGCCTCTTCCTTTGTCGCATTTAGGCATAAAAGATCTTACTTTGGATGAGTTTGTCACTTTGGACGCATCCAAAAGATGGGATAAAGCTAGTCCTCAATCCTTCAGAGGAAAGTATGGAGAATATTTGTTAACTAAGGTTTCTAAAGTCTTTCCTGATTTAAAACAAAATGTTCTTTAAATCTATATGAAACATAATGTGTTTTTTAAGTAAAATAATTAAAGATTGTGCTAAAAAAAGTTTCTCTCTCTCTGGTTTACAAAGATCTGCTTGCTTTGCAAAAAAGTAGATAGAGTAAATAAATTAACTTTTCCATTGAATGACCTTCATTATTTCTAACTTTTCAAAGCTAGATTTCTGCGCTCTAAAATTTTAAATATGGGATATTTTGACTCTCCAAAACTCCCAGCTCATTGCTCATAAAATATATCTCTTTTTCAAGCCCGCCAAAGTTCCGCTTTGAGACCTTCGAGAGTCTTGAGCACCATCAAATATTCCAAAAGATTTTGTAAGTAATTATGCAATCTTATAATGAAACTCTTTTTCGCCAAATTTAGAGGGTAATTTACTTTTAAAAGCTTCGCAAAATAAGAATTCGAGTGATATCTTTTTTTAATTGTAAAAAATATTTTTTAATAAAATTACTCGAACTTAACTATTCCACCATGGACTGGTTTTCAAACTTGCCATATGAGCATAAATTCACATATTCTGAAGGATTGGCTTTGAGATTTGGAAGTCAAAGCTTAATTTTTGGAGGAATTGGACTTTTTGCAGCTTATCTCTTTTATATTGGAGCTATTTTGGTCAAGAGATTAGATAAGCCAAAAAGTGCCACCCAAGTCAGATCAATGGAGGGAAATTTATCTGTTGATCTCGATGGTTCATTCCAAGACATGAGAAATTACCTCCAGGAGGAGAAAGAAGAAAGAAAAGAATCAAAACCCTCTATCTGGGCTCAAATCCTCAAGTTCTTATCTATTCTCTCTGCTTGGTTTGCTTTCTTCTGTTTTGCCATCACTCCCTCAGTTTTCAGTGGTCTTCATGTCATTCCTGTGTGGAGCAGTATTTTGATCACAATCTTCTTGTTTGTCATCATGTATATTGCTCTCATTTACTGGTATTGCCCATCTTTCCTCAAGAATGTCAAAAGCCACCAAAATCTCAGGACTCAAACTTTCTATAGAAAAATGACCATTACTTCAAGACTTTACAGAGTCCAATTTGGTATTTTCCTGAGCTTCGCTCTTTTATATTCCATTACTGTCCCTCTCATCACCTCTGATGCTTGCTTCAGCTTATTTAACGAAGGCTATGGCTCTCAATTTTTGTCTTATAAAATCAGTACTAAATTCAGCAGATACCTCCAAATTGATAATGTCTGCCCTTCAGGCCAAATCTGCCATCTTTATGCTACTCTTCCTGAAGATAGCGCCACATCTGTAATCCTTAATGTTCATACTGGAGTCGATGTGAAGACAATCACCATCGGATACGGTGTCCAATCATCTCAACAGCAAACTATCACCGCAAACATAACAGCACAAAGCTTTTATGTTGATTTGGAAGAAAGAGGAGCTCGATATGTGCATTCGGGTATCTTGACTGGTCTTGAGCCCAACACAACCTACTATTTTGAAATCTACTTCAACTCCAAGATGCAAAGAAACGGAACTTATTTGACTCTTCCAAGTGAAAAAATGGAAAGAAATATCTTGTTAGCAGCTGGAGGAGACGTTGGTACTGATGAACAAGCTCAAGTCATGACTGCAAGATTAGGAGACTATCCAATTGATGCAATTTTGGTTGCTGGTGATTTGGCATATGATAATGGTATGCGCTCTTGCTATTATAGCCATGATCTGTTTATTGGGATGTTCGAAACTCTCAATACAAAAATGAATAGAATCATTCCTCTTATGTTTTCCGTTGGTAATCATGATCTTGGATTCAGTGCTTTCCAAGAAACTAAAATCGATATTACCCAAAACATTTACTATACCTTCTATCCCCAACACTCCAAAACTGCTGCTGACGGTACAATCTTGCCTCAAGTCCCAGATTTAAGTGAAAGACTGAGCTATTATTACCATACTCTTGGAAACTCTGTTCATCTTACACTTGACACCGGTTACATGGTCGGATATGAAGGGGTTCAAGAGGAATTCATCAAGGATATCTCTAAGAAATTTATTGATAGAACCAAGATGGCAAACTATCATGTTCCTATGCATCCTACCTGCTTTACTCCAATTATAAATAATCCTCAAGTGCTTGTTGACTCAAAGAAATATTGGGCACCTTTATTTGAACAATATAAATTTGCAAGCGTGTTTGAAAATCATGTTCATCTCTATAAAAAAACTTTCCCAATTGCTGGTGATGTTGCAGTGAAAGAAGGTGAAGGTGTTGTGTATTTTGGAGACGGCAATTGGGGTATTAGTCCAAATGAATGTGTTGGCGCTAAGGGAGCCTTTAATTCAACTGGTTTACTAGAAGCTTATGGTCATGAAAATCATGTTTGGCTCGTGAATATTACTCAAGATACTATTCATCACTTTGCTATTAATAGCACCGGACAAATCTTTGATCAAGTCTATAATATGACGAGAAGTAACTATAAATTATAAAATTCAACAGTAATTCTGATTTTTTACTTGTGTTCATTCTAAGAATAAGGACTCTTCCGAATTAATTCGAGAAATCATTAAAGACAATTTCTTGTGCTTGAATATGTTTACAAAACATACGATTTCAGGAAAACATTAATTTAGTTATTCCATCGAACGATTCATAAAAATAAGAAAAGTTTACAAAACATCATTATTTCTTAATCTTTATACTCAATTGCCACTATTCTCTTTCCAAAATTTCCCAACATCTTTTTTTTACACAAGAGATTCCATTTGTCTAGCAGCGATATTTTGTTGACGAATGATATCATAGAATGAATAACCAACAACAGCATAACCAAGAGTTGATCCGGCAGTTAACACAAAATAAAAACTCTTGAACCAAGTTGTTCCAATTTTGTCAGGATGAATAAGTCTAAGAGAGTTCTGAACTAATGAAATTTGGGACAAAAGAATTCCGTAGTACATAAAGTTCCCAATGAGAGTATCGATTTTATCTCTGCTTGTTTTGGTCAATTCGATGGGATAAGGGATGAGGTGAGTGTTGGCAGCGATAAGAGCTCCCCAAATTAAACCATATGTTCCTCCGACAGGAAGACCGAAAAGGAACCTTTTATTGAGATTAAAGTTAATCTTTTGCTTTTGGAAAACCTTTATGGGCAATGAGGATGGGAGGTCTTTATACTTTTGCAAACAATAAGCCCAATTTGCTGTGAGAACTGCAGAACTCAAGCCTGCGACAACTGAGTTGAAGGTAATGTAAGGGGCTGCTGGAATGGTGGGATATTGAAGTTTGTCCCAGCTGAAAGTGTCATTTGAAGAATATGAGTTTCCCATTTTTTGGTCAGATTGTTGACGTGTTCAAGTTTGTTCTGGAGATTTTTAATATCAAAAGATATGTGTGTCTAACAAAAGCAGATTAAATAAGGAAATTTAAAGTCCGTCAAGGTCTATAAATTAGACGTATCAGATGAATATTCTATTAAAAATTTGTCAGATTTTTCAACTGATATTCAGTTTCTGAATTTCAAACTGAAAAACTCATTTTGGCTATTTTCTGATCTTCCTATGACAAGCGTCTAGTCGAAGTCGAGTAAATCGAATTTTGTGTTTCCAATGATATTTTTATTGAACATGAGATTTATTACTTGGACACGGCTTCCTCAAGGTAAAAAAATCTAAATCCCTCGAACTTGACTAGTTGGGTTTTTCAGGGGAGAAATACAATTTTCAGGAGAAAATGGATTCAAAAACTGGCAAGTGAAAACTTCAGTATGAACGAAAAATCCACGACTAAAATTAGGACCCACTTCTTATCATACATTTTTCTGATGTAATAAAATCTGATTTACTCTATCTTATTTCCATTATCTAACACCAGATAAAATATCTGATAAAAATACGATTGAAAAAAAAATCAAATCTGTCTGATGAAATCTCTAAAATTCGATCTCTCTCCGAGGAAATTTAGTTGAAAACCTTTTGATAAAGTACAGTCAAAACAAAGTTCAATATCTCTTAATATTGATTATCACTTGGTATTTGTCCTTGAGATATGTTCTAGAATTCTACAAATTAGTTGTAAGCTTTGAATTTCCAGAGGAATAATAAAAGTCATGGGAGAATTTGAAATTGAATCTGAAGATGGAATAAAATCAGAAATTATTCCTGAAGACTTTCGCTCATCTGATTTTTTAAAATGGCCTGAAAAAATTTCTCACAAAAATTGAGAAAAAAAATCGTTAATATTTCTCTCAAAAAAAAATTCTAGAAACTTTTTCTCTGTGAAATTTCTAGACCTGAGATCGAAATTGAACACGAGCCAGAAAAACGAGATATCTTCTTCTCAACTTTATTTTTTCAGAAATTTTCATTGAAAGAATAAAAAATTGAACAATTTCTTTTATCTCCTTTTCATTCATTTTTACCTCTCAAAAAATAAACTCTCCTTTTATTCAAATTTCAACTTCTTCGTTGATAAAAAGTATAACGGCAAGAATTGATAATATTTTCTTCAGTTGCCTTTTGATCGAAAAAAATATCTCTTTAATTACCCTCAAGTTTCCCACAAGCCTCATCTGAAAGAATCAGGATGATCTCCAACCCTCCAAACTGTCCCAAAGTAGAATTTTTCAACTGACCAATCAACTTGCTGAAAATTAAAACAAAAATAAGGCTATAAAAATTAAAAAGGTTAAACAGGCCATTATGGAACTGAATAAATTTCTAAAAGGTCTCAAAACAACTCCAAATAATTGAACACATCCATCACCACCCTTTCACCAATTTCTTGAAAAAAATCTTTCCAACAATTTTTGTTCGTTAAAATGAAACTTTCAAAGAGATTTTTTTCTTTAATTTCCAGTTTGCTCACAATTAATTAATTGATTTCGAGCAAGAATCCTCAAGCATAAACAGCTAAAAGGCCAATGACTTCTTTGTTAAGTTCTTTCTGAAAGGCACTTGAACACTTATGTTTCAGATCTCTCAGTGTGAGTTTTTCAGATATTCATCTCAATTACAATGTTTAGTTAAAAATAAAACATCCAGATAATAAATACCTACATATTTTTTCGATTGAATGATTATAAATGAAGGCTATATTTAACTGACATTAACCAAATTTTCAATGGAAAAAATCTAAAACCTTAATTAAAAAGTGAATTAAAAAAACCTTTGAAACTC
>Ga0182738_1005761_pt1 | contig 13110 bp, 9 predicted proteins | sample eDN5th30CBELigMG_FD_128876 | JGI IMG/M metagenome (GOLD analysis project Ga0182738, IMG submission 128876) | Enriched Miracle-Growth compost microbial communities from Emeryville, California, USA - eDNA 5th pass 30_C BE-Lig MG (version 2)... ...
CGCTGGAACATCTGCACCGGTGTGCCATAGCGGACGACCTCGTCGGGCATGGTCGCGGGGCGTTCGGCCTTGTAGGCCTCCCAGGTGTCGGGGTTGTCGAAGAACGCCTGCATCCCGTGGCTGATCGCGTTGCGGGTCGTCTCGTTGCCGGCCACGGCGAGGATCAGCACGAAGAACGCGAACTCCTCGGAGTTGAGCACTTCCTCGCCTTCGGCGGCCACGAGGCGCGACACGATGTCGCCGCGGGGGTTGGCCTTGCGGTCGTCGCCCATCTCGGTCGCGTAGCCGAGGATCTCGGCGGCGGCCTGCGCGGGGTCGATGTCGTAGTCGGGGTCGTCGTAGGCCATCATCTCGTTCGACCAGCCGAAGATCTTCTTGCGGTCGTCCTGGGGGAACCCGACCAGCTCGGCGATCGCCTGCAACGGCAGTTCACAGGCGATGTCTTCGACGAAGTCGCCCGACCCTTTGGCCTTTGCTTCGAGGACGATCCTGGTCGCCCAGTCCCCCAGCAACTCCTCGAGCCGACCGACCGCCTTGGGGCTGAACACTCCGCGGGAGACCACCCCACGTACCCGGGTGTGCTTGGGCGGGTCCATGTTGAGGATCATGTTCTTCTGGATGTCGCGCTCGGTGTAGCCCACGGTCTTGCCGTCGAAGCGGACGATCGCGGTGTTCTCCTCGCTCGACCAGAGGTCCTTGGCGATCGAGACCGACTTGACGTCGGAGTGGCGGGAGACGATCCAGAGTCCACCGTCGTCGAAGCTGGAGTCCTCCTGGGTCTGCGCGTTCCAGAAGACCGGAGCCGACTTGCGCAACCAGGCGTACTCGGCGAAGGGCACCCCTTCGTGGAGGATGTCGGGATCGGTCAGGTCGAATCCCTCGGGCAGGGGCACGGGCATCGTCTTCTCCAGCTTGCGACGTCGGGCGGGACACGGCTCCAACGCCATTTCTACCATGCGAACTGAAACACGTTCTCGTGACGTGTGCCACTGCCGGAGCACTTGCCTTTCGACTGTCAGGTATTCTTATCATTCAGCATTCGGTATGCCATCCGACTCCCCTGCCCCGATCGTTCTCGAAAGCCTGACCCTGCGCCGGCGGGGCCTGTTGCTGCTCGACGAATGCTCCGTCACCGTCGAGCCCGGCGAGATCCTCGCGGTCATGGGACCTTCGGGGGCCGGCAAGACGACCCTGCTCCGGTCGGTCGCCGGAATCGACGCGCCCAGCGCGGGCCGGGTACGGCGCGCCCCCGGGCGTGTGGCGACGGTCTTCCAGGATCCCCGCCTCCTCCCGTGGCGCACGGCACGGGTGAACGTGGAGATCGTCCTCGACTCGGTCGACCACGCGCGGGCGGTGCACTGGCTGCAACGGGTCGGGCTCGGCGACGCGCTCGACGTGTACCCCGCAGCGCTCTCGGGCGGCATGCGCCAACGGGTTGCGATCGCCCGGGCACTGGCCAGTGGCGCCGCCACGGTGCTGGTCGACGAACCCTTCGCATCCCTCGACGCCGACACGGCCGACCGACTTCGGAACTTGCTCGTCGACGAGCTCTCCACCCTCGGGCGACCGGTCATGTGGGTCACCCACGACGCCGCCGAGGCCGAGGCCGTGTCGGCTCGCGTGCTGACCCTGGCCGGGCCGCCGACGGGTGCCTGGACACTCGAGAAACGCGACGGCCACTCGTCTGTCGCTCCCCCACGACTCACCGGAAAGGTCCCGACATGAACCCCACCCGACGCCGCGGCACGGCCATCCTGTTCGCGATCGCGTTGTTCACGGGAACTGCCTGTGGGTCCTCCGGCGAACCGTCGTCGAAGAAGCCGACGCCGAAGGGCGACACGACCGCGGCCGCGAAGACCGTGGCGCCCTTGGGCGAGTTGACGATCACGCATCCCGAGACGCTCGCGTTCGCCGCACCGTTCTCGCTCGTCGCCGATGACGGTCCGCTGTCGAAGGTCGCCGACGAGGTCACCGACGACACCTGGTCGACTCCCGACGAGTTGCGTGGCCTGCTCACCAGCGGCCGCAGTGACGTCACCGCCGTTCCCACCTACGTGGGGGCGAACCTCGCCAACAAGGGCGTCGACGTGAAGATGGCGGCCGTCACCGTGTGGGGGCTGCTGTATCTGATCGGTCCGGACGGCGCCGTGCACGACTGGGACGCGCTGCGCGGCCAGACCGTCATGATGCCGTTCCCCAACGACATGCCCGACCTGGTGTTCCGCACCGTCGCCAAGGCGAACGGACTGGAGCCCGGCAAGGACTTCACGATCGAGAACTTCGCCACACATCAGGAAGCCGTCATGCGGCTGGTGACCGGAAAGGGCCAGTGGGCCGTGCTCCCCGAACACGTCGCGACCGTCGCGCTCGCCAAGGCGACCGAAGGTGGCCACGGTGTGCAGCGGGTCATGAACCTCCAGGACGAATGGGCCGCGGTCAACGGCGGATCGAAGCGGATCCCCCAGGCCGGACTGGTCGTGTCTGCGAAGGTCGCCGCTCGTCCCGACGTGCTGGCGGCGCTGCTCGACGAACTCGACGCCGCGGTGGCCACCGTCAACGCCGCGGACGAGACGACGGTGGCCGAGCTCGCCGACACGTTCTCGCTGCCCGAGCGAGTGGTCGCCGAGGTCATCCCCCGCTTGAACCTCGACGTGGTGCCCGCGGCCGACGCCCGCGGTGAACTCGAGACCTTCTTCGAAAAGCTCGCCGCAGCCAACCCCGACATCCTCGGCGGCACGTTGCCGTCAGCCGACTTCTATCTGGCCGATCCCCGGTCATGACCTGTCCAGACCCGACCTGAGCAGACGAGTCGAGACGTGAGCATCGTCGGAGCCACCGCCACCCCTTCCCCGCTCGAGCTGGACCGCGCGTTGCGGCGCCGGTCACGCCCACGCTCACGCGGTGCCGGCGTCGCCTGGGCCGTCCTCGGCACGCTCGCACTCGTCGCGATCTGGGCGTTGGCCTCGCGGCGCCAGCCCGAACTCGTCCTGCCGTCTCCGACCGAGACGTGGCACGCGTTCTGGGACTTGGCGACGCAAGGGACGCTGCTGCCCGAGCTCGGCCGGACCCTCGGCCAGGCGCTGATCGGCGTGGCCATCGCCTTCGTCGTCGGCAGTGTCTGGGGGACGACCGCGGGTCGATTCCGATGGTTCGCCAACTTCACCCAGCCCCTGCTTTCGACCCTGATGGCGCTGCCCCCGGTGATCCTGGTCGTGCTCGGCATCGTGTGGTTCGGCCCCAGCGGTGCGGTCACCCGCCTCGTGGTGGCCCTGGTCGCCCTCCCGTTGATCGTGATCGCGGTCACCGAGGCGGTCCGCAACATCGACGCCGACCTGCTCGAGATGGCCCGCTCGTTCGAGCTGTCGAGGTGGAAGGTGATCCGCCACGTGGTCGCCCCTGGCGTCGCCTCACCAGTGCTCGCGGCCACGTCGGTCACCGTCGGCCAGGCACTACGCGTCGCGGTGATGGCCGAGCTGTTGTCGGCGACCGCCGGGGTCGGCGGTCAGGTCCGTCTCGCGCAGACGAACCTCGACACGGCGAGTCTGTTTGCGTGGGCGATCACCCTCGTCGCGATCGTCATGCTGTTGGAGACGCTGCTCGTCAAGCCCGTCACCGCCCGACTGCTCCGCTGGCGCAGACCCACCGGCTGATCCACCACGATCCGGCCCGGCAGGCCCGGTCACCCGATCCGCCCTCACCGACGTGTGGACGTGCCCGTCCCGATGTGGTCCTCGACGTCGATCGACGCCCTTCGCAGGCCGTCGATCAGCCGGACGCGCTCACCCGCTCGCGCGCCCGCTTCGCCGCCGCGACGAGGTTCGCGAGCGACGCCTCGGTCTCGGGCCAGGCCCGGGTCTTGAGGCCACAGTCCGGGTTCACCCACAACCGCTGAGAACCCAGCTTGGCAATCGCCCGGTCCAGGAGATCGTCGAGTTCGTCCGCCTCGGGAACCCGTGGCGAGTGGATGTCCCAGATACCGGGACCAATCGCATTCGGGTAGTCGCCGAAGTCATCGAGCAGTTCCATCGCCGAGCGCGACGCCTCCATCGAGATCACATCAGCGTCCAACGCGACGATCGCGTCGATGATGTCGCCGAAGTCGGCGTAACACATGTGCGTGTGGATCTGGACCTCGTCGGGCGCCGAGCCCGCCGCGACCCGGAACGACTCGGTCGCCCAGTCCAGGTACGCGGCCTGATCGGCACGCCGCAGGGGCAGCCCCTCACGCAGGGCGGGCTCGTCGATCTGGATGATCCGGATGCCGGCATCGATCAGGTCGTCGACCTCGTCGCGCAGGGCGAGGGCGACCTGGATCGCGGTGGCGGCCTCGGGCTGGTCGTCGCGCACGAACGACCATTCCAGGATCGTCACCGGCCCGGTCAGCATCGCCTTCATGGGCTTGTCGGTCAGTCCCGCGGCGAAGGCGATCCAGTCGACGGTCATGGGGCCTTGGCGCACGATGTCGCCGAACAGGATGGGCGGCTTGACCCCGCGGGACCCGTAGCTCTGCACCCAGCCGTTCGCGGTCGTCGCGAAGCCGTCGAGCTTGGCGCCGAAGTACTCCACCATGTCGGTGCGTTCGAACTCGCCGTGCACGAGCACGTCGAGACCCAGGTTCTCCTGGAGCCGCACGGTGTCCTCGATCGCACTCCGCAACCCCTCCGCGTAGGTCGCCGCGTCAATCTCCCCGGCCCGGAACTGCTTGCGCAGCTTGCGGATGACCGTGGTCTGGGGGAACGATCCGATCGTGGTCGTCGGCAACAGTGGTAGCCCCAGTTCGGTGAGCTGACGCGCGGCCCGTTCAGGGTAGGCCGAGTCGCGCCGGGCCATGTCCGGCGTCAGACCGGCGAGCCGCTCGGCGACCCCGGGGTTGTGGACCCGGGTCGAGGCTCGCCGTGACGCGGCCGCCACCTGGTTCTCGGCGAACGCGTCGGCGACGGCCGCGGCGTTGCCGTCGACGTGACCGGCCAACACCCGCAATTCCTCGAGACGCTCGGTCGCGAACGCCAACCACGAGCGCAGTTCGGGATCCAGCCCGTCCTCGGCGGAAAGGTCCACCGGAAGGTGCAGCAGCGAACACGAGGGCGTGAGCTGCACCTTGTCGGCGCCGATGGCGTCGATCACCGGCCGCACCTGCGCCGCCACCGCTTCGAGGTCGCTTCGCCAGATGTTGCGACCGTCGACGACTCCCAGTGACAACCCCAGCGACTCGGGCCGTGCCCGGAGCACGTCGACGAGTTGATCGGCGCCCCGCACCAGGTCGACGTGCACGAAGTCGACGGGCAGACCGAGGGCCAGTTCAGTGTTCGGCCCCAGCGCACCGAAGGGCGCGGTCACGGTGAGTTCCGCTTGACCGGCGGCCGCGCGGATGCGCTCGTACGCGCCGCGGTACGCGTCCCTCCCGACGTCGGAAAGGTCGGTGACCAGCAGCGACTCGTCGAACGCGAACGCCCGCGCCCCCGCCGTCACCAGCGCGGTCACGAGGCCGACGTACGCGTCGACGAGCCCGTCGAACAGCTCGAAGACGTCTCCCCCGTCGGTGCGTTTCGAGCGTCCCAGGAACGTGACCGGCCCGACGAGTGCCATCCGTGCCGGAACCCCCAGGGCGAGTGCCTCGGCGAGCGGCGCGGCGAAAATGCCGGGTCGGGCTTCGAACGACTGATCAGGCGCCAATTCGGGCACGAGTTGGTGGTAGTTCGTGTCGAACCACTTGGTCATCTCCAGCGGCGCGACCTCGCCACCGTCGAGGTCACCGCCGCGTGCCATGGCGAAGTAGCGGGCCAACCCGGCGTCATCGTCGGGATCGAACGCCGCGCCGCCGAAACGCTCGGCGACCGCGCCGACGCTGATCGCGGCGTCGAGCATGTGGTCGTACAGCGAGAAGTCGCCGACCGGCACCCGGTCGATGCCGTGGTCGACCTGGAGGTTCCAGTGCCTGGCCCGCAGTTCCGCCGCCACGTCGAGGAGCTCGGCGTATTCGCCGCTTCGCCACGCCCGCTCCAACGCCCACTTGAGTTCGCGTCGTGAGCCGAAGCGCGGGAAGCCGAGATTCGCCGTGGTGACCATGTCGGCACCCTAGTGGTGCGTCTCCCAATTGATTCGCCGGGTCTCGCCGACGCTACGCGGCCGCCTGCTTCGTCCTCGTCGTCGGCGCACACTACGTGTGCGCCTTCCTTTGAGTGTCCTCGCATCCGGCGCGAATCGTCGCCGATCCCACGCCGCCAAGTGGAAGACACACCACTAGGCACCCGAACCGAGGCAGATGAGCCAAGGAGCCCTTCATCGAGACGTGCAACCAAGGCCGTTGTGCAAGGACCGATCCTCACGACGGCGGCGTCAGCCAATGTGCGTCCTGGCCTGCCTGAACGGACGAATCAGCGACTGGTTCACTGCGGTGCTTGTCCTTCTGCTAGCGCGATCGATATCATCAAGTCGTGTCCAATGTTCTGATCCGTGACGTTGCATCCGACGACCTGGAGCGCATCAAGGCGGCGGCAGCCGAGAACGGCACGTCACTTCAGGCCTATCTGGGTGAGACGCTCCGTGCTCAAGCGGCGTTCCTTCGGCGCCGTGACGCGTTGGCCGCGATCGCCCAGCGACTCGAAGTGCGTGACCCCGTCCCCGAATCGGCGCGTGCCGCCGTCCTCGACGAGATCGACGCCGCGAACGAAGCTCGGGCCCGCGACCTGACCGATCGATATGCACCATGATCGTCGACGCCTCGCTGGTGATCGACGCCGTCGCCGACCGTGGCCCCCGCGGGCTGGCGGCCCGCGCCGCGCTGGGTGCGCAACCCGCAGTCGAGCCGCTGATCGCCCCCGGTCACTTCGCGTTCGAGGTGATGTCGGGGCTGCGGGCTGCCGCGAACCGCCCCGACCACCCGCTTCAGCCCGACGGGATCGCCGCGGCCCTCGCCGACGCGGCCGCTCTCGAGATCAGGATCGAAGGCACCCCATGGGACGACGTGCAGCGCGCCCACCAGCTCGCCCAGGGGTCGCTCCGGTACGCCGATGCCGTCTACGTGGCCGCCGCGGAGCGACACGAGACCGGTCTGCTGACTGCCGATGCCCGCATCGGACGTTCCGGGGCGGACATCGCCTGCGAGGTCATCACCGTCGCGCCCAGGTCCTAGTGGTGCTTCCAAAGAGTCCTGAAACGGCACGAGAACGCCCGGTGTTGTGGAAGGCTTCTCGGATGACGCGGCAGCCGCATCCGAGCGTCACCCTCGACGCCGCCGCGGCAACGGCGCTGCTCTCTGCGGCCGGCCCAGCTTCCTACACACTGGTCGGCCCGTTGGCCGGCGGGGAGACCGGGGCGACCCAGATCCGGCGCGCGGATGGAACACCCTTCGTCCTCAAGTGGGAAGACGACCTCGACAACCAGCAGCGGCGGCGACAGGGCGCCCATCTCGCCGAACGACTCCGAACCGAGGCGGGCTGGCCGTCGCCCGCCCAAGACCTGCTCGACATCGACGGCACCCTGGTGATCGTCCAGGAATTCCTGCCCGGCGGCAACGTCGGACACCTTTCCCACACAATCGTCGATAGCATCCTCGAGCTACACCACGCACGTCTCGGTCTTGCCGCCTTCGACGACGACAACGGCAAGTGGGGCACCTACCTGCTCCGCATGCTCACCGTCGGGGGCAACGGCTACTGCCTGCACGAACCGCTGCACAGGTTCGACGCTCGAACCCGAAACGTGATCGAGCGGTTCGAGGAGATCGGTCACTCGACCGACCCCAGTGACCTCGCCGGGCACGACATCATCCACTTCGACCTCCACCCCGGGAATCTGCTGCAGGTCGACGGGCGCCTGACCGCGGTGGTGGACATGGATTACGCGCGTCGCGGCGACGCCACCTTCGACCTCACGACGCTCGCCGTCGCAAGCCTCGGCGTCACCTGTGACCCTGGGGTCCGCATCCGCATATTCGATGAAGGCGTCGAGGCATTACCGGCTCCAAAGCGCGGCGTCTACCTCGCCAACCTCCTCTTGAGGAATCTCGACTGGTCGATCCGCAAGTCGCGACTCGACGAGATCGAGTTCTGGCTGGCCGAGACCGAGCGCCTCCTCCCCGACTGAATCCGACCCTCGCCCACCACCGCGATGACGCTGCCGTCGACGGGTCGCGATAGATCGCTTAGAGGGCGAGCGGATAGGGAACGTCTGTCTCGGCTCACGACGGCTTTTCTTCAAGCTCCGCTTCAAGAAAGACCGCTATATTGCTGGGTCGGATGCGCCTATCGGCGCATCCTCTTAGGGCCCGCGAGGGAATATCTTGTGTGTTTCTGACGGCCGGACGGACCGCCCCGATGCGTCCTCGTCGTCGGCGCACGCTACGTGTGCGCCTTCCTCTGAGTGTCCTCGCATCCGGCTCGGATCGTCGCCGATCCCACTGACCCCCGGGATTTTGTCATCTAGATCGGTTATCGTTGCAGGCAACACCGCGAGGCGCGGTTTCATGCAAGGTTAGGGGAGACGAGATGGGCACACCCCTTTCCATTCGATCGGCATTCCTGGCCACGATGCTCGTGGCTGTTGTCTCGGGGTGTGGAAGCGGCACAACGACCCGGGTTGGTTCGTCGGCATCGGATAATTCGGCAGCCGCATCGTTCGAAGTGATCACTGATCTCGTACGGTCAGGTGGTCAGCCTTCCGTGGACGTCCTCGAGGGGGGTGGCGGGGTCATGTGGGGCGTCTTCGAGCCGGTGGGAGACGCCGCGCGGATCCACCGCGAGGGTGTCGTACTGGATTCCCGAGGCAAACCAGTCACGTCTTTCACGCTCCCCTCGGCGATTTGGAAGATGGGCCAGGTCGTCATCGGGAAGAGCATGTATGTCCTCGGCTTTCCCGCTGAAGGTGTCATTCGAGAAACCGAAACCGAGGGGTGGAGCTTTCTGCCTGGTTCTTTGGTCGGCTACCAGATCGATCTCGATTCGGGCGTTGTTCGCGATTTCTCCATTCCCGGAGAGCCTCAGGGGAGCGTCGGGGACCAAACGGACCAGGTCGGTCTGTTTCAGGTCGCCGGCGAGATCCTGCTCATTGTGGGTGGAGAAGCGGACGCAGCATGGCACGCGTGGACGGGAGGGATCGACGGCAAATGGACCGCGGTCGACGCACCGACCGGGATGCCTTGCCAGGTTGGCCAGCACGTCGTGGTGCGTGAGGCCACGATGCGGGGCGATGAAGGAGACCCGACAGCGCCGCCCGCCGTGGTCGACGCCACCGATGTTCGGACTGCTGCCCCGAGCGTGAGAGTCTTCGATGCAAAATCTGGCGCTTGGGGGCCGGTCTCGACGGGGCCTCGACTGACTTCGTCTGCCGTTGCCGCTCCGCCCGAGGCCTGTTCCGGCACCCGGCTGAGTATCTTCACCCTCTCCCCGAACGACATGACGGTGGCGTCGTTCGATCCGTCGACTGCAGATTGGACCGAGAAGTCGATCCCTCACGGGTACACGCCGGTCGCGATGGCGATGAACGGCGTCAGCAACGTGCTCTTGTCGTCGTCCAGTGCCGAGACGAAGGACGCGGTGTACGACCCGGTGTCCGGGAAGCTTGCTCCGCTCGAGATCAGTCTCCGAGACGTTGCCGCACTCGTGCCGGTGGAGAAGGGTCGAGTCCTCTTGATAGGAAAACGTGCTGACGGTGATCGGCGACTCGAACTCTGATCGACGGGAGCTACCATGACGAGATCGAGATGGAAACCCAAAATGGCTTAATCCCTGTTTTGGAAGTGTGCCATTTCTACCCTGCTCGCTGTATTATTGGGCGGCATTGCCACGTTGTATGCACCTGGTTCTAGCGCATCAACGGTGGGCAGCTACTTTGAATGGAACGTGCAGGGGTTGATAGGCAGAGGCCCTGATGGTGGCGCGAATGATGCCCTTAGAGGCAACGAGGTAACCTAGATTGCGACGCGCATGATGAACGAACGATTTGTGGCAGTAGGACTCAATGAGATGAGACGTCCTGGGCATGGCCAAATACATTGTGCATGCGAACGAATTTCATTTTTGTCGGTCATCAAGCGTGTACTGCGCATTTCTACGGCCGGCCATCTGAAATGTCAGATCTGTGGGCCTACACAATATTCACCGATGCGAAGTTCCGCGTCATGATGGGCGACTTCAATCAACCCAGGCCTGGGCTGCCAAGCAACTACTTCTCTGATTTCCGTGAGGCGGACCTCTGCCCGACGACTGGATGCTCAGGAGAGAGAGATACGTCGGATAACCAGAACAGCCCACGAGACATAGACTACATATTCACCCATCGACAATCGACTGGGGCGGGCCAGAACGCTATTATAACGCCGATGGGCTATTCCGATCATCATGTAGTCCGAGGCTACTTTACGCTCTATTGACGCCTATATGCCGAAGGTTTGCCAGGTATGTGTTCGCCGCTGTGGGGTTTTTATAAGTTCGCGACTAGGTAATAGCAAGCCGGAATAATGAGTGAGGAAGTCCGACCGTAACGTGCGCTGACTCGGTCTATTGATGGCGTCGACGCGGACATTGGTACAACCACTCAAGACGCGGGCGATGGCGTCGTAGTCGGCTTGGATCATTGCAGGTAGTAGCGGGCCATCACCACGTCTGCAGCGCGACGTAGTGGCAGCGGATCCATAGCAACCACCTATCTTCTTCCCACACGTCGGTGTCCTCGGCTAGGAGTCGGAGGGTGGAAACCTACCGATCATGCACGCCCTCGCCATCCCGGGCTCAGACCCCCACCTCGATCCACCCTTTGAATAAATCATCTAGTGGTGAGTCTCCCAGTTGACTCGCCGGGCGTCGCCGACGGTACGCGGCCCCCTGCTTCGTCCGCGTCTTCGGCGCACGCTACGGGTGTGCATTGTTCTGATTGTTCTCGCATCCGGCGCGGATCGTCGCCGATCCCACCCCGCCAATTCAATGACACACCAGCTGCGACGCCATCAGCGAATCGCTCAGGGTCGGAGGTCCCGCAGCGTCCGGCCCGCGAACACCACGACACCGGCGCCGAGTGCGGCGAGCAGCAGACCGATACCGGCGATGCCGACGACATCGGAGCCGGTCCTGGCCAACGACGTTGCGCCGGCCTGATCGGGGTCGCCACCGGAGGCGCCATCGGTCGGTCCCGGTCCGGGGTGGTGCCCGCCCGGGTCGGTTCCGCCGGTCAGGCTGGTGCCGATCACCGTCGGGTCGACCGTCGACGAGGAGCCGACATCGAGGCTCGTGGTCGTCTCAGAAGTGATCATCGTCGTCGACGACGATGTCGGCGGCGGTTCGGTCGTCGCCGGCACGGTGGTCGCTGCGATCGTCGACGCCGCCACCGTGGTGGACGGGGCCGTGGTCGTCGACGTGGTCGTGGTAGCCGGTGGCACGGTGATGGTCGTCGCCGATGGGGTCGACGTCGAGCTTGTCGTCGACGTCGTGGTCGAGGTGGTCGTCGCCGGAGTCGAGGTCGTCGACGCAGTGGTCGAGGTCGTCAACGATGGCGCGCTCGTGGGCGGGGTCGAGGTCGTCGGCGCCGAGGTCGCCGGCAGGGTGAACGGCGGCAGCGTCGTCCCACCGGGCAGCGACGTCACGTAGTAGCCCACGTGTTGGGTCAACGACGCGCGACTCGTCCCACGGCCACCCGCCTGTTGGGTCCAGTCGAACACCGCCTCGATCAGGTAGTCCCCCGAGGTGGCGAACGTCCGGGTCAGATGCCCGTTGGTGTCGTCGGCCACGAGCACGCCGTCGACGTAGAAGTCGATCGAGTGATTCTGCGTGCCCAGCGCATCGCTGACCCGTGCCGTGAAGTCGACGGTCTCGCCCGGTGTCGACGGATTCACGCTCGAGGTGAGCGTGGTGGTCGCCACGTAGCGGAACCACAGGTCGACGAACCCTTCGTGGGACGTACACGGCGGCGTGATCGGGTACGGCGGGCAGCCGTACGACAGGTAGTCGGTTCCCCCGAAGATCCAACTGCTCCCGCCGCCGCCACCACCACCTCCGACGCAACCGGTCGCGGCGCCGGCGCCGGCCCCACCACCCCGGTACCCGCCACCGCCGCCACCGCCGACGACGTTCACCCCGGCGCCACCGGAGCCGTTCGCCGAGGGGTCACCGTTCACGCTGTGGAGGACGTCGTTCACCCCGCCGACGCCACCCGCACCGCTCGACGAGGCACCGTCGACGCCCGACTGGCCGTCGCCACCGTTCACCGCGACCGTCCCAGGAGCACTCCCGCCGTTCCCGCCTTGGCTGTTCGCCACGTCGACCGTCACACAGTTGCGGACCCCACCGCCGCCACCGCCGCCCGACACGAGCCGCAGCGTCGTCCCCGCTTCGGCGGACGTGCAGACCGTCGACCCGATGCACACCCCCGTCGCACCGCCGCCTGCCCCGCCCGACGCCCCACCCTCGAACGCCGAGGTCGACCCGATGCCCGCCCCGCCACCGGTCGACCAGCCCGGCGTCGGCGTGTCATTCGCCATGGCCGATCCGTCGGCGCCGCGACACCCGACGACGACGGAGATCACCTGGCCTGGCACCACCGGAAACGCCTTCTCCTCGCGGGTTCCCGAACCGCCCTCGCCGCCTGATGCGCCGAACTGGCTGCCCGCCGTTCCACCGCCGCCACCTGCGGCGACGACGTACACCTCGGTCACGAACGGCGGCACCACCACCGTCTCGGTCACGCCGCAGTGCTCGGACTCCCACACGCGGTCAGGCGACGTCCAGGCCGCATCGGCGTCATGCGATCCTGCTCCGACCGTCGCCAGTGCGAAGAGGCCGACGAGCGCGAAGACCACGCTCGTCGCCGCGGCGCGACGCAACCCCGGCGACTCGGCGGACAGCTGCAGACGGTTCACGAATCGGGACTCCTGGACGCTCGACGATGTGCGGTTCACTCAACCGCCGGGCCCGAGCGGGGTCCTGAGTAGTGATTACTCAGTCGCTCACCGGTGGTGCCGCACCACCCGGAAGGTCCAATGCTTCCGCCAGATCGGCACGCCCGGAGATGTCGAGCTTCTGGTACACGTTGCGCAGGTGGTTGTCGACCGTGCGCTTCGCGATGCCGAGCCGCTGCGCGATCTCCTTGCTCGCCAATCGGTCGGCGGCCAGCCGGGCGACC
>Ga0182738_1005762_pt1 | contig 13108 bp, 5 predicted proteins | sample eDN5th30CBELigMG_FD_128876 | JGI IMG/M metagenome (GOLD analysis project Ga0182738, IMG submission 128876) | Enriched Miracle-Growth compost microbial communities from Emeryville, California, USA - eDNA 5th pass 30_C BE-Lig MG (version 2)... ...
TCAGAGTCAAGAGACAAGTTTCTGAATCTCAAGGCTGCGATCTTGAGATTTCTCAACCCTTTGATTTCTTCTTGATCAGAAAAACTCTTCCAAATTATCTTGTTACGTTCTTCTATTATGTGTAAATATTCCAATGAGTCACAATGTGAAAGAACGCTTGTTACATTTATCTTTGCCCAACGCGAATCATTCCGAATTTTCACAATATTCTTCACAAGTTTTACCCTCTCCTTTTCTCCTTTTGCCATACTCACAGTCTCTTCATCACAGTCATTGATGACTAGATACTCCGCCGCATTTAAAATTCTCACAAGGCTTGACTTTAGCCTCTTTCCAATGCCATTCTCGACCTTTATATGAATGAACAGAGTGAAATTCACAGGCTTACTGTAAAACCTTTCTAAATCTTGTTCTAGTGTGGTCTCCTGAATGGTCTGATCATCAATCCTCAACTCCACTCTTTTCAGCCGGGAAAGCTTATGTAGTGACGCAAAAAATCCACTCTTTGACTTCTCTGGCACACTACACCAACGACCAGATTGAACCGTTTCAACTTTTATAGTCTCCAAGTTCAACAGATTCCCTAGAACCCTTCCAAGCGGAGCAAGCCCAAATTCTCTATCGATTTTTACAGATAAATGCCGTAAAGATAGCAGATATTTTAGCAGTTTTATATCTGGTCCATCATATATTGTTATTTCAGCTTTTTGGCAATTCTTAAGAATCTTTCTGAGGAGAAGCCATTTGTTCCATTGTGGCCGATAATCAAAAGAAAAAACGCCAAGAGAACCGTTTAATATCATGAGATTGCCTTTGCTTTTCAAATTATTATAAATGAAATTCTGGTCAACCTCTATAGAACACAAAAGTTTTGAGCGAGAAACAAGGGCGCTTGCTTCTTTAGGCTCTGCTAAGTAGAGAATCTTCTTGCCATAGTACTTCCGAACCAGCCTCTTTTTAACTTGTCGACGGAGTTTTGACTGAGGTTTTGTTGTATGGACATTGAAATTCCATTTATTTCGAAATCTTCTTTGTTCAGTTCCTGTAGAGTTGCTCACAGGAAAAGGCTTTTCAGGCTCTTTCTTGAAAAGGGTATTTTCTTGAGATTTAAAGAGTTTGAAGGACATTTTGGTTCTTGGAAAATGAACAAGAAAAAGATATCAAATTTAATTTACCTATTGAGATCCGAATGAATTCAAAAGGATAAATTTAGCTATTGCTCTCCTTTGCTTAAGAGTATTAAAGAAAAATAATAAGCTCAAAAAATTTTTCTTTTTTGATTTATTGGATTTCAGGTTTTAAAAGAAACCTATTAAGGAGTTCAAAAGGACAGATCTTTTTTAGATAATTATAATCTGTGAGAAAAAGAAATGACCAAGGACATCCTCTCCTAAACCAAACCAATGCAAAGTCTAAACAATAAGTACTATGTAGAATCATCTTTTCTATTCTTCAATCTCAATCAGACTCATCTTCATCTTCATCCTCATCTCTTTCTCTCTTATTTTCTTCCTTTTTATTGAACAACTCAAACGTTTCCTTATATTTCCTTGCCAACTCCTTTTTCCCACTCAACAATTCTTCCATTTCCTTCTCAGTCCAGAACAATTTATCAACAATTCCCATCCCTTTATTATAAAACAGATAGTCAAAGCCATAGTTCTGCAATCTTCCTACCAGAATCTCCTCTAATTGTAAATCTTTCAGAATACTCACTAGACCTTCCAACTCTTGAGAAATTGCATCCAGCATATTCTGGAAATGAGTCCCGATGGTTTTTGAAAGGAACTTCCCATAATTCTCAGAATAAACTGTATTGACAGCTTTAGTGCATATCAAAATTCTCCTCATGTTCTTCTTTTGCAATAAGCTTGTCACCAATCCATACAAGAAATCCAACGTGACAATCTCCAAGTTCCCATCAACAAGCTCAACTATCTCCAAACTATCAAGCGTCTGAATATAATCCAAAAGGTTGACTCGAAAAAGAGGGATCTTTTTTCGTTCAGGAATGGTAATAGCGAGCTTCTTGATCTCACTTTTATCCTCTATTGCAAAGCAATTCTACCAATCGGGATGTGAACCTTTTGTCTCTGCACTAAACTTGACTTGAAATGACTCAAGATGAGAGCTTGAGAGGATCTCCCCGAAAGGAAAACGACGGAAATCATTGGGAACCATCAATAATCCAAATGCTTTAAGCTTGTCAAACGCAGAAATCTCTTGCCCAAGACGATTTACAGTTTTGAGGAAAAACTGTACGTCAGTTGGACGCACCTCTTGGACCCATTCAAGATTCAAAAATTCCGAGGTCGATAAATACAAAGAGAGGTGTTGGAGAGAGGGACATTTTTCTTTTAACTGAGGAAGAATTGTGAACAAGGGACTTCTAAATGGACCATCCTTTTCTTTCTTCTGATCAACCTCTTCATTGGCGGTATTCTCTTGAGAATTCTCAAGAATGAAACTGGAGCATTCTAAGGCTACAGTCTTGAGATTTCGCAATCCTTTGATCTCCTCTTGATCAGAAGAAGGCTTCCAGTTTATCCTATCATCTCCTTCTCTTATATGTAAATGTTCTAGTGAATCACAATAGGAGAGAATTCTCAGGACATCTATTCGACAAACGCAAGATTCAGTAAAAATCTTCACACAATTCTTCGTGCCACGTTTCATTTTCCTCTTTGCTTCTTTGGTCATCTTCACATAATCTTCATCATAAGGTGCTCTATTGTATTTGCAATCACTTAAACTGAGATATTCTGCTGCATTCAGGATTCTCACAAGACCTGGCTTAAACTCTTTTCCAAAGGCATCATCTGCGTTGATCGTAATGGATAAATTGAAATCGCGAGGCTTCTCATAAAATTCTTCTAAATCTTGTTTCAGCCCAGCTTTTTCAATAACTCCAGAATCCGTAATCAACTTCACCCTTTTCAGATGAGAAAGCTTATGCAGTGAAGCAAAAAATCCAATCTTTGACTTCTTTGCCCTTCGATTATTTGCATTATAATGCTCTGTTTGAACCTTTACACTCTCTAAATCCAAGAGATTACAAAGGATTTCTCCTACCACATCAAGCTCAAATCTTCTGCTAATTGTGATTTCTAGGTGCTTTACTGCTAGAAGATATTTTGGCAACCAAAGATCTCGCCAATCCACTATTAGGACTTCAGCTTTTTCGCAATTCTTGATAATTTTCTTGAAAAGGATTCGATCATTTTCTTGCAAAGCATCGCTTTTGCTCCTTTTCTGGTCGAGGTTATTTGCTAGAACCACTAAATTGCCTTTGATTTTCAAACTTTCCTTGATTTTGGGGATGTTATCAACTCTCACATATTTTAACAGTTTAGAACGAGAAATGATTGTCTTCATCTCCCGAGGCTTCATAATATATGGAATCTTCTTTCCATAATACTTTCGAACCATCTTCTTTCTTATTTGCGCTTCTTTGATCCGAGAGGAAAAAACCACATCAAGAGGAATTTTTTTCTCAAGGCAGAACCCCCATGTGTTCCTCCATCTTCTTTGCTGAGTTTGAGGCAAGTCACCGATAGAAGAATGATTTTTGAGCTCTGGATTAGCTAGGCAGCTCTCTTGAGGCTTGAATAGTTTCAAAGACATTTTTATTTATAAGTAATTTTGAAGAACAGTATTATTTAATTCTGTGTACTTAAACCCTTGAAATCCAAAGATTTGTTTATGTTTTCAGACGCTTCTCAGGATAATTAAAAAAAAATTGTTGACATTAAGTCTAAGTTGAATTCTGTTTGAGATCCTCCCCAACTACCATTTTGAAAATCTTTTTGGAAGCCCATCCTCTCTTAAAGACAGTATAGCCAACCACCCATAAAAGGAAATCTAAGATAAGCATTCAAATTTTTGGATGATGACGTTGGAAGAAATTCTTAGATCGGAAAGTCTGGAAATCTTCTTCATCAGATTGTCAGGAAAATGAAATTTTCTCTCAGGAACATTGCTTTATCATTTCAATTCCTAAGATTTTCCGGTTTTGAGAGGGGAAAATCAAATAAAATTTCTGATAATAAAAAACTTTCTTCAAAATGATTGAAAAGGTTCTCATGTTCTTATTGAAAATCCTTCTGGTTCAAAACATTCAGAGATTCATTAGAAATGAAAATAAAATTTTTGGAAAATTTTTATGTGAAAGGATGTGAAGAGAAAGAAACTTCAATTCGAGAAATCAAAAGAGTAAGAGGATAAACAAGTTTTTTTCTGGATTTTCAAAAGGAGGTGTTTCACTTGAAGCCTTGAACTAAAAAAACCTTTATGGGAAAACCTCCAAAAAAATAAATTCAAACAATTTCCAGTGGAGTTTCTCATCTTTTTAAGAGTAAATAAAATTCTCTTGACTTCTCTTCCTTTCAGTTTTTTCTTCGTTGGAGAAATTTCTCCCAAAACTTTTCCCTTTTTTAATTTTCAAAGATTGCAAGTAAAGAAGAGAATTTAGAAACATTAGTGATCAAAGAGGACTATTCCTGGATGTTGCATAGAGATCAGAGGCTTTTTGGTGATGACATTAAGGGATCTTGAAAGATGAGCAAGATGAAAATCAATTTTTTAAGCTCTCTATTTTGGTGAAGGAAATTTTTCTAAAATATTGATTTTCAACGAAAAGACAAAGAATTTCAAAAATCAATTAGGAGGATCTTTAAAAAGAATTGTTACAAGAAGGAATATCAACTCAAGAGATTTTTGTTTGAATCTCAAACAGCAGAAAAATATTTGAATCAGAGAAATTATCTCCTAAAGCCTAGAATTTAGTATTCGGCAATCAAAATTGCAAAATACTTCAGAACTGCAAAAATCTATAGCCCTAATATTTTTTCACAAGGTCAATAAATAATTATAACATTATCCTGATTAAAAATCATCTTCCCAAGATGAAACAATTGAAATCTCAAGAAAATTGCCTGATCAATCCAGAGCCTTCTGCTTCTGCTGATCTGCCAAGCGTTCAACAAAGGCAATGGAAAAACTTTTGGAGATTTCACCTCCATCATAAAATTTTTCTGAATCGACAGCACAGGCCAAAAGACCAGCCCACTGTAAAGGCAATGATTCGACGTTATTATGGAAAGAAGATTCTTTATGTCACCAATCTTCAAGAGGCAAATGCTATTGTTTCCCGTTCGAAGCTTTTGAAATTTGTGGAGATTCAAAAAAATGCCATCAAGAAGAATCTGAAAAGCAAAGGCAATCTCGTCATCCTTGCTAATAATTTTCCCAGCAGGAGTAAAAAGCACCAAGACGATGAACTAAAAGAAGATCATCATCTCTTCCTTAAGAAGATTCTCAAACACTGTCCGAAAGCCAAGATAATGATAGAAAACGAGAACCATGTTGAATTGCCTAAGTATCTGCAGACTTCAAAGCATTTATACATAAGACTAGTCAGTTTTCTTGGGCTAACTGTACTTGGAGAAATTGTTCGTAATCTCTTGAGTTTAGAGACAATCCGAATTGAAACTATACCAGAGCAGATGTACAGGACGAAAAAGAAACCAAAGAAGAGATTTTTTACCTTACTCCATAAGCTTTCTCGTCTCAACAGGGTGAAGTTGGCCACTGATTCGAGCATAATCTTCAGTGCCGAGCTAGAACAGGATTTAGAAGAGTTTTATAGTCGACCTATAAATTTCAGTTTATCTCTCAAAATCAATAGAAAGCTGCGATTTGGAAGTCCAAATCTGGCGAGGATTTTAAATGTGGCAGAATATCTAAGTCTCAGTGATTTCAAAGATCAGAAACCACCTCGCAATGAAGATGACATGAGTATGGTGCCCAAAGAAGAAAAGAAAAGACTGAAGCTTGGGATGAAGAATATTGTGAGCATTTTGGATGAAGGTGAAGGGTTTAACCTGGAAGAAATTTTATCAAATTGTGGTTCGCTGGAAAACTTATATATTAGAGAGGCAAAAGGTAAGGCACGTTGGAAGAAGAACAGTAAATCAGATCAGATCAAAGGTTTTCAAAACCTCAAGGTTGCAGTCCTGGAGTTTTCTGAGATCACGCACGATGTTTATATGAATCCAACTTCAAGCCCTCCACTCATGTTTTGCTCTGAAATCAAAGAAAAGTGTCACTCTTTAAAACACCTGTCTCTATATTTCAATATTTCCTTTCATAAGGGTGAGATAATGCCTCCTCATGAATTATCGGCTTTGAGAGAAAGTTTGAATCCATATGTGCAGGAAACATCAACATTTGACAAGCTCAAAAGATTAAAATTAGTGATGACTCCAAATAGTTTGAGTCTTTTTCCTCTGAGTGAGATCCTCTCAAACAAGAGTCTTGAATCATTTGAACTAAAGTTCAGAAATCAAAAGTCTAAAAACACCGAATGGGACCCTTCCTTTGCAAGAATAAATACAAGCGAAATCAGGAAGCTAACTCTCACGATTCCTGAAGGAAGAAAAATCCCTCTTTGTGGAATCGCATTTCTGAATTATGTTAGAAGACTTGATCACCTGCAGGTCGTTGAGCTGATTGATAAAAACTTCGGAGTTATAACATTCGACTTCCTGTATGGACTTCTCACGAGCTTGTTGGATAAGAAGGGTATGAAGAGAATCATCATCTGGACAAAAGTAATGAATCACTTTTCTTCAAAGAAATTTGAAAATCTCCTTTCCAACAATTTAGAGGCTCGGCTGAAGGACATGTTTGACGAGGCCATTCGAGATTGGGAAAGTCGAATCAAGGAATTGAAATGTTTAGAAGAAGTTATAGTCGGAAGACTTCATGGTTATAGCTTTGATTATCTTCTGTATCATAGCAAGATGGGGATTGTTGATAAATTTGTGTGGACTGGGAAGGAATTGTACAGTTTATTGTACGGTGGAAGAGATTGGGGAAAGAATTCTCAAGAAGTGTATGATTTGCTTGGTGCAAGCAGAGAACATTCAGATTGGCCATATTCTGATTTATATTGAGACAATCTGAGGAATGAGAGGTCGTTATATAAATACATGAAAGTCTTTATTTCGTAATTTGGTATTTGTTTGCCTTAAAGAAAGGCAGATTGTTTATTTTTTAATTTCTCTCAAAGAACTCAACCAAGAAGGGGAAAACCCAAATTTCTTGTGTTCTGAATCAAGTCAATGAAAGCAAGTTGAGATTTCAGAAATACTGAAAAATTTCTTTCACTTTTATTGAAAAAAAAATCTTTATAAGGATTTTACACGTTGATCCTTTCAATTTTATGATGAAATGAGTTTTTAATGAAATGTTCTCATTAAAAAATACTTCCAACACAGGAAGAGTTTGAAATCTACTCTCTTATTAATTTCAAGAAGGCTTGAGTAAAAATAAAATTTATAAATCTTGATAAAAAAACTTTATTAGTGAAGAATAAAAATGTCATGGAAACGCTTCTATAAATATAAAGACCATAATATGACCTCCTCAGAGTTAGACAGGCCTTCTGCTGCTGGTGGCTTGACAAGAATCCCACAGAGAAATTGGATAAATACATGGAGTTTTAACCTTCATAACAAAATCCCTATTGAAAATGTAAAGTCTAAGGAGCAACCAAAACTCACAAAGATGTTGAGGAAATATTACGGGAAGAAGATTCTGTATGTAGCAAAGCCTCAAGAAGCACATGCCATTGTTTTTCGTTCAAAACTTTTGAAATCTGTACAAAGTGAAAGGAAATTATCAAAAAGAATTTGAAGAGCAAAGGCAATCTTATCATTCTCCCTCACAATATCGAATTGATCCGAGCTGAGAAAACCAACAGTCTTGACAGCCAAGATATTGAGAAGAATCGTGAGCAGGAGGAAGAGGATGATTCACATCCTGATCATGATGATTATGATGCTCCTTCTTCTGTCGAAGAGGTTGATTATGTGTTTGCTGCTTCTGATAATGAGAATGAAGAAGAGGGTTATGAAAGTGTTTCTGATGATAAAAGCGATCTTTGGTATACAGATGAGAAGAATTTGCGAATTAATGATTGCATTCTTTTCAAAAAAATTCTTCAAAACTGCCAAAGAGCCGAGATAAAAATATTAGAAGGGCAAAATTTAAAATTGTCTGAACATTGGTGTTCATTAAGGCATGCATCTGTAAAAGTCCATAAAAATTTTGATTTTGCTTTACTTGGAGATATTGTCCGCAACCTATTGAATTTGAAGACAATGATACTTGAAATAATGCGACATTGTAAGTCAAAAACGAAAAAAAAGAATGGATGTTTTGGACCATTAAATAAGCTTCCTTGCCTCAAAAGGATGAAACTGGTGACGAACTCTTTTGTTCTACGAGCTGTTGACGTGAAACAAGATTTAGATCCGCTTTATTGTCAGCCTCGAAATTTCATTTTCTCAATTAAAGTCTATGTTGGAGATGAATTAAAAGATAAGGAAAACCCAAGTCTTGTGAAAATTCTCAATGCTGCCGAATATCTAAGGCTCAATGGTCGATCAGATCAGATTTATTTTAATTCTGTGAGTATGAAAAAAGAAGAGAGAAAAAGAATGAAACATGATAAGAAGAATATTGTGAGCATAGATTTCTGCGCCCTAGGTTTTGATGCAGCTAAGATTTTATCATATTGTGGTTCAATGGAATATTTATACATAAGGGACAGCTGTAATATGATCCTTTGGAATCAAAAAAGCATCCTTGAGAAAGGATTTCGGAATCTCAAGGCTGCTGTCTTGGATTTTGGAGAGATCTTTGTTCAACCAAAACTGTTCGACCGAAAGACAAGCTCAGATAGTGAAGTGGGAGAGAATTCAGATATCGCGGATGACGAAAGGAAGAAGTCTTTGAGTCCCTTTTCAAGCTCTTTACTTCCAATTATCTCTCAAATAAAAGAAAAATCCTGCTCTTTCCAACGCCTAGATTTATCTTTCTATCTTTTCGAATTTCCTCAGATGGACTGGAGAAATGATTATCCGAAGCATCGATCATCCTTCATCGGAAATTTTCAGAAATTTATGGAAGAAATTTCAACATTTGATAAAATCAAAACTCTTGAATTCTTGGCACATCCAGAGAACTTGATCTCTTTTGAGACTTTCCCTCTCACCAAAATCCTCTCAAACAAGGGTCTGGAGTCATTTAAGCTCGACTTTATTGAATCAGATCCCAAAGACCCAGAGCGCGAATGGGGAGGTTGCTTTGCAACCGAGAATACAAGCGAAATCAAGAAGCTCGTAATTACCATCCCTACAGGGTTAAAAGTTCCTCTTTTGACAATAAATCTTTTGAATTATATTCGGAAACTCGATAATTTGCAGGTGGTTGAGCTTATTGATAGTAATTTAGAGTTGATTGCATTTGATTTCTTATATGCATTTGTCACAAGTTTGTTGGATAAGGATATGAGGAAGCTCATAATCTGCACCAGAGTTGAAAACTCTACTTGTCCAAATAATTTGGGAATGCTTCTTTCAAAAAGTTTGGAGACTCAGTTTCAGGATATTTTGAATGAGGCTGCTGGAGATTGGGCAAGTCGAATTAAGAAATTGAATAATTTAGAAGAGATTATAGTTGGAAGGCTGTATAATTATAGCTTTGACTATCTAGTGTGCCAGAAGGAGATGCAGGTGACTGATAAATTATTATGGACGCAGAAGGAAATAGATGGACTATTGGACAGCAAAAGAGAATTCGCAAAGAGATATAAAAAAGTATTTGATTTGTTTTCACCGAAAAGATGGAAAGAAGTGGATTCACACTCAGACTGAGGCCAAGGAGAAAGTTTTTCTGTATGGACAAGACTTTTTCTTTCATTATTTACATTTATTTTATTCAAACGGTATGTCATTGATATTCGATCTTTTTTATAAACTGCTAGAAAAACTTAATGATAAAGAAGAGAAATTCCCTTCAGTCCTTTTATATTGATAGAAGAATGACGTCCCAGACAAATATAAGTTGACTTTATGTGTATCCACCAAAGGAAAATGTGAAAGGAATCTCCAAATAAAGTCTGGGGAACAAGAGCAAGAAAAAAAAATAATCAATTCGAGTTTCTGAACAAAAAAATTTCAAGAGGATTTTTTCACATCAAAATACAGCAGTTACATAACAAATTTGATGGAAGCAGTTGAGGAAACCCCAGGACTTTTTCTTGCAATTGAATAACTCAAAAAAATTAAGCCTTGAGCCATAAAAGGATGCAATCCGAACAGAAAAATTATTATCTCAAGAGATCTCTCGAATTTCGGTCAAATCTGACTAATCTGTTGGATAAATTTGCCAATAACCCCTGCAAAGTCGGGCTAACTAGGCAGGATGGGAGGCTCTGAAAATACAAGGCTCGAAGAGAGCGTAGAGTTTATTCTGTGAACAATTTGTTATGAAAAGAGTTAAATTTCATCGGGTTTTCATTCAGAGGTTCCTCAAAACTTTTTCCCAAAAATAATTGACAGAAGAGCATGAAAATGTGACAATATCAGCTCAAATGAGCACATTAATTTAATCTGCAACCTGAAATCCCAAAAAAGACTTGGGACAAAATTTTGAGCTCTCATATTTATTTTTTGAAAAGTTTAACAGGGAAAAAATTTAAAAGAAATTCCGGAAAAAATCAGTGGATTTTCAAAAAGAAGGACGAATTTTCTTTTATTTGAAAGAACTCACATGTTCTTAAAAAAGCAAATCATTTTGAGTAAAACAGATCTCGGCCTAAATAGCATAAATTGCTTGAGTTTGAATTTAAAATAGGAGCAGTGCGAATGAAATACCGTTTCTGACTTCATGGGACAAATTGAGAATTTTAGTCATCATATTAACATTGCAAATTGTTTATAAAAATTTATGGATGACTAAAAAAAGGCCAGTTGGCCATATTGGCTTCAAAAAATTTCTTTAGATCACAAACTCACAAGAATGAAGAGATTGTCGATTTTGTCTGCAAAAATGAAGGTACGAAAGTTTATTGCTGCCATTTTTCTTCTTTCAAAAGAAAAAGGACAAGATAAGGATAGAAAAGCGATTCCTGGCAATATATATAGCATTTCATGAAAAATCAAAAAGGGACTGGCTGTTTCGGTTTTTCTTTTCTCATTGACAAATAAAAATACTCTATCAAGACAGATGATTTTCAAAACAAAGAGATTATAAATGAATAAGCCTAAGATTTCTTACAAACATCAAATCAAGTGTCTCTCAATCCGAATCTGAACCTGAAGATGGATCTCTTGCCGTTTCTCTTTGTTCCAACAAATCAATAATCTGATGATATTTTCTTGAGAATTCTTCTTTTTCACACCAGAACTTATCTATTTCGTTTGAAGTCCAAAACAACTTGTCAGTCAACTGCATCTCTTTATCATAAAAAAGATAGTTAAAACCATAACCCTGTAGTTTTCCAACCATAATCTCCTCTAATTGTAGATCTTTCAAGGTACTGACCCGGCTTTCCAATTCTTGAGAAAACTGAGCCCCTCCAGTGTTCTTGACTTTCGTGCAGATCAAAATTTTCCTCATGTCCTTCTTCTCCAATAAGCTTGTCACCAACCCACACAGAAAATCAAAAGAGATGATCTCCAAATTCCGATCAATAAGCTTAACTTCCCTTAAGTTCTCCAGCGTTCCAATATAATTCAAAAGATTGGTTCCAAAAAGAGGGACCTTTTTTCGTGCAGGGATTGTAATAGCCAGCTTCTTTATCTCGCTTTTATTCTCTGTTGGAAAGCAAGCGTCCCAGTGAGGGTATAACCCACCAGCATCCGGACGAAACTTGAGCTGGAATGATTCAAGGCTGTTGCTTGAGAGGATATCGCCCAAAGCAAAATGACGGAAATCATCTGGACCTATCAATAACGCGACTGCCTTGAGCTTGTCAAATGTTGAAAGTTCTTGGATAAATTCGTTGAAAATTTCAGTGAAAGGTGATACATCAGAAAATCTAAAATCAGGAAACTCCAATGCTGATAAAAACAAACAGAGATGTTGTAAAGAAGGACATGTTTCTTTGAGATGAGAGAAAAGTGCGAGCATAGGGCTTGAATACCGGCCAGAAGAATAATTATTCTCATCCTCCCAAATCTCTATTTCATCGTCATTATTATAATAATGATCATATTCTGATTTATTAACCTTTTCAAGGGGGCCGTCAACAATGAAATGGGAAAAGTTCAAAGCTACAGTCTTGAGATTTCGAAACCCTTTGATCTCCTCTTGATCAGAAAAAGTCTTCCAACTTATCAAATGACGTCTTTCTTGGATATATAAATGCTCCAATGAATCGCAATACGATAGAACGCTTGCGACATTGATTATTGCAGAGTAAGATTCACTAAAGAGCTTCACACTATTCTTTTTGTCACACTTCATTTTCCTTCTTGCTTCTTTGACCGTCCTCATAAAATCTCTATCCTCACTTGACTGTTCCTGCGCGGAATAACTGACACTGAGGTATTTCGCTGCATTTAGAATTCTCGCAAGGTCAGAATTCTCCTCTATTTCAAGCACATTGTAAACTTGTATTTTGACTGAGAAATTGAAATTGAAGAGTTGACGAGAAAACCTGTCTAAATCTCTGCTCCCTTGAATGGCTTCATAATCGGTCCCCAGCTTTACCTTTTTCAACCGTGAGAGCTTATGGACTGATGCAAAAAATCCATGCTTGGTATTTTCTGGTGACACTGTATACCAATGCTCGTATTCAACAGCTTCAGCTTTTATCACCTCCAAATCCAACAAATTGCGAAAAACCCCTCCAAGTGAAGCAAGCCCCAATCCTTTGTCAATTTTTATAGATAAAAATCTTAAAGCCAGCATCTCTTTTAGTAATCTTAGACATGACCCAAATCGGATTTCGATCTCAGCTTTCTGACAATTCCTGAAAATTTTCTTCAAGAGAAGCCACTTCTTAGCTTGTGTTCTATAATCAACCAAATAACTCCCAGAGGGATAACTAGAAATCACTAGGTTACCCTTGCTTTTCAAACCATTGCTAATAACAATATCCCCATCGGTTTTCACAGATTTTAAAAGCTTTGAACGAGAAACAATGGCATTTGCTTCTTGAGGCTTCGTTATGTAAAGGATCTTCTTTCCATAATACTTTCTCATTCTCTTCCGGTTCATTTCTGTATTGCTTTCCGCCCAATAAATCATCTCA
>Ga0182738_1005763_pt1 | contig 13106 bp, 7 predicted proteins | sample eDN5th30CBELigMG_FD_128876 | JGI IMG/M metagenome (GOLD analysis project Ga0182738, IMG submission 128876) | Enriched Miracle-Growth compost microbial communities from Emeryville, California, USA - eDNA 5th pass 30_C BE-Lig MG (version 2)... ...
CCGCCCTAAAACCAATATCAGGATTAGGGCGGACAGGAATGTCCGCCCCCCGAAGAAACAAATCCGGGATGAGGGTTGGAGAGGGTCAACACCAACTTTTCATCAGCCCAGCCTCGCCCTCCCGGGATAACCGCTCGCCGAAATCCCGCCGAAATCCATCAACCCTCATCCGGCCTACGGCCCGATTGCGCCGCTCCAAATATCGCGCGGAACACTATTGGCCCGGATGCCGATCGGGAGATCGACGTTCCCGAGACGAAATCCGCCTTGCCTTGGATCGTGGTTTGGCTATCTTGTTTCGCGCGGGTTTTCCGCGAACACGTCGGATTCGAACGAATCAGGAGCCCAGCGCGGCGGGCCGCAAATCGGTTTCCCGCTCGTCGCGCACGTGAACTTCGGACGACCCCGGCAATTCTCAACGGAAGGGTCGAGCGGAGCGTCTCGAATGGAGCCGTCCAGCGGCGGCGGTCGGCGCGTGTTGGCCGATCGCTCCTGAATCTCGCCCCGGTCTCGGCCGGAGCGCCCCACGCTCTCCAAGGATGGAGATGGGATTGTCATGAAACTGAAACTCGTCGCGGCCTTGTTCGGACTGGCGATCGGCGGTTGCGCCCAATCGCGATCCGCGAAGCTGCCCGAGGGACCGCCGATCGGCATGGACCCGGTCCCCTCGATCCACGACACAATCAACCGCGGGACCAACCCGGCGGTCGCCCAGGCGACCTTGCCCGCCCCCGCGAACCCAGACTGGTCGGGAGGCTCGCGACCCGAGCAACCACCCGCGACCGGTCTCGCCCCCCGAGTGGCGACCACCCAGCCCGCGGCCGCTTATCAAGCCAAACCGGAACCAGCCGCCGCGGCCCCCGCGCCCGCGCCGCTGCCCAGCCTTGAGCCGGAAGTCGCGACGACGCGACCCCCGGCCGCGCCTCAATCGGCGCTGGGCGATCCGTCCATCAGCCCGTCATCGGCCCCCGTTTTCGGCGACGCCCACGACGGGGCCGACGCCCTTCCCCCGGTTGAGGAAGCCGAAGCCGACGACGCGATGCTTCCCCCGGTGGTCGAGGCCGACGCAACGCCCGAGCCCGCGGACCAACCCGCGCCTTCGGCTCGGCCCGTGCCCGCCGACCTAACGATGGAGGCGGACCCCCTGCTCGGACCCAATCCCGACCTGATGCCCTCGATGGACGAACTCGTCCCAGGCCGAGAGGCGGCGGCCCCGAAAGCCGGCGAGCCAGCGCCCGAGCCAACCTCCGAGCCGGCGCCCGCGCCAGCCCCAGCTCCCACGCCCGACCCGGCCCCCGAGCTGGACCTGGACCTTGAGCCGGACGCCTCGGCCGACGCTCCTGAAGCGCCGGCCCTCCCCGACCTGACCCCGGCCCCGACTCCAACGCCGGCTCCGGCTCCGGCCACGGCCCCGACCCCGGTCGAGGGCGAGAACGACGAAGACGCCCTGCCCGAGCTCCCGCCGGTGGCCGAGCCGTCGGCGTCGACTTCGGCGTCGGCTCCGGTGTTTCCGGTGAACCGGCAGTCCCAGACGCTCGCGGCGCGGTCACCCGCGCCGCGCGTCGATCCGGCGGTAATGCGGGCCTCCACCGCCGCCGCCGTCACGCCCACTCCCATCTCAAGCGACCACGTCGCCGACGATCCCAACCTCATTGAGGCCGGGAGGACCGCCGCTCGCGTCGGCGACGAGGTCATCACTCTCCGCGAACTGGTGGTCGCGGTCAAGGATCAGGTCGCGCGGCACGGCGGGAAGATCAGTCAGATCCCCGCCGACGAACTGAACCAGATCGCGCAACACATCCTCGCCAGCCTGATCGAGCGGTCCCTCATCGTCCAGGAGGCCAAACGCCAGCTCAAGGACAAGAAGCAGCTGGACCGCATCCTTGAGGCCGCCGACAAGTACTGGAGGGAGCAGGACCTGCCCCAGCTGCTTCGCCAACACACGGTCGAGAACGAATATCAGCTCAAGGAAAAGCTCCAGGAATCGGGACGGTCGCTCGAAGGACTTAGGCAAAACTATATTCAAGAATTCATCGCCCAAATCTTCGTCCATCAAAAGCTGTCTGATAAATTCAAGGTTGAACTTCCCGAGATGCTGAAATATTACAACGAACATATCAACGACAAGGAAAATCAGCGATCGGCCCAGATCGTCTGGCGCGAGCTGCTCGTCGAAAACGGCCGCCACGCCTCGCCCGCCGAGGCCCGCGCCAAGGCCGAGGCCCTGCTGACGAGGCTGAAAAACGGGGAGGACTTCGCCAAGCTCGCCACCGCCGAAAGCGAAGGCCCCGCGCTGGTCAAGTCCGGCGGGGGCCTGATGAAGACCTCGCCCGGAAGCTACGCGGTGGCCGCCGTGAATCAGGCAATCGAGACCCTTCCCCCGGGCCGGATCAGCGGGATCATCGAAGGGCCGTCGAGCTTCCACATCGTCCTGGTCGAAAGCCGGCGCGCCTCGGGCCCCGCCACCTTCGCCGAGATCCAGGACCAGATCCGTCAGCGCCTGACGATCGAAAAAATGAACCGCGAGCGCGAAGCCCTGCTCGGAAAGCTCCGCGCCAACACCATCGTCACCACCATCTTCGACGGCACCGCCAGCGACCCGAACCTCGCGCTGGGCCGCTGATCGGCGCGCCTCGCCGCCCCAATCTCAAGGTTGCGTCCCACGGCGGTCGGGGGTATCCTCCGCGGTCGCCCCGCCCCGGATCAACGCGCCGGCCCCCGGCGCTTTGACCCCCACCCAAGGACGGACCCCGGCCCTTCGCGTCACGAGCGACCCCGGAGAGAGACCCAGGATGATTCAACCCGCGCCGCGCCACTCCCTCCATCGCTTCGCCCTCAAAACACTGCTGACGCTCTGGCTCGGAGCGGCCCTGTCATCGCCGAGCGCGAGTCTGGGACAACCCGCCGCGGCGGACGGCCCTGGTTTCGGCGCCGTCAGTCCGCCGGAGGAATGGCGGGAGGCGTTCTGGAAAAGCCCGTCGGCCCAGGCGCTTTGGAAGCTCTCGCCCAAGGAGGCCGCCGATCTGGTCCCGGTCCAGGCGGGCCTAAGGTTCTGCCGATGCCCATCGTGCGGGGCGAGCGAGGCCAATGATACCCTCGTCTGGAGCGCCGAGGAGCCCAAGACCCTGAAGTGTCGGGAGTGCGAGGTCGTCGTCCCCAACGACGCCTTCCCGGCCAAGGTCAACGGCGCGGTCCCCGAAGAGAAGATCGAGGTCGTTCCCGGAGTCTGGCACGCCTATCCATACCACCTGGTCGGTCCCGAGAAGGAAGCCTACGTCGAGGAGCGGCTTTACCTCAACGCCAAGCGCGACTACGAGGCCCGCGCCTTTCTCTCCAAGGCGGCCTTCTACGCCGCGGCGAGCTATTGGAGCGAGGAGCCCTCCAAGCGAGACCCTAAGCACGCCAGCCTCGCCCGCGCCCTGATTCTTCGCTTCGCCCAGGTCTATCCGAATTACGCGGACCACTTCGACCAGCCGGGAAAGGCCAAGCATCTGCTGCCGGCCCAGGTCGCCCCGCCCTATCGCGGCGGCTATCAGACCGGGAAATGGGAATGGAACGGCGCCCTTGAGGTGCCGATGAACCTGGTCCTGGCCTACGCCTCGTTGCGCGACGATCCGGGATGGAAAGAGACCGGCGACTTGCTCGGCTGCCCCAACCCGGCCCAGACGATCGAGCGCGACTTCTTCCTGGCCGCGGCGGAGTTCGCTCGGGCGCAGCCCGAAGAGTTCGCCGAAGACTCGCTCCACGTCTACCGAGGCATGCTCGCCGTGGGAAGGCTGGTCGAGGACCGCGACATGGTTCGGGCCGCGTTGGTTCGGATCGACGAGTTCACCCGACGGTCGTTCTACCACGACGGCTTCTGGCGAGGGGCCGACGTTCGGAGCCATCACCGGGTGCTCAACCTGCTCGGAGGCTGGATCGAGGGCATGCTCGCGACCGACGCCGGCTCGCCCCTGCCGCTGGGTCTCGGCTCGCCGAGCAACGTCGGCGCCTCGCATCCGGCGACGCCCAGGTCGGTCATCCCCATGGTGGACCTGGCCCGAGCGGCGAGTTCGGCCGTGATTTCCCGGCTTCCCGATCCTCAGGTCGAGCGGGCCTCGTGGCCCTCCACGCCGAGCCGCCCCCCCGCGCGTCGGCCGCTCTTGCTCGGCGGGGCGGGGCTCGCCCGGCTGACCGTCGGCGACCAGGCCGACGCCCTCGACATCGAGATCCAGGCCCAGGACAGTCTGGCCTCCCGCCATTTTCAGAGGCTGGCCTTTCGTCTCAGCGTCGGCGGCGAGCCGATTCTCGACGACCTCGACGAGCGCGAGCCGACCAGGACCGGCTGGGAGATGGCGACGGCGAGCCATAACACGGTGGTCATCGACGGCCTCAACCAGCGCGAGTCGACCGAAGAGGCCAAGCGCCCCGCCCCCGGCGGCGATTTCCTCTTCTTCGCGGCCGACCCCGATTTTCAGGTCGCCTCGGTCGAGGATCGATTCGCCTACCCCGCGTCGGCCACCCGATACCGGCAAACCTTCATCGTCAGCCGGTTCGGTTCGCGTCGGTACGCCCTCTCGGTCTTCGAGGTCCAGGGGGGACTTCAACACGACCAGATTTTCCACGGAGCGTCGGGACGCAAGGAGCCCTGGCGGCCCGGCGTCCCAACCGTTCAGGCCCCGGCGAGCCTGCTTCCCCCATCGGTCGCCTTCCTGGCATCGGCCAAGCCCGAGGATGGGCGATGGTTCGTCCAGGCCTACGGAGAGTTTCGCCCTCTCGAAATGGCCCGCGTCGATTCCCCTTGCCAGGTCGTCCTGGGCGGCCGGCCGATCGTCTCCGAAACCCGATTGGCGAGCCTTCGGGGCGTGGAATCGACCAAGCCGGCCCTAAGACTCCACATCCTGGGCGACGCGCCGGCGACCCTCATCACGGCGGCCAGCCCCGACGCGCCCGGTTCGACGGCCGCGGAGGCGCCGGGCAACGGCCCGGCCGAGCGCTCCAGCCTGATTGTCCGCCGCCGATCGGAGGATGGATCGACGCTCAAGTCGACCTTCGTAACCCTCTTCGAGCCGCTGGAGGCCGGGCTCGCGCCGTTGGATCAGGTTGGTCGGGTCGAGTCGGTCGCCAACGCGATCGTCATCTTGATCGATTCCCCCGAGGGCTCCGAGCACCTGATCATCAACAAGACCCCGGGCGTCGCCGCTCGGATTCAGCTCGCCAACGGCCGATTCGTCACCACCGACGGCCTCGTCACCCGAATCCGGGGCGACGACGTGGTTTTGGCCGGCGGCACCTACGCCGAGGCGTCCGGGAAACTTACTTCGTCGACGAACCTTGGCGGAGAGATCACCGGGTCCTCCCGGCAATTGAGCGAGCGCGGCCGAGGCTGGTTCCTCACCCCGAGCAAGCTGCCGCCGGTCGACGCCGCCGCCGTCAAGGGCCGAACCCTGATCGTCGAGCACGGCGACGGTTCGTTCCGATCGTGGACCATCGACTCCATCGAAACCTCGCCCGAGGGAACGCGGCTGCATGTTCGAGAAGAGCCTGGATTCCTCGTCGATCCGAAAACCGGAACCGCCCAATATTATCAGTTCCCCCGCAACTCGGCCCCCGGCCCGCATCGCTTCCGAATCGCCTGGATCGCGCGCTCCGGCTCGGACGGAAGTGGCGAAACCGTAAATTCCCAAGTGGGGCAACCCAAGCCCTAAAGTTGGTTGTCTACGACATTTGCGAGACCTCTCGTTGCCCCCCGAAAATTCGCGCTTGACTTTCGCCTGGAAGCGGGTACTTTTAATATTGTCGGACGTGAAGCCATACTCGAACGATGCCACTCCGTCCGACCGGGGCGTCTGTCCCGATCATCCGGCCTATTTGCCTTCGGCCCCGTCGACTCGCGAATTCGTGGGTTGCCGGGGCCTTTTTTTGTTCTTTTCGAGAAGGTTGACTCGTGGCGAACGCGGAACCGCCGATCTGGGAGCGATCCAATGGGTCGCGGACGATCCAATGGGGCGGATCGGTCTGGATTCTCGACCATTCCAATGGGCGCGTTGGCCTTCGGCCCGCCGACGGATCGGGCCACCGGTTTCTGGAGCTTGGGGGCCTCGCGGCCTCAGGAAGACGCGAAGAGGGCGTTTTCACGACCGACGCGCTCACCGGCTTTGAACTGCTGCATTCCCGGGTCTACGCGACCTTCGCCCCGAAGGGCTGGCACGGCCTGACCGTGCGCGCGGCCTGGGGACCCAGCCGAGAGAGCGGGGGGCTGGACCTCGAAATCCAGGCGACCACCAGCTCGGTCGGCGAGTTGGAGAAGCTTGAGATCATCGTCGGCTCAACCTGGAGCGCCGGCGCGGCCGAATCGCCTTCGGTGGTCGTGGAACCTCGCGACCGTCGCTCGGCGTCGCTCAGCTACGACGGTCGCGAGAAGGCCGAGACGCTTCGCCGCCTCACGACCCTTCCGGTCGCCGGCGCCGAGTTGGCCGCGTTCGCCCCCATCGAGACGAACGACGGAACCAGCCGCTATCTCGAAATGGTTCACCCCTACGACGTCTCGCGAAGATGCGTCGAAAAAGCGGGCGGGAAGATCATCGCAGCCCGCTACGCCCTCTTCGGGTTCGACCTTGAGAAAGGCGTGGTGCTCCGCGGCCGCCTGCGCGGCGTTTGGCTGGGCGATTCCGATGGCCCCGAGGAACAGCGTCAACGATTCCTGAGCGAGCCGCCCCCGCTCGGCGTCGTCTGAGGCGGGGAAGAATTGGGTATGTGTAGGGGCGGTCCCCCGTGGCCGCCCTCGTGGGACGGCGCGCTCGCCCACGCCAATCGATGCGCCGGAAGACGCGCGATGCCGGACGACTCGCCATCCCACGTCGATCGCCGGAGGGCGGCCCCGGGGGACCGCCCCTACAGCGGGTGTCCGTTGTCGCCGCGAGGGAGCAACATCGCGCCCGGTCGAGGCTCCCAGAGACCCGCGCCTTACGATTCCGGCGTCTGGGAGTCGGCCGGCTTTTTGGCTTTCGGGGGGATGGCGACGAGCTTTTCGAGTTCGCTCACCACGGTTTCGCCGTCCCACTCCTGGCCGCCGATGGTGGTTGAGACCAGGTTGCCGTCGGGGGAGAGAATGAAGGTCGCGGGGATGCCTTCGGTCAGGAACATCCGGGGCAGTTCCGAGGCGTGCAAAACCGTCATCGGCCAATCCTTGCCCGCGACAAACCGGCGCGGGGCGTCGATGGAGTCGTCGACCGACACGCAGACGAATTCGATGTTCTTGCCCTTGAGCCGGGGCGACTCCGCCAGCCGCGCGATCGAGGGCATCTCGCGGACGCAGGGGCCGCACCACGTCGCCCAGATGTTGAGGAAAACGGCCTTCCCCTCGTACTTCGAGAACGAGACGGGTTGGCCGTCCAGGTCGTGGAGCGTCCAGTCGTACTTGGCCGGGATCTTGTGGTCCGTGACGTTGAAGTCGGAAGGCGGGCCCGGACCCAGGAACCGGAGCAGGACGAGCCACAACACCAAAAGCCCGCCCAGGATGATTAGCCAGTTGGGCCCGCGTTTCGGTTGAGCTTGGGGCTCGTCCATGATGGTTCTCCTGAAAATATGGCGAGGCGAGAATCCGGGGCGCCGACGCGCGTCATTCGTCTCCGCGCGTCTCGGCGACGGGCGCCAAAAGGTTCTCCACCGGCGCGTAGTCGTCGGTGAGGATGATGCCCCGCGATCGGTTTTCGAGGATGATCTTCTCAAGCTCGGGCCCATACGGATCGCCCTCGGTCTTAACCCCATTCTTGAAGAACACGGGGTCGTCGTCCCGCTTGCCGAGGCCCGTCAGGTCGAGCGGTTGCTTGGAGGCGACGACCACGAAGGTCTCGCGGTTGCCGGCCCCTCGGTTGGAGTCGGTGCCGAAAATGTAGACGTGGGGGAACGTCAGCTTCGCGGTCGCCGCCCAGGCGCCCAGGAAGCCGCCGTAGCGTCGGGCCTCGGCGAGATACTCGTCGCGAATCTTCTGTTGCGCGACGGGGTCTCCCGTCTTGGTCCGCTCGATCCGACTCTCGGCGCTCGCCAGCGCGTTCTCGTCGGATTGGTAGGCGTCGATGATGTTGATCATGTAGACGCCCGACGGGCTCAGCATCTTGTTGATTTTTTCGTTGAACTCTCGGGTGGTCAGGTGCCAGGGGACCGAGAAGTCGTTGAAGGCGTCGCCGAAGACGATGTCGTACTGCTTCGAATCCTGGTTCCGCTCCACGAACTGGCGGGCGTCTCCCCAAACCGTCTTGATCGAGGTGTCGCGCGGAAGTCCGGTGGCCATGTGGTTGGCGTGGGTGACGGCGGGATCGATCTCGGCCACGTCGACCTCGGTACCCGGATAAACGTGCTGAACATGGCGCTGAAATGTATAGGCGCCGCCACCCAGGAACAGCGTCTTGAGGGTCGACGACTCGATCTTCGGGATCCACTCGCTTCGGCCCGATAGGAGCATCTCCTCGTCGTCGGGCCGCTTGTCGTCCGTCGTCGGGTTGGCGTTCGCTCCGCCGCCCGCGAAGACGTTTTCGGGAAGCTCGCCCGGGGAAACGCCCGTGGCCGCCGGGTCGGCGGACTGAGCCTGTGCCGGGCGGATCTTTCCCGCGGCCGCCGCGGCGCGGTGGGCGACCATCGCGTAGATGTGCTCGTAGTCGTAGTCGAGCCGCTCGGGGTGGTCGAGGATGAAATAGCCGTGGATCAGGTTGTCGAGAACCAGGGTGCGGAGCTGCGCCCCGTCGCGCTGGGGCTCGTTCTCCACCTTGATGTAGTAATAGTTGCTCTCGTCGACCCAGGCCACTTGCTCCTCGGTTGTCTGGGGGTCGCCCCGCTCCTCGCGGATCCCCCAACGCTCGCCGATCGTCTGGGCCCACGTCATCGGCAAGAACGCGATCACGCAAAGGCCAAGCGGAATGCCGGCCCAGGCGGCGTGCCAAACGGTCCCCAACGCCGTCGCGGCCAGTCCCAAAACGGCCGCGAGCGCCAGAAGGACCCCCACGGCGCCCAGGTAGTTGATGAGCACGAAGCCCGTGAGGAACGTCCCCAGAATGCTGCCCACCATCCCCCAGGCGTAGACCTCGCCGATGGCCGTCCCGGTTCGGCCGAACCGCTTCAGCCGATCAACCGCCAGCTTGGCGACGACCGGGCTGACCGTCCCCATCGCGACCGCGGGCAGGAAGAAAACCGTGGTCACCACCAGCAAGACCCGGTACGGCCAGGTCAGCGGAATCGTGGTCAGGCCGCCGAGCTTAAGCTGAGTGAACCCCGGCGCCTGCCTCAAAAAGCTCGGCGAGGCGCTCGGATCGTAAGAATCGAGAAGCCGCTGGGGCTGGTTCTCCAGCAAAAGGACCACCAGCGCGAGCACCGAGGCGATCAAAAACAGCCAGCTCGCCTGCTTCTCGCTTCGGATGAGGTTCGCCGCCCGCCCCCCCAAATAGTTGCCGACGCTCAGGCCCGCGAGCAAGACGCCGATGACGCTCGTCCAGCCGTAGACGCTCGATCCCAGGTGCCGGGCGACCAGCCGCCCCGCGACCATCTCAAGCGCCATGAAGCCGAAGCTGATCAGAAACGCCAGGACCGCCAGGTCCCGAAGGCTCGGCCGATGCGCGGACGGTTCGGCCGCGTCGTCAAACTCCAACTGCCCCAACCGAGGCGCCGTAAAGAGCGAGCTCAGCGCGACGACCGCCAGCATCAGGGCGGTCGCGTTCCCGGCCAGGGCCAGGTAATTGATTTGATAGCTTCCCAGGTCGATCGCCCCGATTCCGAGAGATCGAACCAGGGGGGCGATCGAACCAAGACCCAGCAAAAGCGCCGTGAGCAGGGCAAGCCAGCGCCCGGCCCGGCCCGCGCTCAGGATGGCCGCCGGCAGCGCCAGGGCTCCGGCGACGAGCAGGACGATGACCGAAGTCGACGCCAGGTAGATCAGGATGAAGCCCGCCACGAACGTGCCGACGATCGACCCGATCGCGCCGCAGAAGTACACGTCGCCGATGGCGCTTCCGGTTCGGTTCGACTGCTCGACGGCGATCTTGGCGACGACCGGTCCGACCATGCCCAGGACCGTCGCCGGAAGCAGGAAGTCGAGCGTGACGACCAGAACCGTCCGCAGCTCCCAGCTCAGCGATTCCGGCGAGGGAATGATCCGAGGAATCTCGGCGTTGACCCAAAGGGCGCAGAGGGTTAGGAACGCTCCGAGGGCGAACAGGGGGCCGATCGCCCGGCGGGGATCGATCCGGTCGGCCAGGCGACCGCCGAGCACGTTGCCCAGACAGATCCCTCCCAGGATCACGCCGATGACGCTGGTCCAGACCGTCAGCGACGCCCCGACGTGGCTGGCCACGAGCCGGCTGGAGACCAGCTCCAAAATCATGATGCACAGGCTACTGAAAAACGCGAGGGCGTACGGCGAGAAGCGCGCGGCCAGGCCGATCATTCGGGTGTCTCTCCCAGGCATCGCCAATCCCGGTTCGGCGCGGGGGTGCTCCATCCCTGGAGGGTTTTTGAATACGCGGGGCCAACAGGGCTACACAATATCCGAGACCCAATGGCCGCGGCAACCGCGCGCCCACCCGACCCGCGAAGCCTCAAGCCGACCGGCCTCCCTCAGCTCGACTCCTTGATGAGGAACGGCTGCCACTCCGAGCCCTTCCTGACGGATTCGAGGCTCGGCATCGGATTCCGGCGGGTTTCGACGACCGCGAGGTAGGGATACCGATGGATTGAACCGATCCTCGCCTGGAACGGCGTGGAGGGCACCAAATGGTAACCCGGCCGCGAGGGATCCTCGTCGTGCGGCAGCATGCGATTAAGCTCCGCGGCGAGTCCGTCGAGGTAGAAGCTGAACCGATTGCGCTCGTAGTGGATGTCTTCGCAGATGAACACGCCGCCGGGGCGCAGCCGTGGAAGGCATTCCTCAAGCGTCACCCGCTGTTGCTCGGAGGAATGGCCGCCGTCGTCGATGACGATGTCGACCGGGGGAGACTCGGCCCAGAATTTCCTCCAAAACGCCCGATCCTCCTGGTCGCCGATGACGATCCGGGTGTGGTCGTTCTCGTAAGACTTGCAGGCCGGCTCAACGTCCACGCCGGTGATCCGGGCTCCGGGACCGAAATACGACCGCCACATTCCCAGACTGCCGCCGCTGTAAACGCCGATTTCCAGGATGTGGACGTCCTTGCCGACGAACTTCGACAAATGGCGGTCGTAGATCTCGAAGTAGTGAAGCCACTTGTAGATGCCGGGACCGCTGGTGTTGGCCTCGAAATGCTCGCGCAAGGCGTTCGTCGGCTCGGGCTCCGCCGGACGCGAATCGCCGCCCGAGCCATCCAGGTCCCCGAGGCGGCCGGCGAAGCGGTAGCCGGACAAATACGCGCGCACGCGCCCCAGCCACGCCAGCTTTGTGAATGGGCCTCGATCGGTCCCCTCAAAAACGCCCACGGAGTCGGTGCGCATCGGTTTATTCACCCTGAGCCGTCATGAGACTGGGAAATCCAGGCAAAGCCGACAAGAGGCGGCGGCCGTGAGTTGTCGAGTTATGGAGTAATCCCCCTCCACGGAGCATAGCATCAGCATAGCCGGCAAGCACGCGGAGCGACATCGCGGCCGGGTCGCGTCTCCCGGAATCAACACCAAGCGTTGCCTTTTCTCGACTTGTGGAACCAACGCCGGCCCTTGCGTCGTGTATAATCCCCACCATCATGCCAACCGAACGAATCGAGGACCTTGACGACCCCCGGCTCGCCGTCTATCGATCGCTGAAGGCGACGAACCGGACGAGGGGGCTCGACCATTTCATCGTGGAGGGCGAGAAGCTCGTCGAGCGCCTTGTCGCCAGCCGATACCCCGTCCGGTCGATCCTCGTCACCGACCGCCACCTGTCAAGACTCGGAGCCGCATTGCCGGAGGACGCCCCGGTTTACGTCGTCCCGTTCGAGAAGGTCCACGACCTTGTCGGATTCCCATTCCACCAGGGCGCGCTCGCCTGCGGAGGTCGGCTTCCCCAGCCCGACTGGCGCGCGCTTTGGGCGGGAGACGACGGCCCTTTAACGCTGGCGATCTGTCCGAAGATCAGCAACCCGGAGAATCTTGGCTCGATCGCCCGGCTCTGCGACGTCTTCGGCGTGGACGGGATCCTGGCGGGCCCGTCGTGTCCCGACCCGTTCTCCAGGCGCGTTTTGCGCGTGTCGATGGGCTCGGCCCTCCGGGTGCCGATCCTCGTTTCAACCGACCCGCTCGCCCTCTCGCGCGAGCTTGGCGAGGCGCTTGGGATGTCGTTCTGGGCGGCCGTGGCCGATGAAACCGCCGCGCCGTTCGAGAGCCTCGCGCCGCCCCGACGCCTGGGGCTGGTTCTTGGGGACGAGAACGAGGGGGTCGACGCCGACTGGGTCGCCCGTTGCGACCAATCGATCACGATCCCGATGCGGGGAGCGGCGAGCTCGCTGAACGTCTCAACCGCCGCGGCGATCCTGCTTTATCACGTCACGCGGCGGGCGGGTGGTTGAAGGCGGGTGGCCCGAAAGGCCGGTGGGATCGCGAAATTCTGTGGCCGGGGTCTGTGACCCCGGCGCGTGGGGCTTGGCGATCCGACGCCGGTCCCGGCCTCACAGAGGCCGGCTACAAAAGAGCGCCCGCCAAGACTCCTCCGTAAACCCGACGACCCTCATTGCGCTGGTCCGGTTCAACGAACCGCTCACGCGATCATCCGGGCGACGCGGCGGCGGGATCGCTCGGCCTGTTCAAGGGGCAGGAACCGGCGGGAGGCCGATTGCATGGCCTGGCCGTATCCGGTGGTGAACGATCGGGGGAGCAGCCGAAGGCCCTCGGGGGCGTCGTGCTCTTGATCGCGGGCGCAGAGCGGGGGAGCGATCTGGACGACGTGGTTCGCCGCGGCCAGGATGAAGACGACGTGGGGCAGGGGAGCGTCCTGATCGACCAGGCGGAAGAGGGCCGCCCAGGGAACGGTTTGCGGGTGGGCGGTTCGGTAGACGAGGCAGCCGGTCTCGGAGAACAGCGTGCTATCAAAGTCGTGATCGGGGTTGCCGACCCATTCCAACGTGTCGACGAACTGGCTCAGCTCGCGCGCCGGCATGATTGAGATCGCCATCCGAACCAGCGACTTGTACGCG
>Ga0182738_1005764_pt1 | contig 13105 bp, 10 predicted proteins | sample eDN5th30CBELigMG_FD_128876 | JGI IMG/M metagenome (GOLD analysis project Ga0182738, IMG submission 128876) | Enriched Miracle-Growth compost microbial communities from Emeryville, California, USA - eDNA 5th pass 30_C BE-Lig MG (version 2)... ...
AAAAGGACAGACCTTCTTCGATTTAGAAATTCAAGCTTTTCAATAAGCTGTGAAAGTGGAGTGATCTTTTTGAAAAATTCAAAGCCAATAAAACTCAAAAATGAAAATGAGAGAAACTTGAAAAATCTCTTGGAATTGATTGGCTTTAATTTTAATTTCTGTATGATTAAGAAACTTTTTGGATATAAAACCAGGCTAAATTTGATAAAAATAGAATTATTACTTTAAAGATTCAAGAAAGCTTTGAAAAATGGAACCAAGGCAAGAAGAATCGACTCAAGTAACTTCATGCTTAAAGAGAATTAAGCCAAATTTACGAAGCAACTTTTGCAGTCAAAAGCGATCCCCTATAATCTCCAGATCTGGGGTTTCTTTTTCACGATCGGCATTTCCCTTCCAAAGGGAAGTCTCTTGTTCTATATTTCAAGCCCAAACTGCCAAGAAAAAGATGCATTGGACCAGTATGAACTCAAAACATTTCCACTCCTTGCAAAAATTAAATCTTGCTCTTCAAAAGAAGGAAGTAACTGAAATGGACTTGTATTATATTGGTCAAACTTTGAAAAAGCCTCCTTCTCTTCAAAGTTTGACTTTGAATTGTGTTGATTGCTATCAACTTACGAATAAAGCTTTTTATTATCTGAATCGTGGCTTGAAGAGGTTGCCATCATCATTAAAGTCTTGAGATCTGAGCTTTACATTCAGATTATACAATGAACAAATCACTGATGAAAGGTTAAACTACTTGAACCGAAGCTTAAGGAAGCTGACTCACTTAGAAGTGGTCAATCTGAACTTTGAAGTTTGTCCCAAAATTACTGATTCTGGAGCAGCAGGATTGATTGCAAGCTTAGAGAATCTTCTCTTGCTTAAAAGCCTTACCTTTTCTTTTCTCGGTGGAGACGATTTCACAGAAAGAGGATTTTTAGATTTATGTGATGCTTTGAAGAGATTGCCTTCTCTTCAAACTTTAAGTTTACGTTTGAGGTCTCGGAAAAGAGTGGTCACAGACTCTGTGTTGAAAAGACTCGGCGAGATGTTGGAGAGACATGCTTCTTTAAGAAATTTGGAGTTTGATGTTGAGATTCAGGAGGAAACTTGTGATTTAGGATTGCACGAGCTGTTCAAAGGTTTAAGAAAGCTTGCTTGCTTGCTTAAAAAGTCTGAATTTTAAGATTGTGGGCGGCTGGTTTTCTCGAGAACTTGGCGATAAGGGGCTTCTTGATTTGGGTGAAGCCTTAAGAAGACTGGTTCACTTGCGAACTCTAAAGATTGACTTTCTTTGCCAAAATACCAATTTTACTGATCAAGGACTCTCTCATCTTAGCAAAGGCTTAGAGCAACTGAAATACCTTGAGGAAATCTCGCTGAGATGTGGAGAAGCGCTCAAAGTAACTGACAAAGGGTTGAAAATTTTGGGTCAAGGACTGGAGGGGCTTGTTCTTTTACAGAATGTCCAGCTGAATCTCTGGAGCTTAGAGAAGATAACAGACCTTGCAGGACAGAATTTTTGTCAAGGATTAAAGAATTTGCCTAACTTGAAAGAATTTGATCTTCAAGTTGAACGATCTTTGAATTTCAGCGGCGCAGGACTGTATCTGCTGTGCTAAGCCTTAAATAATTCGCTATAATCTGCGAGGGATGTCTGGTTATCTCAAAAAGAATAAGTTTCTTGAAGCTCTGGAGAACCCTGGCCCTTTTTTCCCAAACCTTCCAAAGAATTTTGATCCTAAAGGGAATACATGCACAATATTTTAATGTGTAGTTTTGGATGAGTCTCCGCATTTTATAATGAAACTCGGGGAATGAGTTCGGGAATCTTCTGATAACTCCTTGGAAATTTATAAATTGTAGAAAATATATCTATGTTTTTTTTCGAAAATTTGATAAATCCAAATTTTTTTCTCTAGCTCTTATGAAATTGGAAATTTATAATTTGTTTATTCTGAATTCTTTTTAATGAAAAGCGTTTAAAAAAATTGATACAAAAATTCATTTTTTCAAAAATAAAATAAGCTTATGTGAAAAAGGTGGAAGAGAAATTGGTGAAATGATTTTTTCCATTTTGGTCGGATATTCGTTAAGACCTTTTAAAAACCTCTCTACACTTAATCAAATCGTCTTCATTTAATTATTTCAATTATTGTTTTCCCTTATTCCTGAAACTTATTGAATCAAAAATCTCATGGAGAAAGACAAAAATTTACAGAGGGTTCAAGCTGTGAATATGAGAAATGGGGGTTGTATTGTCGTTGTCGGGACTTCTTTGATTTGTGCTTTGATTCAGAATTTATTTTACTCTCAAAACTATTGTTCTCTTCATCTCAAGGTTTGAAAGAATTTGAATTTCGTTCTTTTGAATGTCCTAATTCAACAGCTGTCGAATATTCAAGGATCCTTCAAATAATTCACTACAATGCTCAATGGTAAGGGTGAAATCCTAAGAACAGCAGCAGTTTGAATTAAAAAGAAGAAGCTGAATACGTTTAGCGTTTTGCTAACGCTTGTTATTCAGTTTGAATAATTAAGTTATGGTCGTATCGTACCGATTTAGATATTGAGTACGAATTAATAAAATCAATAATTGGAAATTCGAAAGAAAAAAGTACTTTTGTCATTTCCCAATGCTGGAATTTAGTTTATGACTATGAATTTTTGATCTTTTTCCTCCTGCAAACAACAATTGCTTTTTTGAAAAACCTTCCCATGTCCAGAGTTATTGAACCGTTTTGAAAAATTCAGACTTTGACTTTGATCCAGTCAAAAATGGACATTACAAAATTTTCAAGGAAAAAAAGCGAGGGTTTTGTGGAGTTCAGTCCACTTCACAAAAAAAGTGACAAACTTTTTTTCTGGGCTGTCATGGCATTTGTGACCTCCAAAACTCTCAGCAAGAATTTGTCTAAAAATTAAAATTTTTGAATGCTAAAATAATTGAAGCTCAAAGTCAGTCAAGAACAGCCCTTCGCCATGATTCTCAAAGGTTTGACTTTGACTTCATTTTTGGCATTGAATGTAGAAAATAAAATTCCCAGGATCTTTGAAAAAAAATCTTTTCCATTTTTTTCACCTCTTGGCAAAAATTCGCGAAAAAAGTTTTTTCCATTCTCAAAATCCAAAAGAAATATTTTTTTTAATAAACAAATTTTGAGGAGAAAATATTTTCTTCAGCTTAAAATAAATTGGAAGGATCTCCTTTTTTCTTTAAAGGACCTGATCTCCATTTTCAAATTTTTTTTTATGAATTACTCTCCAAGACAAAATGAGGGATTCAAGTTCAAAAATAATTTAAACTCTCCATTCATTAAACCTTCAACTGACATTCAAAATAACGAAGTGAATCAGACTTTAATTTTTAAAAGTCCGAATTAGGAAGTTTTTGGAATTGCGAAAAGCAGAAAGCTTTCAAGAAGAAGAAGGGTTGTTTCTAAACTCTTCAAGCGTTGCATGCTTTTTTGACCCAAAGGAAAACTCCCAGGAGAAAAGTATTTTGAGAAAATTTACAGTTTTGGATCTCATCAAGAAGAAATTTGTCTCAGCGAAAAAAAGCATTTCAAGAGATATGGTGAAGCATTCAGAAAGTTTCGAGGAAAAAGGTTTTGCTTAGTGTCCAGCAGTTTTGAATTCAATATGACTTTGAATTTATTCAAAAACTAAAACTTGAGAGAATTAAAAATATTAATCATAACGTTTATTTCAAAGAAAAAGTGGTGGCCCTAATTTTTAAAATCTAAAATTTTTGCATTATTCAGGAATTGAGGACTCAGAATATTTCAAAGTCGTAAAATTCAATACTAGGAAGCAGGTTTTGATTTGCTTGGGTTTTGGAAGAAATTTGTGAAGCAAAAAACCCTAAATTCAGAAATTGGTTTGAATATATTGAGAAAAAATCTCGAATATACGTGTATAATCCTCTTTTCATGAATTAACAAATAAAATTTAGTGCGTGACATTTCGAATTTCGAAAATAAACCCGTCGTGAAAGCGAAGGTCACATCAAATCCCTCTGAAATTATGGGAAATAGCCACGTAATGATCATTCTGAGGGATTAGAAAGATGAGAGGATGAATAGCTCTAGGGGTTTTTAGGGAAAGCATATCTATGTTGAGACAGAAATGAGAGTTTAGTGGATAGCAAGCTTGAGTTTCTATATGTCTCTATATTTGATGTAGTTTTAGGAGTTAGAGAATAAATCTGAGAGATCTAGTCTCACATAGTCTCAAACATAGAAAATGGAAAAAAGGATTCCTTTAAAGAAGTGTCAGTTAGGATTTAGTTTGAATTCACCTCAGACGCGAATGAAGAAGGTCTAAAAGAGAGAATAGGAGGCTTTGAAGGGCAGAATAAAGACTGAAATGGCTGGGGCGTTTAAAATGTCTAACTTTCGATTAATGTGGTGAAAAAATTAAAGAAAATAAAATGTGAAGAAAAATTAGACTGAATTCTAAAAGAAATTAATTTTTTGAATTTTTCAAACCTTTCAGGAAAATAAGAAAATCCTCATCAAAGATTTGCTTCCTTTTTATTCTTTTCAGCGAGACCATTTTTTCGAGAAAGAATGAGCAGGCAGGAACTGAAAAATCTCAAGAAATATTTGATAAATGTGGATGAAATAGGTGGAAATTTGAAAGGTTAATTTGCTTAAAAATTAAACATTAAACTTAGGTCAATGGACAGAGAAAATTTTTTGAGATTGAAAATGAATTGTTAATGAAAAAATTTTCATTAGCAAATGAACAAGAAAACAAGTTTTTGTGCTCAATTGGAGCTAATTTCAAGAACCGTAAATTACTCAAAATAGGAATGGAAAAGCAGGGGAAAATCAAACTTCCTAAATTTCTTGAAGAGGGAAATATCTGGGGAAGAGATATTTGAAAAAGAGATTTTATAAGAATTTTTATAGAATTTACGAAAGAATAATTGAAAATACTGCTTTTAAATCCGGATTAAATTAGTGTTGTTTCATCTCTGGAAAAAAGATGGATTTTTGAGAGAAAAAATAATCTTGAAGCTTCTTGGAGGTGATCTCACTTTCAACTTGTCTCCCAAAGAGTTTAGAAGCCGAAATCTCAAAGAAAAAGGCCGGTTTGTTGGGAAATTCGCCTGTCAAAATTGGTATGTGTCGATGATTTAATCTTGATTTAAAATTAAATTTCGAACAGCAAGGATGTTCTGAAAGGCATCAACAAAAGATAAATTTTAGTCGGAATTAAATAAACATTGAATAGAAAAAACTTCCTTTCAAGGCGTAAATTATGGAAAATATCTCACATTCAAGAGACTATGCAACGACTCTCGTCAAATTCCGCCCTTCGACGGACGCTCCATCTCTTAGATTCCCAGAACCTGCCAAACTTTTATCAAAAGTCAAAGCCAAATTCAAATCTATCAACAGTATAAAACTCCAAGAGGAAAAATCTTTCTTTGAGCTCGATAAACTGCGACCCAAGGCCTACCACAAAATGAGCTGGTGTGCGCTGTATTCCAAGAAGTTCAAAATCAGGGCCATAAAGCACCAGATTCGCCAGTTGAAAAACCAGCGGGCGCTAACTTCTATTTCTTTATCAAATCAGGGCTGTTCGGACCAAGGTGTTCGTATTATTGCCTTGAACCTGAAGCATCTCAACTTTCTGTCTGGCATCACACTAGATCTCTCGGGAAGTGTCAAGATGACCAACGGTTCGATGAAAAACCTCGCATATTGTTTTAAAGAGCATAGTTCTTTAACTTCCTTGAATATAAACTTGTTTGGGTGTCGTGAGATATCTGAGGGAGGATTCAAGGCCTTGTTTTCAGCGTTCAAGTACCTCAAGTTGCTTTCGGACTTGACGTTGTATTTCGTTTGGTTCAAAAAGCTTTCCGATAATGATCTAATATACCTATCAACAGTGTTTCGGTATATAAAATCCTTGGAAACCCTGAGTCTTTACTTTAACTTGTGTCCTCAAATCACAAGTAAAGGCTTATGCAAAGTGTTTGAGAGCTTGCATAATTTCAATAAGCTGTCAACTTTGAGGTTGAGTCTTGCTGCTTTAGACATACAGGGTCCCGAAGCAGAAAAATGCATGACGAGCTTGGGGGTAGCTTTACAATCTTTGAAAGCTTTGAAGGTCGTGGAGATTTCATTTCATGAATATAACCATATGAATTGTGAGGCTTTTGAAGGATTATGTAAAGGACTCGAGACTTTAACAAGCTTGCATTCATTAAAATTAAAATTGACTGATTGTAGTATGATACAAGAAGAAGGGATGAAGAGCTTTTACAGGGTGTTGACTCATCAGCAAAATTTGTTTGAGTTGTGTTTAGGATTGGGCGGATGTATAAGCATAAATGATGAGCAAATCGAAATGCTGAATCGTTCGTTGTTGGGCTTGACAAATTTGAGAAGATTGGAGATAAATTTATCTTCGTTGCCACACATCAGCGACAAAAGCATAGAAAGCCAAAGTCGCACATTTAAGCAACTGGAGAATTTGAATGACCTAAAATTGGCTTATTTTGACGATAAAATCAGTGATGTCGCCATCGAGAATTTGAAGCATAATTTAAAACACATCAATGTAAGTGTTAATAATTATGATATGTTTTAGAAGAGCTTAGAGGGGGATTTGAGGAGGGTTTGGTTTTGATTGATGTCACTATTTGTCAAATTTCCAAAATAAATATTTTCTTTATCCAAATAATTACCTAATGATTTGTAATTGAGGTTCTTGAATAAGTTGTTGTTATTGTAAGAGGATGTATACAAAATAAAAATACATACATACATAGTATTTCATAAACACTTACATGAATAAAAACTCTTTTTCTTTTTAAAAATCATAAAAAAATTGCTCGTTTCTAGGAAAATGAAATTTTTTAAAGAACAAAGTGTGAGGAAATTTTGATAATCGTCGGAATGCTCTATTATTATATAATTCTGAAAATTATTTCCTATAATGTATTTTTGCCTTTAAGAAAAAATAAACTAATTAATCTTCGGAAATACATTAAAATAAACAGAAATTATGTTACATGAGAGAATAAAGAAGGATGTCTTACACAAGACATCTTTGTCAGGGATTCTAAGTTTCAAGCAAAAGTGCATCCCAAAGTTTCGAATTCAAGAAAATACATTGAAGTCATTGGATCCTTTTAACGATTATCCTCAAGTCTGCTCCATACAGATCGTCGCAAAGCATATCAAAATTCACAAATGGAAGAAGATGGAAAGTCTTGAAATTCAAAGTTTTGATATCCGTCCATTAAATTGTTACAGAAAAAGATTCTCCCTTTGTTTGACAGACCTTTTAAAGAAACCTGAGATTGGACTGAGAAGAATAAATTTGACATTCAGAAAAAAGGAATTGGATATTGAGCGAGAGTTGGCGGATTTTGCGAATGGAATTGGGAGACATTCAAAGGATCTAGAAAGATTATCTGTCAATTTTGGAGTCTGCTTTTCCAAAAATTGCCAAGGCTTTCTTGAATTAGCCAGACAAGTTGGCCTTAATTGCAGAAACTTGAAAGAATTTCATTTCTATTTTGGGCCGATCCAAAATGGTATGAGGTCTGAAACTTTGAGAAGTTTTGTGCGATTTAGATCTCGGATTGAGAGGTATTTCTCCGGAATTGAAAGACTTTCTTTTGATATGAGATATTCTTTTGATTATTCAAATAATGAAACTATTTTCAGCTCTATTGATCCTATGATTTTAAAGACAAGAAACAGAGAAAGACTTTTCAAATTAACAAGAGTTTCAATGAATTTGGAGAATAATTATTGGATTTCTTATCAAACTTTCCAAAAGGTTTTCGCATCTTTCTGTGAGTTTAAAGGGAATTTGCAAAAGCTGGATCTAAATTTCTCCAGTTGTTCCATCAAAGAGAATAAGACTCAGACAATTGAAAATTCCAAAGGAATGATACAAAAGACTAATCTCAAAAGTCTTGTTCTTTTATTGAATTTCAATTACGAATTCAATGATAAAGGAGTTGAGGATCTGATTTCAGATTTCAAAATGAACCTTGATAATAAATTAGAGAACTTGAAATTGGGCTTTGTATGCTGCAAGAAAATAAGTATTTATGGCTTTGGGGTGCTCTGTCAAAATATTAGCGAATATTTCTTCCAACTGAAATCTTTGGATCTAAATTTTCATGGATGTCTGATTGATAAAGATGAATTTAGAGTCATAATAGAAGGTTTGAAAGGATGCATAAGGCATCTAGAAAAGTTTGTACTCAGCCTTTTTGGTTGTAAAAGTATAACGAATGAAGGGCTTGAGATGTTGAGTGAGGCCTTGGTGATGAGTGGAGAAAACCTCAAAGAACTTTCTTTAACATTTGGACTTGGAGGAGATATTTTGCTTAGAGATTTTGGAATGAAGCTGGGCAGAGGTTTGGTGGGGCTGAAATGTTTAAAGCTGAGGATATTCAATAGAGAAGAACATGATCTCAAATTCAACTTATTACAAATTTTTGAGCCAATTCCAAAAGTAATATTCAAATCTAGTTAATTGTAGCGCGTTCTTATGTATTTGATTGATACCTTTATAAATTAAGAAAAACCTGATTGAATAAGATTTGGCCAAGTTTTTTGGGAGTTGTTTTGTTTCAAAGCTTTGAAAGTTGGCCAAATCTGAACAAAAAAAAATAAATTTATAAATTCAGAAATGTTTCATGAGAGAATAAAGAAAAATGCTCTGCACAAGACATCTTTGTCAGGAGTTCTCAAATCTAAACAGAAATGCGTTCCCAACTTTCAATTCCAAGGAAATGCATTCCATTGCTCAACTTCATGGAACGATGGATCTCTCAGAAAATCTATCCAGAATGTAATAAATAATGCCAGAATTTATAAATGGAAAAATATTGAGAGCGTTCAAATAAAAGGCAATTCTCTAACAAATGAAATCATGCTTGACTTGGAATCCCTATTTAAGAACCATATTTTGGAAATAAAAACAGTTATTTTGAAATTTGCAAAGACAAGATTAGTACTTCAACAAGGACTGCGCGCTTTAGCTTATGGAATGGGAAGGCATCTTAAGGATTTAAAAAAGCTAATGATAAGTTTTCCCATCAGCTTTGTTCATAACTCTCAAGAACTTTCGGAATTAGTAAAACAGATTGGTTTGTATTGTAATAGACTAAAGGAATTTTCTTTTGATCTTGGTTTAATAAGAAGTATGAGGCTTAAAGCTCCGAAAACTTTTGCTTTGTTCAGATCAAGAATAGCAAGATACTTCTCAAGAATAGAAAAACTTTCAGTTGACTCAAAGGATTTAGAATTTGGCAGTCTCGACAATGTTATAGATTTTATTATCATGGAGAGAATCGGCCAAGGAAGAATGACAAACCTAAAGAAGTTATCAATAAATTTAGAAGATAACATGTCTCTTCGCTATCAAGCCTTTGAAAGGCTATTTTCATATTTATGTGAATCAACAGGAAATTTACAAGATTTGAGTTTGAATCTCTCAAGCTGCTCTGTTTCAGCTCGAAATATCAAAGATAGCATTCTCGGAATCGAAAATGTCGCTGAGTCAAATGGAGCTAAACAGAAAAAAAGAAAAAAGAATATAAAGAGGTTGACGCTTTTGTTTAATTTTAATGCCCATTTTGGTGATCAAGGAATGAAGGATTTGGTTTCAGATATAACAAAGAGAAACCTGGATGAAAGTCTGGAGAATTTGAAATTAGGATTTGTGGATTGCAAGGAGATTACAATTGATGGTTTTGAGATACTTTGTTTTAATCTCAGCGAATATTTTTTGCATCTAAAATCTTTGGATTTAAATTTGCACGGTTGCAAGATCAGTAATGCAGGATTGAAGGCTGGAATGGGGGCTTTGAAAAAATGTATTCAGAGGATAGAAAAATTGACATTAAATTTTTTTGGATGTAAAAATATATCAGATGAAGGCTTGGAAGCCTTTACTGATGTCTTGATTGGAAATGGGCTGAATCTCAAGGAAATTTCTTTGACATTTGATCTTGAGTTTATTATTGATAAGGGAATCATTGAAGATTTTGGACAAAGAATCGGTCAAGCTTTTACAAATGGTATGAGATATTTATGGTTAAGACTTTTGAATTGTCGTGAAGAGGTTGTGAATGATGAGGTGAAAGAGAATTTTTGGAAAAATTTTGATAAAATTCAAAAATTGGTCATTAAATGGGAATAATCTTCATTGAAAATATTTATTATCTATACTGTTTTAACGCAACTCGTTTTTTGTTTGAAATTTGTATTTCTATCGTTCTGCCTTTGACATCGAATATTTATACACTAATTATTTGGATCAAGCTCTTACTCTGAGAGAGAATCAGGCTCCTATAAACCTCTTTCTGACTTAATTTGCACGTTTTCTCAATCAGATTTTTTTGAAATTCATTAAAAACGTTCGCCTCTAAAAACCATTAAAAAACAGACCAAGCCAAGTTTTATACTGGATTGATTGTAAAGAATTAAACCAACTATTTTAATGGAGAACTTTATGAAAAGGAGAGTGTGTGTAATTGGAGCGGGGCCTCGAGGACTTGTGGTGGCTCGTCATCTTTCAAGCCTGAAAGATGTTGAAGTTGTGGTTTTTGAGGCTCAAGATAAAGTTGGAGGTATGTGGTTGCGCTCAAATACTCAAACAACCCAACAAGATTTGAGTTTGGTTGATAATTTCAAGGAGTTATATGGACATCATCATGGTTCAATCTATGAGACATTGACAACAAATCTACCATATTTTTTCATGGAATATAAGGATTTAGGAATGTTGGATGTTGATAAAGAAACGCCATTAATTCTGAATATGGGTCATTATCAGAAATATTTGGAAGCATATGCCAATAAGTTTGATTTGAAAAAGCTTATCCAGTTTCACACTGTGGTCAAGTCAGTCAGACTTTATAATAATTTATCAGAAGAAGAAAAGAGCAAAGTTGGAGCTGCAAAGAAATTTGTGGTGAAAACAGTTGGAGCTTATGGTCAAAATGCACACAACAAGTGTGAGGAATTTGATTATATGGTGATAGCAAGCGGACAGAATAGCACTCCATATACTCCTAAAATAAAGGGAATCGAGAATTTTACAGGGAATGTGATACATGCAAAGGATTTTATTACTCCAAATGTGGAGATATTCCAAGAAAAGAGAATATTGGTGATTGGAGGAGGATATTCTGCAGTTGATATGCTTCTCCAATTTTGTTCTCGAGAAGTTGAAAGAAAAGGAGACTGTAAGAAGCTGATTCTTTGTTCAAGAAACATTGGATACATCAATAATTCAAGAGATTTTTGTGAGGACCTTCAGAATGGGAGATTGGTCATCCATGAAGGAGTAGTGAGTAATTTCAAAGAAGGGAACATTGTATGTTTATCAAATGGAGTTGAAGAAGAGATTGATACGATCATTTATGCAACAGGATATAAATTGAAGTTTCCATATTTAGATCAAGAGATTGATCGAATAATTGATCATAACGAAGAAGAACACAGAGGGTGCTTTTTTGGACCAACATATAAGAAATTTATTGCTATAAGAGAACCAGATTTGTTTTTTGTTGGATTTTTACAACAAACTTCTTTAATCCATATTTTTGGAGAATTGCAAGCTTTGGTGATAAAATATGTGATTGAAGGAAAATTGGTGCTTCCAAGCCAAGAAGAGATGATGAAGGATTTTGATGGGGAAGTTGAAGAACATTTGAGCAAGATTGGAGACCTGGCTCATTTTTACAAAGCAAATTTAGCAGATTTCTATCCAAATATGAGTGGGAATATTGAAAAGAATGATTGGCTTTTTTTGAGTGAATGGTTAAAGCCCATTCATCCAAATAATAATGAAGAAAAAGCTCAAGAATTTTTTAATTATATCATTGAGACAAAGAAAGAAATCAGTAAACTTCGAAAAGATTGTAACTTGGTTCAATTTAAACATTATAATTATTGGGATGTTTTTCCTAAAGATTTCCGTAATACCTCGGATTTTGTTTAGCTTGTGTATTGTTATTATTAAGTGTTGAAAATCTCTTTATTATGAAATAATTAACTGCTGTATGTCTGTTTCGGGTCTGATACCTGTCCGTCTGTTTAGTTTTTCTTCCTTTCATTAAAATTTTATTTTCTTTGAAACATATTATGGGACCTTTTTCGTGTATTCATTAATTTTTCGATGATTCAACTCAATAAATTCATCGAGAATATAATAAATATAAAAACAAAATAAAGATTTTCTTTTCATTAAGTGGAGGCCATGTTAGATTTAAGTTCAACACCTAAATCTTGGCTCTTTGCATTATTTGCTTTCTTCTTGTAGAAGGAATAGATGCCAACTGCAAGGAGAACGACAACAACAAAACCTTTGCCACCATTACCTGTTCCACTTGGAGATGTTGTGTTTCCATACACTGACCTTGTTATGTTTGAGGACGTTGTGTTATTAGGCACAACTGGCCCTGTTGTAGTTGAGGAAGAATTTGTGTTTCCAGGCAGCGGATAAGGTGTTATTAGGCACTCCTGACCCTGTCGTGTTTGAGTATGAAGATGAAGTTGTCTTAGCTCTCAGTGGATACAAGGTAATGGTAGGAGAGTTTTTGGGAGTTCAAAGACAGAATAAAATTGGTCTAAAACAGGCCAACCCAAGACGGTGTGGTTGACGTATTGGTTTCTTGTACTGTTGAGTGTAGAGTTGACACTGTTGAAAAGGATTGAATAGGTATTGTTGGCCAGCTTTCTTGTATAAGCAGCTGGAGGCAGCGTGAGGTTCATGTTCCCAATCATTCCAAAGTCAAGGTTCAGTAGATCAATCAAATTTTCTTGGAAGACATATGGATAATCTGTGTTACCATAACTCTCATTAGTTGTGGTTTTATATTGTTAGATAAAGAAGGGCATGAAGCCAAACTGAAAATAGACAGATAGAATCCCGATGCCAGGGAATTGAAGATCAAAGATGAGACTTAAGAGAAAGGATTTGAAGGTAACATTTTACATAGGGGCCAAAATGCTCATGCTTGTAGTTTGTAAAGTCCAATATATATTAGAGGTGAAGACAAAGGGCGTTTTAATCGAATCATAGAGGGTGGAATCTCTTCCAAAAATAAGCTGACCTTTTCCTGTTG
>Ga0182738_1005765_pt1 | contig 13103 bp, 9 predicted proteins | sample eDN5th30CBELigMG_FD_128876 | JGI IMG/M metagenome (GOLD analysis project Ga0182738, IMG submission 128876) | Enriched Miracle-Growth compost microbial communities from Emeryville, California, USA - eDNA 5th pass 30_C BE-Lig MG (version 2)... ...
AAAACACAGAGGGACGGAGGACACAGAGATCAGGTTTGTGTGCCTCCGTGTTCTCTGTCCCTCTGTGTTTCAAAAATTTCCTCATCATGGTGCGGACTTCAAAGTGCTCGGACAGGCTCCTAGTGCTGCCCCACAGCTTGGGTTCGGGTTGGTTCCTTGCGATTCCGCTCCGTGGTCGCTCGCTTCACATTTTTTCTATCCGAAATTCGAGTTGGGATAGAGTACTTACAGAGCAAGTACTCTGGCCTGGGCTCGCACAGAGCTCGTTTCGACTGATGAAAAGCAACTCGCCGCGTGGCGGAAGGCGGTCGATGCGGGGTGAATGCGCTCTCTCCATGTTTAAACTTCGGAGAACAGAGCATTGACGAAATCGTCCGGAGAGAAGACCTGCAGGTCTTCGATCTGCTCGCCGACACCAATATACTTGACGGGAATTCCCATCTTCTGGCGAATCGCAATCACCACGCCCCCTTTGGCGGTACCGTCGAGCTTGGTCAGAATGATTCCAGTGCAGCCTGCGGCTTCACTGAACTTGGCTGCCTGACTGATCCCGTTCTGTCCGGTGGTGGCATCCAGCACCAGCAGACTTTCGTGTGGAGCCCCCTCGATGCGTTTGCCGATCACGCGGTGAATTTTCTGCAATTCCGACATCAGATTCTGTTGCGTCTGCAAACGTCCTGCGGTATCGATGATGGCGAAGTCGGCATGGGTCGCGCTGGCTTGTTCGCAGGCATCATAGGCGACACTGGCGGGATCGCTGCCGGGGGGTTTCGTAATGATTTCACAGCCGATCCGCTGACTCCACAAGGTGAGTTGTTCCACCGCGGCGGCCCGAAACGTATCGCCTGCTGCCAACACCACTTTTCGACCTGAGTGATGCAGAATACGGGCCAGTTTGGCGATGGATGTTGTTTTTCCCACACCGTTCACCCCGGAAACCAGGATGACCGTAGGCCCTGTTGCTGCCAGATTCAAGGGGGAAACCGGCTGATTGGGGTCCCAGCCTGACGCGGCATCGCCATGCAGAATCTCTTTGATACGAGATCGAACCAGTTCCCAGATCTTGTCTGGCACGACAGTTCGTCCACCAAATTCTGTACGCAAGGCATCAACGACATCTGTCGCGGCCTGCACTCCCATATCGGTGGTAATCAGTCCCCGAAAGAACTCTTCCAGCTTGGCATCGTCGAGAATTTCCCCCGATTTCAGTAAGTCCCGGACATCCGTCCGCAAGACATCTTTTGTTTTCTTGAGCGCCGATTTGAGGTTGTCAAAGAAACCCATGAAATGTGTCGTTCTACTGTGAGTGAATGCGGAAACCCAGGTGTCTCCCCGGGGCTCTGTCTGAAGTGACTTAAAGGAAAATGGGAAAGAGAATAGCGGAAAGGCCGTACTTGATTCTTTTCCCTCACCTCTTCCCCCTTGTCGTCATCCCATCAGACTTGGAAGTACTGTCATCCATGATCCGTCTGAAGCTCGTACGAAATCGAACGGAGAAAAGGATGCGCGGGAAAAACAGAGACATTCCAAAGCTGCTCTGTTCCTCCGCGTTCTCCCTGCCCCCGCGTGATCAACTCAACTTCATTTCGCTATAAAGTAGCAATTTTCAACGCGGATCATAATGAGAAAAGATTTGAAACACAGAGGGCACAGAGAAACAGGGATCACAGAGAAATAGACAGAGAACAACCGACATCATGAAATTCATTGAGATCAGCTGCCTGGTTGAGGGAAGGCCTGGGTTTTCCCCTGTACTGCAAACGTTCTGAATTTTCGTATTCTGCGAGGATTTCAAGTAGTAAGAGCAAGTTCTATTCAAATTGATAGAGTTCACAACGCATCAGGATCTTGCCATGACGTGCCTGACAGCGATGGCCAGTCGTTGCATGCCCAGGTCGATACCAGCTGGGGTCTGGACACCAAAACTGAGTCGCATCTGGTTTTGTTTTCGCGTGGCCCCGGGCTGAGCGTAACAGAGTTCGCCCGGAACATACATGACCCCTTCTGCAACCGATTTCTTGAATAACTCGCTCTCGAAACCGGTGCCAATTTCATCCGGCAATGTCATCCAGACGTACAAGCCGCCATGCGGATGATGCCAACTCACGCCGGGGAGATCGCTGAAGTATTTTTCCGCAGCCACCAGCATCGCATCCCGCTTCAATTGATAACCTGCCCGGACCTGTTGCAGATGTGAAGCATACAGCCCTTGCTGAATGACTGTGGCGATCAGATGCTGGGAAAAATTCGACGAACCGAAATCCTCATTCCCTTTGCGATCACAGAGGGGAGTGACCAGCTCTTGCGGCACGATTCCAAAGCCGACTCGAATTCCCGGCGAAAACGTCTTGGAGAACGTCTGCGTATAGATGACCCGTTCATGCTGTTTGTCAAATGACCAGACGCTGGGGAACTCCGGGCCGTCGTATCTTAATTCCCGATAGGCAGCATCTTCCAGAATGAGTAGACGCTGATGCCGGGACCACTTTTCGGCAATTTGCACAAGTTGTGCCCTGCGAGAAGTCTCCAGGCATGTTCCCCCGGGGTTGTCATAGTAGCTGACGACATAAATCATCTTCACACGGGGTAAGTCGCCGGTGGCTTCCAGTTGGACGAGTGTATTTTCCAGTTCCTCCATTCGCATGCCGTGTTCATCACTGGGAATGGTGATGGCCCGCGCCCCGACTCCGGACAGGTTTCCTGCGAAGACGAAATAGGTGGGCCCCGCGACCAGACAAATGTCTCCGGGATCAAGCAGTGCTTCGCACACCAGGCTGAGGAATTGCTGCGAGCCCGTCGTTAATAACAACTGATCATGATTGATTCCCAGTTGTTCGACGCTGCTCTGCTCCATCTTCGCCATCTGTTCGACCAGCAGTCGGCGGAGTCGCAAATATCCGGCAGTCGTGCCATATTGCAGCGCCCCTTGGCCCGTCACCGGAGATGCCAGAATCGTCCCGGCTGCCTGCAGGACTTCACTGACCGGCAAGGTTTCCGGATCGACAAGTCCCGCCGCCAGAGAGATCACTTGCGGATTTTCGACCGCCTGCTGCATCAGAAAACTGATGGCCAGATCCTGCGTATAGGCACGTCGTTGGCTGAACAGGATTGGTTGTGGAGAGGTCACGATCACAGGCCTTTCATGGCATCGAAGTTGAGAGCAGGTTGCTCCTGGCCTGGGCTCGCGATGACTGTGCCTGAACTGGTTGCTTGCTGTCTCCCGCGTGGCGGAACGTAACGTCCTGTCAGGGCCTGGTTTTGAGGTGCATCATCGCGAAACGTCCTCCGTTGCCGGACTTTGTGGTAAGACCTGCCCTAATTTTCAAAGTCGACAAAGCAGTAGTCCATCTGGGGTAAATGCGCTCTCACTCAGGCTTCAAATCAGTTTTTCTTGTTCCCGGCCTGCTCTTCATGGGAAAGAAGTGTGGCTTTGAAATATTCGCGATTGAGCCGGGCGATGTTGCTGACAGAAACACCGACTGGACAGGCTGCTTCGCATTCATAGGTATTGGTGCAGGCGCCAAATCGCTCTGTATCCATTTGCGCCACCATCTTCAAGACACGCCGGGCGCGTTCTGGTTCACCCTGCGGCAATTGGGCCAGGTGAGAGACTTTCGCGCTGGTAAACAGCATGGCTGATGCATTTTTGCAGGCGGCCACACAGGCACCGCAACCAATGCAGGCGGCTGCGTCCATGGCGCTTTCCTGATCGTGCCGTGGAACCGGCAGACAGTTTCCGTCCGGGGCCTGACCGGTATTGACAGAAACGAACCCTCCTGCCTGCATGATGCGGTCAAAGGCTGTGCGATCCACCACCAGGTCTTTGATGACCGGAAACGCGACAGCACGCCAGGGCTCGATCAGGATGGTGTCGCCATCTTGAAAACGACGCATATGCAACTGGCAGGTCGTGGTTTCGTTGTCCGGTCCGTGAGCCTGACCGTTGATCATCATGCCGCACGATCCGCAGATCCCTTCGCGGCAGTCATGATCGAAGGCGACTGGTTCGCTCCCCTCGTCGATCAGTTGTTCGTTGAGGAGATCCAGCATTTCGAGGAACGACATGTCTGGCGAGATACCGTGGAGCTGATACTGCCGAAAAGCGCCCTTCTGCTGAGGTCCAGCTTGCCGCCAGACCTTCAATGTCAGGCTGAGCTTTTTCTTCGAAGAGGTGGTCATGGCGGATGAGGGTTGAGGGAAAATGTTGAGCGGGCGTGACCGGTGGTGACCGTTCAGGATGATCCAGCTGACTGCCCTGTCAGGGCTTGGTTTTGGGGTGCGTCATAGCGAAACGTCCTCCGTTGTCGGACTTTGTGTTAAGACCTGCCCAAATTTTTAAAGTTGACAATGCACTACTGCCCTGTCAGGGCTTGGTTTTGGGGTGCGTCATAGCGAAACGTCCTCCGTTGTCGGACTTTGCGTTAAGACCTGCCCAAATTTTTAAAGTTGACAATGCACTACTTGTAACTTCGCGTGCTCATATGGATTGTTTCAAAACTGAGGGGCTCGACATGGCGCACCGGGGAGGCATCCGGGCCTTGGAATTCCCAGGCAGCCACATGTGCAAAATGTTCATCGTCCCGCCGAGCCTCACCGTCTGCGTTCTGATGCTCTTCCCGGAAATGTCCCCCACAGGATTCTTCCCGCATCAGGGCATCCTGGGCCAGCAACTCCCCAAATTCCAGGAAGTCCGCCACGCGGCCCGCCTGTTCCAGTTGCTGATTGAAGTCGGCCCCGCTACCGGGGATATGCACATTGGACCAGAATTCCTGTCGCAAAGTGCGAATCTGTTCCATTGCCAGTTGCAAACCTGCGGCATTGCGGGCCATGCCGCACTGGTTCCACATAATTTCCCCTAGTGACCGGTGGAAACTCTGGACAGATCGGCTGCCATTCACGCTGAGCAATCGATTGATGCGATCCTGGGCTTCATTTTTGACAGCATCGAACTGAGGATGTGCTGTGGTGACCGGCTTGAGTTCGCATGAGGCCAGATGATGTCCGACGGTATAGGGGATCACGAAATATCCATCCGCCAGACCCTGCATGAGAGCGCTGGCCCCCAGACGGTTTGCTCCATGATCCGAGAAGTTCGCTTCACCCAGCACGAAAAGTCCCGGAACGGTACTTTCCAGATGATAGTCGACCCAGAGCCCCCCCATGGTATAGTGCACGGCAGGGTAGATCCGCATGGGAACCTTGTACGGGTTCTCGTCCGTAATCTTTTCATACATATGAAACAGATTGCCATACTTGCTGCGAATCTTTTCTTCACCCTGTTCCTGGATGGCCCGTTTGAAATCGAGGTAAACGGCTTTCCCTGTTTCGTTTACTCCATAGCCGGAATCACAGCGTTCTTTAGCAGCCCGGCTGGCAACGTCACGCGGCACCATATTTCCAAATGCCGGATAACGGCGTTCCAGATAGTAGTCGCGATCTTCATCGGGAATTTCGCCGGGAGGACGAGTATCGTGTTCTTTTTTGGGAACCCAGACCCGCCCGTCATTCCGCAAGCTCTCGCTCATTAAGGTGAGCTTGGATTGATAATCCCCTTTCACAGGAATGCAGGTGGGGTGAATCTGCGTATAGCAGGGGTTTGCAAAAAACGCTCCCCGTTTGTAGCACCGCCAGGCTGCGGTGACATTACATCCCTTGGCATTGGTCGACAGGTAATACGTGTTGCCATAACCCCCCGTGCAGAGCAGAACGGCATGGGCGGCATGGGATTCGATTTCCCCTGTGATCAGGTTCCGGCAGACAATTCCGCGGGCTACGCCATCAATCGTGACCAGATCCAGCATCTCGCGGCGAGGGTAGACCTTGGCATTTCCCCCTGCCACCTGCCGCATCAATCCCGAATAAGCTCCCAGCAGGAGTTGTTGACCGGTCTGGCCGCGGCAGTAAAAAGTACGAGAAACCTGTGCTCCCCCAAATGTCCGGTTGGCGAGCAATCCCCCATACTCACGGGCGAAGGGGACACCTTGGGCCACGCACTGGTCAATAATATTCGAACTGACCTGTGCCAGGCGATAGACATTGGCTTCCCGGGATCGGAAGTCTCCCCCCTTAATCGTGTCGTAAAAGAGACGATATGCAGAATCGCCGTCATTGGGGTAATTCTTCGCAGCATTGATCCCCCCCTGGGCAGCGATACTGTGAGCCCGCCGGGTGGAATCCTGAAAGCAGAAGACTTTGACATGATAGCCCAATTCCGCCAATGAGGCTGCAGCGGACGCTCCTGCCAGTCCAGACCCCACGACGATAATGTCGTATTTCCGCTTATTATTGGGCGAAACGAGTTTGAGCTCATTCTTGCAGCGATCCCATTTCTCTGCCAGAGGGCCGTCTGGAACGCGGGAATTCAGACGCCCCTGATCAACCTCGCCACTTGTGATCGGGCTGCGGTCAACGTCACTCATTGCTGCTGTCCTGACTTCTACGAAAATGCGCTACAAGTCGGTTTTGAACGAGAGCGAGTTCCTCTCGCCGGCGCCTCTGTTTCGACTGATAAAAAGCGGCTCGATGCTTGCGGGAACACTCCCAGATGGCGAAACGCAATCTGATCAAATCTGTCCCCAGTTTCCAATCCAGGCCACCACGGGAAAGCTGCCAAAGCCAATTGCCACAACGACCCCGAACAACCATGAAAGGCACCGGATCAGTGGGGTATACTTGGGATGATTCCAGCCCAGAGATTGAAACGAGCTTTGCAATCCATGGGAAACATGGACTCCTAACACTACCGATCCCACAAAATAGATCAGGCTGCGTGTCAGGGTGGATAAGATCAATCGAGCTTTCACCGCCGGCTCTGCACTCTCCAGAACGTCCCAGCCGAATTCAAACTTGAAATCGCTGAGATGCACCGCCAGAAACAGCAGGACCACCAACCCGGTGAGGAACATGGTCTTATCGGGAGTGGGCACTGCCTGACTGAGCACCCGATCCTGCCGCTTGGATTGCTGCATGGCATATCTCACCTGCCGGGCAGATCGATTGACAAACTGCAGGCAAATTCCATAGCTGATGTGTACTGCCAATGCGGCGTACAACACAATTTCCGCCAGCACCAGAAATTCCGGATTGGAATGCAGCTTATGCGCGTATTCATTGTAGATGCCTGAACCGGCATAGAGCAGAAGATTCCCGATCAGATGCACGACCAGAAAAAGACAGAGAAACAGCCCTGTGGCTCCCATCAGGTATTTGCGACCGATTGATGAGAACAGAAAGGCTTTGAGCCAGTTCAATTGCGGCTCCTTACAAATTATGGAGGACGAGGCCACTTCCCGCGGGAGGATTCCAAGTGGAATTATATGGAACCGCCCGTTCGCTGCAATCTGAAGCAAAACTTCTTGAGATCTCCATCCAAACCTTGGAATTCCTGCAGCCAAAGCATTCTCAAAATTCGGAAGGGCCATCTTCCGGGCAACTGGCTCTAGCAGAAACCGGGCGACGAACTTTCCTTCAGCATCTGGAATTCGATGAGCGACCATGTCCCCTCGGCGGAATCAACCGCGCCTGCACAGCGGTCTATGAAGCCTCGTGCCGTGTGACGACTTCGTTTTAGGGTGCCTCATCGCAAACTGATCCTGATCTTGGTAATAACGTCCTCCGTTGTCGGACTTTATACGTTAGTTCTATCCGAATTTTAGAGTGAACAGGCACTCGGCTTCGTACAGCAGCACCCTTCCGCCAGAGCGTATTCACTCCGCACTGGCCGCGTTCCGCCACGCGGCGAGTTGCGTTTCATCAGGCGAAACTCGCGCTGCGCGGGCGCAGGCCAGAGCAACTTGCTCTCGCCGATTCTGCTGTGCGTCCGAAGGTCTCGCGAGAAAACAGAACGGACAGAAAACAGAACGGACAATGTGCCATCGAGCCGGATTAACGTGTCAACGTGGTTCCCGCTGCAGATGTTCGGGAAGTCAAGTGTTGACCACACTTCGCAGCACCTTCATCTGGGACTGGGCACGTTCTTCGACATAGGTCATGGCCTTTTTTACTTTGGCTTCGGCGCCCGCATAATCCTTGTGGATGCCCATCAGGATCTCGAACATCTTCTCAGCGGGCGTGCTATCGAACTCGGGTGCCCATTCCTCCAGGCCGATATCTTTGAACATCCAGCACTTGGGCGAGTGGAACTCCGAGAAGGTATGCATCATCGGCGTACCGACAGCGAGGGCCATGATCGGTGTGTGTGGCTCATGGCAGATGACGGTATGAGCACGCTTGTAGAAGGAACAGGCTTCGTCCACATTCCAGAACTCGTCGAAGTTGACCACATGTTTCTTCAGGTCCTCCGGCAGCGGGTCATAGATGAACTTCTTGTTGTACTCCATCTCTTTATAGACTTCCGGCGCGATGACCACTTTCCAGCCGGTTTCCTTGACCCACATCGCGATCAGATCCTGATAGACCTGCGCCCGCCGGGTATCGTCGGCGATGTTTTCCGGTGTCGGATTCAGTGGATTGAGTTTCTGTGGACGCCTGTCATCCACGCCTGGAGTCGTCGGTGAGTGAGTCCGAAGCTGCATGGTGATGAACTTCTTGTCTTCCAGGCCATGCTTTTTCATCCGGGCGAGTGCCTTCGCTTCATCCCGGACGTCGATTCCGAAGCAGCCGTCAGGCCCGAACTCCAGGACCGGCGGTTTCACTCCGGCAGCCTGCAGCGTTTTTAACGTTTTGGAGTCGCGGCAATAAATGAACGCGGCACTGTTCAGCAGGGCGATGCGTTCTTCCCCACCTTTGCCGGTGACCATGCCAGGGAAGTAGGACTGGCCCTGCAGGCCCCATGGTTTTCCGATTTTGTTGCAATATTTCATGAAGTCCGTGGATTGCCCCATGCCGGGACCGCGAAGAAAGAAATCAGAACGGCTGATCGCCTCCTGAACGGCACCGTCTTGCTGCGAGAGCGATCCCTTCACGATCTCCACTGTCGGAAACCGCTTTGCCAGCATTTCATCCACCTGCTGGTTCGTATTTTGAGCCCAAAGGATGACCTTTGCCTCGGGAAGATATTGCTCGAGGAAACGCAGCGTGCCGGGCGTGTGCCCGATGTCTCCGATGTTCTTGACCGCCCAGGCACATTGCAACAGGACAGTCTTTGAGGCCGGGGCCGCCCGGGTCACAACAGGCAGTGCGGTCGCACCGAGAGCGAGGCCGGCAGTTTTCAGAAACGAACGACGTGAGATCATTCATGCACCTGTGTCTGTTCTCTCAGCGCCAGTCGAGCTGCCAGGACGCGAGAGCAAGTTGTTCTGGCCTGGGCCTGCGCAGTGCGCGTTTTGCCTGATGAAATGCAACTCGCCGCGGGGCGGGACGCAGTCGATGCGGAGTGAATGCGCTCTCAACGCCCCAATTCTCTTTTGTCAGCCACATGGCCGCGAACCGAGGTCATGTGGCGGATCTGGGGTCAACGGAAGAGTTGCAGGTGGCGACTCGTCATCAAGCGACTGCCGACTGCTGCAGAGTGACGTTTGCCAGTTGTGACATCACTGCTTTCCAGTGCCAGTTCCTGTTGTCCGGGGGCCTTGAGATGAACCAGACGGGGACGAAAGACCACCATCAGCATCAATGGAACGTACCATAGCAGATAGACTCCCCCCTGTTGTTCGTACCAGAATTGAGTTCCTACAACCGCAGCTGTGGACTGGGCCAGCAGCACTTCCACAGTGCGTGATTTTGGCCAGATCGTCATGATGGTGAGCATAATGAAATAGGCCACGATTACCGGCAGACGATACACCGAGAGATATCCGAGGTCTTTCCAGAATCCCGCGGTGTTTTCTTTTCCGGAGAGTGCCGAGAGAATCATGTTGTTCTCTCCCAGGATGCGCTGCACGAAGGAATCGGAATCGGCCGAGGTGATGGCCAGGCAAGCCAGCAGCACAACCGCCACTCCACACAGGGCAGCCACAAAACGCCCTGCCCCCTTGCGACCATAAAAGGCCGACCAGATCGGCAACAGGAAGACGGGAAACACCATGGTTCCGCATGCCAGTCCCAATAAGACTCCCGAGACAATCGGCTTGCGGAAGGAAACAAATGCCCAGACGATTAAGGCTGCGGGGAGGACATGGTTGAATTCACCCACGTTGTAAGCGGTGCACGGCAATAGCAGATACAATGTGGCCATCGCCAGGCCGAGATTCCGATCGGCAAAAAGATTTCTGCCGACAAACCAGAGACCGCTGACCACCGCAGCATGCGCGGCAATCACTAGAAATCGGGCGGCCAGTTGTTCGAAAAGCAATACCGCCGGTGAAGAGATCAACGAGGCGGCAGGACCTGCTCCCGCGGGAAGACTTTTCCCATTTGCAGGGGTCGTGGCTGTGGCAGTCAACACATGATTGGCACGTGTCACCGTGTCTTGAGTGGCATCCGGCACCGATCCCGTGACCGCCTGTGTCATCAGAAACGCAAAAGCTGCTACACAGAAAAAGCCGAGCCCCTGTGGATTCAGATTTTGTCCCAGGTAGGGTCGGCGATTTAAAAAATGGTCGATAAACAGGCGGATCAGGAACAGACAGGCCACCAGAAACAGCCACAAATGGCCCATGGCCTGCCAACCCGATTCCTGTGCTCCCACTAGAATCAGTCCTGGCGAGGCAGACAACAACAGCACCAGATCCAGATTTCGCAGTGAAATGATCCGCGTAAATCGGAAATACACAGCAATAATCAACAGCGTCGACAGGTAAAACCATGTCGGCCGGTTGACCTCGTAACCTTGAAGAAAGAGTTCCATTCAGTGCCTGCGATAATGGCGTTCCATCGACGGGCAATCCTTAAAAAATGCCCGAGATCAATGCGAATCCCGCCTGGATTCTGATTTCGACGAAGGCAATCCGATCAGGACAGATGGTCAGGTTGACCCACAATCAGCCTGAGACCACGAACCTCATCACTGCCGATTCACTCCCTCTTCCGAAAAAGATCCATTTCCCTGCTCTATTGCAGCGAAAAAGATCAATCGAAAGCCGCTCGATGTTTCGAATTCCCCAACCCGAAATCCAATCGAGCACGATCAGCAATCGGAAGATTAACAGAATTCAATGTCGAAATCCAAGAGAAAATCTCCATTCCACCAAATTTGGCACCGCTCTACAATCCATCTGACCGGCCGCACAATTTTGTTTCCAACCTCTGTTGCAATCAGATGTTCCGTCTTGATGAAGGACAACTCTGAAAAACTGTCACGGTCGACACCCGTAAGTCGACGCCCGTAATTCGAGCCTGTCTTCCCAGAGGAAATCTTTCATGTCAGCCAATCAGCCACGAGTTTCCACGTTACTCAAACTCAGCCCGCCCGGCATGCAGGTTGATATTTCCGGCTGGGTTCGAACCCGCCGCGACTCCAAACAGGGATTTTCATTCATCGAGCTGAACGACGGTTCCTGCCTGGCCAATCTGCAGATCGTGGTCGATGCCAAGGTGCCCGGTTATGCCGAGACCATCAAGCACGTGACAACCGGCAGCAGCATTCGTGTGACCGGTGAACTGAAAGAATCACCCGGAGCCAACCAGCGCGTGGAACTGCAAGCGAACACGCTGGAATTGCTGGGAACGGCAGATGCGGAGACCTATCCTCTGCAGAAAAAGCGTCACAGCTTCGAATTTCTCCGTGAAATTGCCCACTTGCGACCACGGACGAACTCGTTTGGTGCCATCGCGCGGGTTCGCAACTGCGTGAGCCGGGCGATTCACAATTTCTTTCAGGAGCGCGAATTTCTCTATCTCCACACCCCGCTGATCACCACCAGCGACTGTGAAGGAGCCGGAGAAATGTTCACCGTCACCACATTGCTGGAGCCTGGACGGGAAGAAAAAGGCTTCCAGCCGGGGGAACTGAATTACGAAAACGACTTCTTCGGCAAAAAGGCCTCGTTGACTGTTTCCGGTCAACTGGAAGGAGAGATCTACGCCTGTGCGGTGGGACCGGTCTATACCTTCGGACCCACGTTCCGAGCTGAAAACTCCAACACCACACGCCATCTGGCGGAGTTCTGGATGGTGGAACCGGAAATGCCGTTCTACGAGCTTCAGGACAACATGCAACTGGCAGAGGACTTCATTAAAGAAGTGATTCGGGCCTGTCTGGAACAGTGCCCGGAAGAGATGCAGTTCTTCAATGATCGTATTGATAAAACGGTGCTGGAAACATTGCAGAACATTCTGCAGCACAAGTTCATTCGCATTTCCTATACAGAAGTGATCGAGATTCTGAAGCAGTCCTCAAAGAACTGGGAATATCCAGTTTCCTGGGGCATGAACCTGCAAGCTGAACATGAGCGCTGGCTGACGGAAGAACACTTCAAACAGCCGGTGATCGTCTATGACTATCCTCGAGCATTGAAGCCCTTCTACATGTACTGTAATGATGACGGAAAAACCGTGCGGGCCATGGACGTACTCGTACCGGGTGTTGGTGAAATCATCGGCGGCAGTCAGCGTGAACATCGCCTCGACATTCTGGAATCCCGATTGCAGGAATGTGGTCTGCCGGCTGAGCCATACTGGTGGTATCTGGATCTGCGGCGATTTGGCTCAGTCCCGCACAGCGGTTTCGGTCTGGGTTTCGAACGCATACTGCTGTTGCTCACCGGCATGCAGAACATTCGTGATGTCATTCCATTCCCCAGAACTCCGAAGAACGCTGAGTTTTAAAGTGCATTCACCCTGCACGGGCAGCATTCCACCACCCGGCGAGCAGTCTTTCATGAGTCGAAACTCGCACTGTGGGAGCCCAGACCAGAGGGACTTGCTCTCGTGCTGTGTGACGACTTCGTTTTAGGGTGCGATATGGCAAAACGTTCTCGGTTATCGAACTTGACGTTAGCCCAAGTTCCCCGGTTGTCGACGTAAGTGCATGGGGCGCAATGTGAGGTGGGGAAATTTTTCCACTACATTTCTTCAAATTGTTTCAGCGATGAGGGCAGCGTCAGCCCCCAGCGGTGCAGCAGGCGAACAGGCCCGCAGCCCGGGTGTTCTGGCCCAGTAACCGACCGACTTCCCGTTCGACCTTCTGCACGTTGCGGTTCTGTTTCTGGCAGCGGGTTTGCATCGCTGTGATTCGCTCTTCGATCTTCTGTTCAAAGCGTCTG
>Ga0182738_1005766_pt1 | contig 13103 bp, 7 predicted proteins | sample eDN5th30CBELigMG_FD_128876 | JGI IMG/M metagenome (GOLD analysis project Ga0182738, IMG submission 128876) | Enriched Miracle-Growth compost microbial communities from Emeryville, California, USA - eDNA 5th pass 30_C BE-Lig MG (version 2)... ...
AGGATGAAGGTGAGAGAAGAGCTCCACTTGATGAGGTCGATGACGAGGAAGTCTTGGCTCCTATCACAGCAAAGCTTGATGAAGGAAAGCGTAATAGACTTGAAGCAATTAAAATGAAATTGAACGAAGCAAGAAAGATGAATAACCAGGCTGTACTCGAAGAAGAGAGAAAGATGAACGACCCAACATATGACAAAGTGCAAAGGGCAAAGAAATGGCACGAGAAGAAAAAAGAATTATTGGAGGAGAATGAATTTAAAGGTATAGATGAAGGAAAAGACTACCTCAGCAAAACCGCCATTCAAGCTGAATCCACTTTGGGAAAAAGAGGAGCCAAGAAGGGAGAGACCTTTGGTTGGGATGTTTTCAACGAGGACAGTTTGTTTAATGCTTATAAAAAGAGACTTAAGGCCATGCCTCATTACAAGGAGGTTTATGATCAACAAAAACAAGATCCTTACACTGATGTCGCTCCAAGTGAGGAGAGACTTCAAAGATTGGTTGATGATTTGCAAGAACAAGAAAAGAAGAGAGAGAAGTTTAGCAGAAGAAGAATGTTCCAAGAAGACGAAGACATTGATTATATCAATGATAGAAACAGAGTCTATAACAAGAAACTTGAAAGAGCTTTCGGTAAGTATGCTGCTGATATCAAATTGAATCTCGAAAGAGGTACTGCTTTAAATTAGATTAGACTCGATTGGGTTGAGATTGAACTTTTATGAGTTTATATTTGATGAAAAAAGTTTATTTGTTTGCTTGATTTGATAATTGTTTTATCTTTATAAAAGTAAATGGCTAAATAATGGATACTTTATAGAAAGAAAAATTTATTTTTGTCGTTGTGAACAAAACAGTATTCTCAGAATTCAAAGTTAAAGAAAAAACTTTTTTCAAATTTTTGAAACAAGCATTCAAATATGAGAAAAAATATTTTGGCTTGACTTTTTTCACAATTTTTGAACGAAAGAAGGTTCTAAAAAAGGCTATGCATAATCTTGATTGAATTTGAAGATTTTTAAAACAGATCTAAAAATTTTCCGAAGAAATTTTCTATGAAAAAAAATAGACGACAGAATAATCTGGAAATACTTTGTTAAATTTATTGATGACAATATTTATAAGGCATTTTCGATCTTCTTTTCAAAAGTTCTCTTTCCAAAATTTATCGAAACTAATTTTTTTGTCAACTAAAGTCACAACCTTTTTGAAAAACATCATAATATTATACGATGGAGTAATGTAAACTGAAAAATACAAAAATTTAAGAAGAAGTAGACTAAGTAAAAATAACAAATTATCATTCAACATTGTTTGATAGGTCGAATCGATTTATCAAAGGATCGCTTTTTAATATTGGCTAGACTTTTTGTAATTTGCTTAGTGCTTTTTTCTTTTTTCTGTTTTGAAAAATCCTTTTTATGAGCTTTTGTGTCGCCTCCCAAGAGCATTTTTGCAAAATCAAAGCCTGGATTAATAATTGATAAGCAAAAGAGAGCGTTCATAAATGCATTCATTTCTTGTTTAGGATTACAATGACTTTGATTTTTCTCATTCCTCTGGTCTATTTTTGGCGAAACTTTGACATTGATAGAATGTGTTCCTGTCATGGGAGGGTTTTTAATTATTCCTTCATAGATTTCACCATTCAGAGCGTGTTCAATTTCATTTTCAAGCAAGAAAATATCAAAGTCGGAGAGAGAAGATAGAGAAAAACCCAGTTCAATTATTTGGAGAAAGTCGCCATAAGATGAAGGGATGGTTGGGATAAAAAGTTGCTGGCTATTAAAACTGATATGAGCAACCATTATGATGTCAGGAAATGAAGGAATAAAGCGGCAACAAATGTTTTGATTTTTATTATTAAAGTTTACCCCAAATTCAAACATAGAGTCATTTTGGCCAATCAAAGTTTCTGATTTCTTGAATCAAAAATCAAAATTTGGCTCAACCTATCATATTGGATAAATTAAAATTAGAATTTTTGCTTTCATTGTCAGAACTTGATTTGAAGCAAATCATCATCTGAAGATGGAATCATGAAAAAATTCCTGCCTTTTTATGAATGATGTTTTTTTCATTTTGAAAGAGGCAAGCTGTCTGATGACGAAAAAAATTTGATATTTTTTTAAAGACGACTTTTTGGCCCTCTTCTTTAAAATTTGTTGCTCCCATTTTCCCTCTTGAAAACTCGATCGTGTTCAAACTCACACTCTTCAATCAAGATCTTCTGATATTTTTTTGTAGTCGTTTGTTTAAGCTCTTCAAGCAAGAGAAGAAACTTTGTTTTGCTAGATCTGCAGTTTTCTTTCTTTTAAATTCAAATTAGATCGAAATAAGCTTTTGAAAGCTAATAGATTAAGAGAATCAAGCTGGAGAATTCGAGAAGCTCTATAGATTCTTTGGATATTTTACAAAATTTGTCGAATTACTATTTTCATTCTGGAACAATTTAAAGTAATAAAATCGAAAATTTGGAATAAAACTTGAAATTAGCTCTAAATTTGTAAGCGAAAGTAAGTCAAACTAAAGCTCGATGAGGCTGAGCGTTTTTGAAAACTGAGCTAAATGAATAAAGAGATATTTGTACAAAAAAAATTTCAGGCGTGTCAAAAAACTGTCTTTTATTTAACAATAATTGGGGACAGAAGGCTTATGCATTATTTGGATGGTATTTTCAGACATTTCGATTGATTTGAGTTTTGTATTCTTAATTCAATATTCAATATTCAAAAATTCAGGAAAATTTGTTAGATTGATTTTAGAATCATCCTGCTAGATGAATCTCGATAAGTTAAAAACGAAATTATTTACTCAATTTTTTTTGTTTCAAAAAAGTCCATATCAATCCTGGTCAAACAGCTCTGAGATATTCGTTCTGTTCCCACATTTCTCATATGAGGCTCGAAGGGAAAGAGAAAAATTTCTGAACATCTTATTTTTTTTCTTTGAAAAAGAATTGGAAATTTGAAACAAGATAGAACAGCAATTTTTTTTCAAGTGACTCCATCAAAACATGTTAATCAAATTTTTTTGTCTGTGATTCACTTAATGAAAAATAAAGGAGACTGTAATAATGAATCAAAGTCAGGAGGAAGTTTTTGTCAGATTTCTTACATTATTAAGAGTTTACTTTTTCAAAATCAAAGAATTTGCTGTTGTCTATTGTTTTCTTGTTTAGTAAAGGAAATTGATCAAGCTCCAAAGAAAAGGGTGACAACCATATGTTGTCAAAAGAGAAAGACAGCAAAATTTTACACTAGAACGAGGTATCAGTAAAGATACTAGGTCTCTCAAGTTCTAGATCAATTTTTGTTGAATAAGATGAGAACTGAAGTGGAGGTTTTTTGGTGGAACGGATTCAGGAGTTCGAGGAACATTCATGAAAAAAGATTCTATAGAAAAAGAAGAGAAGAAAAATGAACAAAAGATCATTTCAATTTTCTTTCCATTCTGGGATTGCAAGAATAGTATAAAAATGAATAAAATAATATTTTCAACTGTTAATTAATTATTCTGGATTAATCAAGAATTCATCTGCCCGTTAACAAAAATTTATGAAAAAAACCTTCATTTGTAGCATAAAATTAATCATTTTAATCGCAATTCATGGTAATGAAAAACGAATTCGGCCATCCTTTATTGAAACTTGAATCCTCTTGAGATATTCGATTGATATTTGACATAAAAAGGATAAATTAATTCCTTTTTTTGACCATCACTGAAAAGGAAAGAAAAGAAATACAGTCGTTTTTTATTAATTTCTGAATTCTGGTTCGTTTTTTTGTCTATAGGGGCTTGAAACTTCTAGATTATCAGAAAAGGGCGTCTAATGAGAGCTCGCTGAGATATATTCAGAGAAAGGGGGTAATGAAAGGGTTCTAAAGAGAAGGAAATTAATCAAATGCGTTGAAGAGTTCGCGATATTTGTAATTTAAGGCGCTTAACGAGATTCTAGAAACTTTAATTTATGAAAAATCATTCTTGCTGATAGGCACATAAAAGACCAAAAGACTCAAGTTTGAGGTGTGAAATGTTGAGATGAATTTAAATTCTCAAGAGTTTTTCGAATTAAAGTTGCTATTTGGCCCGAGTATTCGACCTGAGTGAATTTAGCTAGATATTTTGTGTTTTGATCAGATGACAGGGAAGATAAATACCGCTCCTCAAATAATCTGTTTTAATAAATTAAATTTAAACAAAGTCTTTATGTGATCATAAATCATGCAAAACACTATGCAAATAATTCCTAAAGACCTTAAGACTCTGATTCTAGAGTTCTTACCTTTCACTGAATATCCCAAGCTGCGGCTTGTTTGCCAGGATTTTTGCGTCATTTTAGACACAACACCAAGATTATGGGCAAAACAAATCTTTTCACAATATCTCGATCCGAGAGGCGAGAAGCTCGACATGTTTGAGTTGGAGCTTTACGAAGAGAGGCCTCCTATCGCAGAAGACGGCCTGGACTTTGATAGAATGAAGGATGCCCCAGAGCTTTTGAAAAGCCACTTTGCAATCAAGGAAAAGTGCAAGCAATTCCTCGAGATTTTCCTTCAGCCAGGCGATTGCAAGCAGCTTGTGAGCCACGTTTTTTCAAGTTTCACGAGCCCAAATTACCCCGTTCCAACTCTCAAGAAGGATATCCATTTCTTCCCAACAAATACCTTGTTTCAAAACTTTTTGACAGAGACTTACTTTGGTCTCTTGAACAAGCCCTGCCCAAACGACGGAAGACAAGCGATGGTGTCAGATATCATGAAGTTCATTGAGAAATCTTTGGTTGATAACCAGCTGCCAACAGGCAGGTTGGTGTCACTGAGATGGTATTTATTTGATTCCTTCACCAAGGAGGGCAGGTCTGACGCTGATTTGCTATCAGGATTGTATGAGATTATATACAAAATGGCAAAGAATTATTGCGAGATGGTATTTGCTTGCTTGAAGGTTGTGAAGAGATCTGAAGACCTGTTGAGCGAGTACATAAGACTTTGGAATGGATATGTGATTACAACAATCGAAGTTAATAGAATTTTCTTACCTTTCTCGAACTTTCTCAACAAGATTTACAAATCAAATTGTCAAGGCTTTCCAAACTTTCCCGAGTTTTCGATCTGGAGGATCATGGTAAAAGTCTGGCTGAATGAGGTCTACGGTCCTATTTCACCAAAAGTACATCAAGCTTTCAGGGTGGCTCTGATGAGTCTTCGAACCCAAGAGAGCTCCTTTGACTTTTTTGAGCCCTCTCCAAGTCTTGAAGAGGGAGAGAATCAATCTTACCAAATTCTAACAGACTTTTACGGAGCAAAACGACTGGAGCCTGAAGCTGAGACCGACAGAGACGAAAAGTTTAGGCTCCTCAGAGAAGTATATCAAGGACTGTGCGACCTAAGCTACGACGAGTTTACAATTTTCTATTGGAACTGCGCCCCAGTGAAACATGACACCCCAAAAGGCGTGCTTGATTCGATGATTATTCAAGATACTTGCCAACTCTATGAATGTTGCAAGAGATTTTTGTTTGGCTACTCAAAGGAGATCTCCGAGTTTCTTAAAACTGATGTGGAGCTCATGGAATCCTTGTTTGAGAAGGAGCTGAGCTCAAAGTCTCAAGAGGGCCAGGTTTTGGCGATTAAAGATTTTCTAACAGAATTCTTTAACTCCATGACGAAAAAGACAGAATTCGAAGAGTTTTATTGTAAGTGTTTTGATGAAGACATTGAAGAGAAAAGCTCGGGAGTCAATTTCGGTGCAATTTCAAAGCTTCTCGATCCTCAGAATATAATGAAAGAAAAGATTGGCACTGACAAAAAATTCAGGCTCGCACTCAGTCAAGTTCTTGGAAAAAAGAGCAGTCAATTCAACTTTTTCTTGAATTTGTTGGAGAACATTACTGAAGAAATTGAGAGAGATTATCAAGAGCGTGACGAAATTTTAAGGGAAACAATGGAGAAAGGGTTTATTCAGGTTGATGAGAAATTCGAGAGTTTCTTTTCATTAAACAAAAACCCGTCATACACCCATTTGTTGACCCTGAGCGAGGAAGAAGGAAGCAATCAACTAAGTTTTGAATACGGAAAAAAGTTTGAGAATTTGATGATTTAAATGAGAAGCAGACTTGTAAGACAAAGGTTTCTATTTACTTAATTTGTTGTTAATTAAATTTACTACCATTTTGGTTTACAAAATACGCTTCGATATGCATAAAACATATCTTATAGCTAATATATATACACTACTCTATCAGCCTTATATATTTTATATATATTTCGAAGAAATCATTCCACTAAAGTGATATCGTTGTAATCAAGAAAATAAACAATTTTCTTTCTTTATATGATGACTATTCAATTGTCATTTCTACTGACTTACTTATGCTGCTGTATCTTAATATTTATATATTACCCTGTTCTATTCTTATCTAATCTACATTAAATGAATTGAAAAGAAGTTTCACAAGGTTTAAATAATATTATAACGAAAACGTGAGTTTTTTTGAGGTTGAAAATTTGACCACAGATTTTTGAAATTTAATTTTTAGCTTTGATTAAAAAGAGTGGAATAGCTGGGAATCGAACCCAGTGCCTCTCATGTGCGAAACGAGCGCTCTACCATTTGAGCTACTATCCCAATTGAGATAAATAGAATTTGAAATCAGGGTGTTTTTATCATTCTAAATGAAATTTTTAAAGTGGGGTCGGGAAAAAAATTTAGTGGAGTAACTGGGTATCGATCCCAGCGCCTCTCGCATGCTAAGCGAGCGCTCTACCATCTGAGCTACTACCCCGAGTTATCTCTCTTATTATCTCAATTCATCTCTTCGTCAGGGATCTATCAGGGTTGGTGTGGTGTGTTTTGAGCACAGAGTTTGAATAAATTTTTGTAACAAAAAATGAATTTGAAATTTAATATTTCGCTGATTTAAACGAGAATTCAATATTCTCCGCGCACAAAAAAATTTGTATTTTCAAAATGGAAATTGAGTCAAGAAAACCACAAGAAAACGTTGAGCAAGAAAATGATATTCTTGGCTCCTTCAAGTTTGAGAAAGGAAATGATAAAGAGAAAAAAGCAAGAAATGCTGTGAGAAGAAAAGCAAAAACTGAAGAATACACTCAAGCTTTGCAAGAAAGAGGTGAAGAATCTGAAAACACCGAAATGGTGGTGGAGGCCAAGAAAAGAGAACCTTCAGAGAAGAGAACTAGAAAACAAAAAGTAACCCCATCAAATAGTACTGCGGATGAAGATGAAAATGAAATGCCTCCTCCAAAGGCAAATTCATCTCAAAAGTAAGAAATCTTGAGAGCAAAATAACTAAACGTTCATCATAGAGGAAAGAAGAAAGTTGTTTCAGATTCGGTGAGAACTTTTGCATAATGGTTTGATCTAAATAATATTTTGTTAGAAAAAATTGAAAGATGAATTGAAAGAGAAGCAATTGGAGGATATCTCTTTGTACCTTTTTAATTACTTGAAAGAACCCAAGACCAATCTTGTCAATAAAGCATCATTGAAGAAGTGTTTCAAAGGCCTTCTCATTGATAATATCATCGAAGAACAAGCTGAGGTAATTTGATTTCCTTTGAATAACTTGGTGATAACTCTTCTGAAATAGATCATGTTAAATTTCCCAAATTTGGACCCTAAAAATATTGAGAAAATGGAAATGAATTATGAAGACTTTAAGGGTGTTGTCAGAGTAAACAATTTTCTATGAAAGTACAGTTGGTCTAATATTTTTATTAGCTGTGTAATTTTAAATTTGATGTTGATGGAAATTTGCTTTAAACAACTTTCAAGGTATTTTTTTTGTATGATTATAATATCTTGTTTACTGGTTGGTTTGTTCAAACACAATTTATTTCAAAGATTAATAAAATCTATCGTATCTACCTATATTTACTTTCGTAAACTCATTAAATGGATTTCTATACTTTGCTTGCGAAGAAGAAGAAACATTTTCTCATTTTATTCATGAATATCTTGTTAAAAACAGTAAATGCAAAAATTTGTACAAACAAATGATTAACGAATTAATTACACAAACATTTTTTTAAGTAAAAACTTAAATTTTGAAGATAATAATGAGCAGCCTCGTGGCTAAAAAAATTTTTGATTTATGTCAGAGATGAAACCACAATTTCTTTAAGGGAATTTTTTGTAATCACCGATTACGCTGTAATGATGGAAAGTTTTTCTTGAGAGTTGGAGATTTATGACTTCAGGCTTGAAAGAAGTTTGGCTTTGACTACTGCTTTGTTGGCTATTTATATTGGTCTTTTTGGGAGATGAAGCAATTCTTTTTCCCATCACTTCTTCATAGTTTTTCCTCAAGGTTCCAGAGCGAGTATCTTCCATCAAATTAATTGAGTAGATATTTACAGTTTGAGGTTGAGGTCTTAGATGTGGATTTGGATTTTCGATGATAGTTTTTCCTTTGGGATAGAGCGGCTTTTTGAAGTCATCAGCAAAGGAGGATAATCTTGTTGAAGAGTGGATTTGAGGAGTTGGAGAGCCATTTAAATATTTCGTGGACATATTTGAATGTAATGATCGAATAAAATCTTTGTCAGCACTGAAAGTACTCAAATCTGATGCATCAATTGAATTATTGTTGGGTCTAATTTTTGGTCGACCATAGAGTGGAGGTCTGACTTCAACATTTGGCATAGGAAAATCTCTGGTAAAAAGATCCAAATTGCTTCCTCTAGTCCGAGGATTTGGAGAAGGCTTTTGAGGAATGATGCTGCTTTTTGGCTCAGAGATGCTTGGCTTATAAGAGGTTTGAATGGAAGGTGGGTCGAGTCTGTCTCTGAGGGTGGATTGTTCTGGCATGTAGAAACTACTGCTTCGTTGATTTGATGGTATATCTGTGGAATAAATGCTATTAAGACTATTCCTGCTCATTTCTTTGTCTTTGTCCATCAAGTCAAACTTGCTTGGTTGGGTTTGAATATTTATTGATTTCTCTTGGAATTTTTCATTTTCAACAAAACTGTTTTGAGTGACTGTGGTAACAGAGGGCTCTGTTACTGATGCAGAATTGGGCTCTTTACGAGTAAAGATATTTTTCAGGGTATCTGAAAAGTCGATCTTTATTGTGTTTACAAAATTCTGAATGAACGGAGCAGCTTTTCCTGTTGGAGACTTTCTACTTTTTGATGAAACAACTGAATCAGTACGTCTATTGGAAGGGGTCAGTGATGAGAGTTTTGATGAAATCAATTTACGCTCTTCCAGCTTCTAATCGATAACTGTTTATAGTCATGGAACTTTCTGTTTTGAGAGTTTGTGGAGGTATTTCAGACCAAGTTCCTTTTTTGCTATTATCAAAAGTAAGGAAAACTTTAGATTTTCCATTTTTGTAATAGATTTCAAGCTCTTTCAAAAGTTTCTTTGTCACTCTAAAATCCAATGCCATCATAAATATTGATTCCTAGCGGATGAGATTCATTTTGGAGAAGTTTGGATAGTTACTTCATTATCATTTAATTGTCTGAGTTCGTCTCTAATAAAAGATCCAAGTTCTTCAATATTTGTGTTTAAGATTTGGTCTAGATGAGGATAAGGGAACAAGTAAAGATGAAGAGTACTTTTGTATCTTGATAAGATGGCAAGACCAAATTGAATCAAGAAAGGGATCCCTTTTATAAACATATGATTCCAAACTTTAACAATCTTTTTGAAGGTTAGTTTCGCATAATTCTCTGATTATTATTACATTTGGAATGCTGAGACTGTATGAATAGAGAGTGATGAACCATTGAGTTGTGATATTGAGTAAATACTCAGGTTGATCTTGCTATAATAAGGTTTAAGGATGAAACATCCCCAAAAATAATCATTTACGAAGTGTTGAGCAAGACTTGGGAGATAATAACTGATGAAGCATTCGAGTTGATAATTGAGAAGAGAGACTTTTTCAAAATCTGATTTAAATATTTCTTTGGTTTTTAGTCTTTCCATTAAATAAAGCATCATCCAAAAAGACTCCTCCTCTTTTAAATAATAAAGAAAGACACCAGCAACTGAATTCAAGCCTTGTATATAACCAACCTCTTTCATTGTATTTGATATAGCGACGAGGACTTTAAGAAGGCCATCTTTTCTATTGATATTAATGAGACCTAATTGTGTAAATTTGGGAATGATTACCCTTTTTCAGTGGTGAATTTTTCATATTCAGGGAATGTCCTGTCAAGATCTTTGGTGATATCACGGATATGTTCACATTTTCTCACAAAGTTTTGAGTGAAAGCAAGTGGTTTTTCGCTTCTTATTCTTCTAAACTCCACAACATGATTCCAGAATTTATATTGCTCTTCTGTTGTTCTGATCTATGAAGGGTGAGACAATGTCAATAAATCAGTGAGACTTGGGAGACAAGTGCTTCAAGTTTTTTCTTAAAAATTCTTTTGAGATCTGAACGATGTCGAAATTCATAAATTAATTTTCGAACTCTCAAAACATCTTGTAAGTCCAAGAAATGAACAAGACGACCCAAAATCCTGGGGTTTGTGACAACCTCTTTCGTTCTATTAGGAAGGATTAATAAAAAACCTGAGTGTTGTTGTTACCTGTCTGAGAGAGATCTACGAGGGAAATTTTCAGAGATTTTGAAAGTTTTAGTTGGAGTTTTTGGCACCATAAGCCCTTGTAGGAGAGAGTTGCTGGATCCCTGAGCTGTTGGGACTCTGTTGTAGTTATCATTAATTTTGAAGTATGAAGGTTGAATTGAGGATTCATCTCTGGTCTCCCGATTACTGGTCACACTTGAGATCATTTGAGGATCAAAGAAGTTGATTTTGTCTTTGGTTTTGTTGAAAGGACTAGACTTGACACTTGGGCAATGAGGCATATTTGAAGTGGGGTTTAGAGAGACTGGAGTATGTAATAGACTCTCGTTATTGGGAGCAGAGAATGAAAATCGGTTAGTTGGGGAAATATAGGTCGAGCCAGTGGAGAGTTTTTCATAATCATCGATTTCAAGTTCAGGTAAATGAGAAAACTTTTTGTATTTTTGAGCAGATGAGAGATGACTTTGTGCAGGCGAACCTTTAGAGTCAGGAATGTTGGAAGGGAGGGTCTGGAGAGTTTGTGAAGGTAAGCTAAAATCTTGACTCACTCTGCCTTTTGGAGATATCATGTGAGGATTATCATAAGTCCCGTAGGAATAGGAGTTGGGATTTGGGACACTGTGGCTCATGAACCCATAGGCATTTGGATTGGTAACTAGATTTGGAGCATACTGATTATTATAAGGGAGGGATTGTCCATAAGAAACTGAGGTTGATTTGTAACCATAAGTAGTTGAAGTAATCTGGATCTTTGCCGGTTTTTGGTAGGCCGCAGGATCAAGGTTGGGTTTCATTCCAGAGCGAATTTAATGTAAATATTAAGCCTTTGTGTTAATACAAATTGTAAACTCTAGGTTTAATCAAAATGACAAGGATTAAATTTGATGATAGAAACCATAAGTAAATGAATTGAATTGAACAAGTTAAGAAGGACTAAAATGGTAGTAAAGGAAAATTTCTCCTTGTTGAAGCGCTTATTGAGAATTGAGGACTAGCAAAAACGTGTTGGCAAAGGAAAATTTATCGGTCTCAATGAAAAGTCGATACCACTACTGAATCATTCAAAAGAGGTTTAATAGATGTACCTCATATAAGAATACACGCATTTCTTTCGAATTTACTATTTAATTTGAAAAGAGATGATTCATTTTAAGACAATAACACATTTGAACGAGAACAAAGCGGAGCTGTTAGCTGCAGAGACAAGAATGGAAAGTATGACTTTTATTTGATGAATTTGACCGTTTGGAAATCTCGAAAAAAAAAATAACCTGTCTCAAAATACGGACAATGTCTCTGTGATGAAAAGAGCATAAAATGTGTAAAGAGTGTTGTTCTTGAGGTTCTAATTTTAGTAAATTAATTGATCCATTAAACCTCGAAGTTTTTTGAGTGGTGTGTCTATTCTTTCAAAAAACTTTGAATAAAATTCAAAATATTTAGCGCTTTGGAGAGTTTTATTTTGAGAAGAAAAGTCTTCAAGTTGAAGAAGTTGAGAACAACAATTTGAAAAAGGATAAGCTCTAGCTTGAAATTTAATTTTTATTTCCTATTGGAGTGATTTTTTCAGATGGTTCTTTTGTTTAGCAACTTGTGAAATTTTGGCTTTAATCAGACCAGCCGTCTTTTAGGAGATATGAAGAAAGAGCTACGATTTTAGGGAAGAAATTATGAGTGCTTCGGTGGTTGGTGGTTGTTTTTGAGGCAAAGGCATTGCTTCAACCACAGAGATGTCAACAATTTTGATACTAAAATAGATTCAGAGAAAAAAACATTTTTTTGGTTTTAGAATTTGGCAAATGCTAAAGATTTTTTTCAGATTTTTGGTTTTGAATTCTGGCTCGAAAAAAAAAAATTAGCTGAGCAGCCACAATTTCCTCTTCTCTAGATAACGGAAGTATCTTGATTTTTACAGTATTCAACTTCAAAAAGAAGCCCAGAGAGTCTTCCTATTGGTGCAATATCTCAAATAGCACCAAATGGTTAGTGACAATGTGTTTCCAGATTCGATTTGAGTGGTTCATTTTGAAGAGGGATAATTGAGATGGACGGAAAGGAATTTTATGAAATTCGATTCTTTCCAAAAGAAAAGCGAGTTTTATTTTTAATTATTAGAATTGGAAGTTCATATTGATGATTCCTGCTGATTTATATATATTGGATTGAAAGAGACAAGAAGATTTTTTCTTTGACACTTTAGACTTGCGGTCTTTTTTAAAAGTTGTTAGAAAAATCTTCATGAAAACTGAATTTGCATGAGATTAAATTCGAAGAAATTTTTTTTATAAAAAGACAATTTGAAGGAGTTCCTTGAATATGAAAGAGATTTCATCTCTCTTTTGCAACTCACATCCTTTTTGTTCTTATTTGCTCATTCTTTTTCTTAGAGATGCGATTCATGCCTAATACTCTTCCCAAATACCTTGTCAGAAAAAGAAGAGATATTTTTTATTGATATCGGGGAAAAAATTATTGTCAACTCTCTCAAAAAAAGAAAAAAACAAGTTGAAAAAAAAAAATTGAAGA
>Ga0182738_1005767_pt1 | contig 13102 bp, 8 predicted proteins | sample eDN5th30CBELigMG_FD_128876 | JGI IMG/M metagenome (GOLD analysis project Ga0182738, IMG submission 128876) | Enriched Miracle-Growth compost microbial communities from Emeryville, California, USA - eDNA 5th pass 30_C BE-Lig MG (version 2)... ...
GGAATCGAGTCAGCAGCGGCATTAAGGCCCGAAATGAGAAGGAAACAGGCGATTATTTTGCATAGACAGACAAGATTTTTCATTGAGGAAAGAAAATTTTTGTATGAAAAAGTGATTATTAACAGGTGAGGGGAAAGGGTGAGAAGGGATAAGTAGAAGGAAGTGAATGATGATTGGATGAATAAGATGATAACTAACGTATGAAATTGTTGTTAAGAAATTGGATTTGATTTGATATGAGAATATTTTTTCTTATCGTTGATTTGCACGTAACGATAATTTTGGTTTGATCAAATCAAATTTAGCCACTCCTCTCATTGTGATCTTGTATGCATTGAGATTTGATTTTCAGGCTAATATCAAATCGGTGACCCTGGAAGCAACTCTGTCAAAGGAAAATGTGATTTTTCTCTCTTTTTTCAAGAAAATTTTGTTTCATGAAAAATTTTTTTCAAAAATTAAAAAACTTTTTTTTTCCTCAGAGAAGAGATATAATATTCACACATGTGTAAATTTGGTATTAATTTATCGTCAGAATGGGGCGAGAGGTAGTGAATTAAAGTTTGGAGGCTGTTAATATAGATTGCAGTTTTTCTTTCATAATTTCTTAACGAGCTATTTTTATATTTTTGATCTGTAATAATTCCGAAATTAAGACGCAGAAATATCTATTTCTAATTAAATTCTCTACTTCCTTCCATTTCTCTATCAACCAAAGAAAAAAGTAAATTAACAATTTCAAGCTTTTGCTTTGTTTTCTCACTTGACATGAATACAAGAGAACAGTCGTAAATATTATCAATCTCAACACTTGAAAAATTAGGGCATCTTCTTCGGGGAGTTCATCTGGATCGATTCCGCATCTACCTTGCTCAACTTCTTCAATTTCCTCTTGATTCATTGTTGGCCTTGCCATTTCTATAAACTCTTCAGTTGACATCTCATAATCTCCCAGAACCAGAAATTTCTTTCCATCTTTAATTCGATATCTCACAGGATGCCAGCCAGAGTTTTCCTCTTCAAGTTTCTTGCTCAAATCAGAATCTTCTCTTTTCATATTGTCATTTAGCTTCTTGTTTGCCGAGTTTTCGTTATCGTCATCATTATTGTTTCTTAAGGATTGATTTGCTTCGGTTTCCATCATATGCATACATATTCTTAAATTTCCAAATTTTTCACGAAAATCTGTCACAAAATTGAAGACCCTGTCTTTGAAAAAAATGGCTCATAGCGATTTCAAACATCAATTTTCTTGTTCTTTTTCTGGTTTTTTTCACATTCCTAATTTCAAAATACTATCAATTACAAAACTAATTAATTTGACATTTTCTCAGGCTCGATTTCATCTCAAAAATCTCCTCTTAATCTCTATTTCTAATACAAGAAAGAAGCATTTTAAAGCAGTACCAAGAGGTATTCATTCCTCTTGATAAATATCACATAATGTTCTAATCAACCCATAATATATGGATAGCATATTTTACTTATCAAGGCTAGTCTTGCTAGCACATACTATATCATATTAACTTAGATACATCAAAAGCCTCATATTATATTTAGTCTCTAGTCTTAGGATGAGGAACGTCAACCATGTAAGTTTCCCATTGAGGCATCTTTCCAGTTTCAAGGTATGTATCAGCTCCTTTGGCTTTTGATGGGACCTTTAATGATTTTCTTGCTTCTCTTCTGTCAGCAGTATTTGTCTTGAGTCCCAAAATCTTATCCATCTTGTCAACAACCTTCCAATCAACTTGACTGTCCATTGCCAAAGCCATTCCGAGTCTTGGAGCATTGATGGGGAGCTTATCCTTTTGGTGCCAGACGTCAAAGACCTTACCATAAGTAGTCATAAGCCATTCCATAAGCTTGGGCTCGTCTTCTTCTGGGACGTCAGGGGCAACAAACATTCCACTGAGGACTTCGTAATGGTGAGAATGCCACATTTTCTTCTCTTCATCAGAAAGGCTTTCGAACAGTTCCTTGCTGATAAAGAATTCAACACCAACAATACCAGCATCTTTGTTAGGGCCGTCGTAAAGAACACATTCCATGAAGCCTTTGTGTAAAACGTTGCAGTAATGGAATGCTGGGAATTGGAATTTAATGTCACCACTGTAGATGTGGATATCTACCAAATAAAGGCTGAGGTCGCTGGTGGGATAATCATTGAAATTGTCGTTATCCTTGGCAGCACCCATGAAGCGGCTGCAGAGGTTATTCAAGTCTCTGGAAAGGAAGCTCCAGCCGCCGCCAGGAGGTAAGGCGTGGACGGATAAGAGGACTGCAAATAGGCAAATAAGAATAGAAGAGCGCATTTGATTTTGTGAGAAAATTTTTTTTATTATAGAAAAAATAGAAAGGGCAAAGTTGATATAGGGAAAAGGTGGGTAATGATTGGTGGAAGGAATGTTCGGTAGAGCCAAGGCTAAAATTATAATTGCAGAGCGAGATATTCTTATGAGGAAATTGAATCAAGGGAAATTATAAATTGCAAGGACTGATTGGTTTCGAACTTTTCCTAAAGTTAAAATTATTTTTTTATTCTTTTCTTCTTTTGTTTTGGCTTGTATTTTTAACTTTAAAATTCTCTTTTAGATTTTTCTCCCTTTACAAAATCATCGTCTTTGAGGCTCCATTTAGCTCACCAGAGAGATAAAGAAGCCACAGAAAAAATATACCATTTTGAGCCTTTTAGTGTTGTCAAGTTATTTCTTCAATAGGAGATTTAATTTTTGATAAAAGGACATTTAAATAAATCTGGATCTACATTAGATCTTTCCTTAGAAAAGTAATGAGTTACAGAATTCGAGGAATAAGGAGAGAGTCTCGATTCTAAATTCCAAGGTTCAAGGAGAATCAAAAATCGATTTAAAAGCCAAATTAAAAAGCATGAAAACTTACTTTTGAGTAATCCCATCAAAATTTTTCTTTCTAGAACTCCTTCCGAATATCGATTTCGAAAATTTCTAAAATTCATTTTATTCTTTTGATCTCTCATAAGCACACCTCAGAGATCTCACTCCTTACGTTCTCCCTGGTTTTCTATGGAAAATTGATATTAGTTAGTTGCACACTTTTCTTTAAAAATCGAAGAAAGATCTTTGCGATATAGTGTAGACTGCTAAAAAGTGTGTTATCGAATGGGATATAAATGATTTTTTTTCAAGATTAAATTTGCAAATTTGAACTCCTTTTCAATCTTCAAAGTCCTTTATATTTTTTTTTCTCCTTCCAAATTTTTTTTTTCTTTTCATTCACTAAGCATCAAGGCCACTTCACAAACCACAAATTTCTTTCAATTCCTTTGATCACATTTCCCTTAATAATTTTGAAAACGAGAATAATCCACTTCAGAAAATCCAATAGAATGAGATCAGATGCATGAAAAAAATATATTCTTATAAAAAGCTCTTGAAAACCATCTCAAAACACCTTCCTCCAAGTCTTTATTGGCTTTTAAGGAATATAAACGTCTTCTTTGAAAATCTTGTCCATCAAGCAAAGGATCCCTCAAGAAATGCAAATTTCTGGTTTGACATCATTTCTTTTCTTTTTCAAAAAGAGTTGCTGAAGACCTTTGAAGAGGAAAAAGTTTTGATGAGCGCCTCTTCCCTCAATCATGATAACTCAACCCCTCAATCCTTTTTTTCTTCACAAGGACTTCTCATTCTTCTTTTGCGAATGGACAACTTTGAATCCAATCAAAAGAATTCGAAAGATTGAGAATAATATCATTGAAAATCAGGTAAAATAGAAAGGAATAGGTTTTAAAATAGTGAAAGTCGAAATTAATAAAACTTCATCCTTTCTGCCAAGAATATAATAAAATAAGATTTTTCAACTTGTCTTGAAATAAATCTTATGCCCCATTGGAACTTAGTCCTCTTTAAAAAACTCTGGCCTCTCTTTCAATATTGTCACTTCAGAATTTGTCCATTAAAATCATAAACTCAAGTTATGATGTGATTAAGCCGCAATCACATTTCTTCGAAAAGAAGTTGCCAAGGCCTCACGAGACATCAACTCAGTTGGGAAAAGAGCCAACTTTGCCAGTTTCTCTTTGGACAATTGACTTCGTTTAATGTAATTAGGTTTAATGCCTTATTTCTCAAAAGCTATCTGATTTATCTAAATTCAACCTTCACTCCTTATCATTTTTGACGTTACAAAATTTATTCCTTCATTATCCTCTGAAGTCCATTTGCTTGCTGATAACAATCTTTTCACCCATCGCAACCTAAAATGCCAAAACAAAGGCCGGTTTCTCACTCAGAGTTCCTTTTTCATGATAATTTTGATTGCTTTTGAGCAGCAGATTCTTTGTTTTTGTTTCTAATAAATCTGATTAGCGGAGTTTAGGCGATTGTTTAAACGCCTTTCCTAACTTTTGCCAAGGTTGTTTTTCGCCTGAATTATTTTTTAGTTTATCATCGCTTATTAAACTGATTTTCCTTTGGACCTTTTCACATTCATCTTCATAATCTACGTTTGTTTCCCTCAACCACCCATTCCTTTCTCAATTTATCACTTAAAATCCCTTGTTTACTACCACCACAATAATCTTAAAATCACTCAAAAAATATTCATAATCCTTCCTTATTCATAAGTGACGACTAACTTTTTCTCCCCAAATAGAGCAGTCATAAACTTAATTAATAGGCCCTTTACATATAAACCCATCATCAAATAATGTTTCTGGGGATTAGCTCTGGTTCAAAATGAATTTTTTGCTGATAAACCTTATCCTCCGAATTCTGGAGTACTGAAAAACTCCCTCCTTCTCTTTATTTCTTCAGTTCCAAATTCTTTGTCACAAGATAGATTTGAAAAAGGACATACCTTTATTTTCAATAATAATTTTAAGGACAGATACAAATCTGAGTACAAGGAAATACCAAGTTTGTCTCGATTTCTCTTCAGAAAATATCTCATTTTATTTTATTGATTTTTTGCTCGACACTCCGCTCCTTCATAAAATTGACGGTGGTGATGAAGAATTTTATACCATTTTGTTTTATTTTTATCTCATTATGATAGCTTAATATTGATTTTATTGAAAAATTGTTTCACAATGCAATACAATACAACAGGATTATAAGAAGCTTATTTATTAAAAACCCTCTATTTTTGCTAATTTTTTCCCTTGTTTAATTTCTCAAGTGCTTTACCCTTTACCCAAAGATTTTTTAACTTATGAAAGCCTTTCGTCTTAATTTCTTTGAACGACGTCTTGAAAAAGAATTTAGGCGTCTCAAAAATGATGATCTTTATGACAATGTCAAGGTAATTTACCACCACTTTTTTCGAGTTTCTCTCTAACCTATTTCCCCTTTAGATTCTCCCCTTCTTTCTATTGGGCTTTCTTCTCACTGTTGCAATTCCTGCGATCATACACAGTCACGTGGCAGGTTTTTGTATGACAGTCGGGGTTTTTGTGCTGGTTGTGCTAAAGTTCTTGTTTAGAACAAGACTGAAAAAATATGGACAAGTGTTTTTGGTGCTTCTGATTTCTGCCTTTAATTTGGCTCGGCTCTACCTGATATCAGAGGACTATGATACAACAAGCAAACTGAGCATATTTTACAGAGGTTGTGACTTTGCTGGACTGGAGATTATTCTAATCAATCGCCTTGCAGAATTAAAATGGAAATCAATATGTTTAGTCATCATTTTTGCAATGAAACTTGTCACACTCAGTCTATTCGATATGAAAGTCATTGAACCATTGGCAATCGTCCGAGATATTGGTATAGCTTTATTCGCCATCTTCATCTTCTTCTCCAATGAAAAAAAGGAACGCAATGTCTTTCAGAAATTCTTTGAATTCAGAGAAGATCTCACCAAGTTCAAGGAATTACTCGCCAATTATCTTCCTCACAGCATAACCATCCTCAATTCAACTACCTTCAAACCCCTCTTTTCTAACAAAGCTTTCTTTGAGCTCTTTGAACATACTGAAGAAGAACTAAAAAGCCCTTACTTTACTGGTGCTTTATTCTCTTCTCGTTCTGATGGAGAAACTTCCACTAGATCCAGACTTGAACTTCTTCGGGTCGAACAAAACACCGTCAGAGAACTTGGAGGTCTCGAACTTGAACCAGAACTTGCTGATAAATACCTGAATTTTCAAGACTTACTTGAAGAAGTTGAGAGACTTGGGATTCTCAGCAGAAAAGCTTTGTCTTTCTCAGCTTCATACAACTTCTTTGACAACAGAAAAGTCTTTAATGTGGTTCTTAAGAAGATCAGATGGGATCATGAGGACGCTGTTGCAGTTTTCTTGAGTGATATCACGTATCAGGAGAAATTACTCGAGATGAAAATGGTAGATGAGAATAAAGATCAAGTTATAGCGACAGTTTCTCATGAATTGAGGACGCCTTTGAATGGGATTGTTGGCATTTTGGCATTAGCGGAAGATAAGGTGGATAACCCAGAAGTCCAAGATTACCTGAATTTATGTAAAGATAACGCCAATTTGCTTCTAAGTCTAGTCAATTCTATCCTGGATCTCCAACAGATTCGTCAAGGAAAGCTTGCCTTACATCCTGCAGAAGTCGACCTTTATAAAATCCTCAAAAATATCACCAAGCTTTTCTACTTCCAATGTAAGCAAAAGCGTATAACGTTAAACCTCGACATTGACTCCAGTGCTCCAGAGAACATTTACACTGATGAAAACCGCCTCAAACAAATCCTGATCAACCTCATCGGAAATGCTCTTAAATTCACACAAAAAGGAGGGATCACCATCAAAGTCTTCCAAGATCCAAATGATCAAGACGCTCTTGAAATAAAAGTCATCGATACGGGAATAGGAATCCGAAAAGAAGACTTGTCTAAGCTCTTTCAGAAATTTGGAAGACTCAAAGACGGAGAAAACGTCAATAAACAAGGCGTTGGTCTCGGGCTTATTATTTCAAATGCTTTAGCAAGACTTCTTTCAGGCAAGGATGAAGATGAACAGGGCATAATTGTAACAAGTGAATATGGCAAAGGGAGTACATTTGCTTTCCAGGTATTGACTGATATGAGAAATCTAAGTGAAGAATTGGACCAGTTAGATTTGAATTTGGGCAGTACAAGATCTGGGAAAATCCGCAGAATGAAAAGTAAGAAGCTTTTTGATTTGAGTCAATCGAATTATACATCACTTGGAGACCATGATGAGTCATTAATTCCTGATCAAATCGACTCAAAAATGACTACATATAACTTTGTCAAAGGTCTACATGGCCGACACATTGACAACCCTGAACCTCCTTCATCCCATAGACCTCTTCAGATTGAAAAAATCATTAGCTTAGAAGAGCTCTACACTGAGATTTCCCCAGGCTTAAAATACTATCATCCTATGTCGAAAAAGCAAGGGCATTATGATACTCCCAAGAGCAGTTTTGGAAAGAAATACGACTCGTTGATCCTGCAAAAGAATAGAATAGATTATGAAGCGCAAGTTGTCGCACCGAATCCCAAAGGCTGTATTCTTGTTGTAGATGATAATCCCTTTAATTTATTGGTCGCAGAGAACCATGTTAAGCAGGCTGGATTTGCATTGTTAATGGCGAAAAGTGGAAAGGAAGCGATAGAAATGGCTGAAGTGGCGTGTAGAGATGGACAGCCTTTTAAGGCGATTTTGATGGATTGTCAAATGCCGATTATGGATGGATTTGAAACGACTAAAGTTTTGAAGAAAATGATGAGAGAAGGAGAGATTTCAGAAATGCCGATTATTGCGTTGACAGCGAGTAATGGTGAGAAAGAAATTAATAATTGTTATGAAAGTGGAATGACGGATTATCTTTCAAAACCTTTAACCACAGCTTCATTGTTAAAAACCTTTTCTAAATTAGAAATTGAACCATAACGAAATGGTTTTTTGTTTTATGGAAGTTGATATTATGTTGGATAAATGCTTTGTATAATAATTTTTCGTTGTATTGAATATTATTTTTTTTGAAAAGTGAGGTTGAAAATCACAACTAAAGAAAGTTTCCTTACAAATATTTAATCAGAGTATTAACTGCTAATATTTGACTTTTCAATGTGATTTTTTCTTTCATCAAACAAGGACTAAATTTTTTTGTCAAACCCTTATCATCGTTTCTACATCATCTTGGACGATACATCCGATAGTGAAGTCCCCATCTCTTTAATATTTTCAAAAAAAACTGTGTATACATCGAGTTCCTGGTTTTCTTCTCGAAAATATCGAAAACCAAGAAATAGGATTCCTTCCCAAAGAAGTTTTTTATATGACTTTTTCGAATACTTTTTTAGAAGTATCGAAAATTTTCTTAATCTCGAGCCAGTGAAAATAAGGATTTTCTTTATCTCGATCTTAAAGATTCTGCTTTGAAAATATCAAGCAGCTTCAACAAACCACTCTCAACTAGATCCCTTATGGAAAAGTCTCAGACTTTAGATTCATTCTTTCAAAAGAAATGTGTTGAAGAAATTTGTGGAAAAAATTCTACGCTCGATTTTTCTTTAAACACAGTAAAAACTATGCAGACTGTCAGAAAATAGAAAGGCGGATTTTACTGAATACTAGATACTCACTGGTTTCAGAAGTTTTTACATTCCAATTCATGCAACCAATACCTCGAGCCTCGAGTTTCAATCTCTTCTCAATACTCCTTTGATGGATGAACAAAGAAATTCTCTGATTTTCTCTGAAGAGATGAAGGAATACTCAAGAGAATTCAGTCTTTAGCTTATCAAACGATGAGAAGTTAACTTTTCATGCCATGCGTTAGTCTCTGAGCTGAACATCGAAGGGTTCGATGATTAACACTTTGGTTTTTCAAGAAGATTTAGTCTTTCTTGAATAAACTGCCTTGAGAAACTATGTTCTTCCATATTTTGACTCTCATAACAACGTCGACTCCTTAAGATAAACAACTTTCTTTGATCCTATACCCCAAACACAAGAGATCTAATCCTCGGTTTTCTTGAAAAAGCTTCACTCTTTATGGTTTAAAAATCGTTAATTCCTCGAATGATTTTAAAGCCTTTCTCTTCAAGCAAAACCAAGTAAACCACAGTACTCTCCAGAAAAGTGATAAAATCGGATCAAGCTCATCGACACTTTACCTCAGAGGCCCTTGCATACTCATAAAATGTGGGATAAAAGCCAGGGATTAATGACAATCTCGAGTCAAATATTGTTTAGGCAAGATTAAATTTTATGTTCAGTGAAATAGAAACGGCCGATTTTGAAGTATGCCAATATATAATTTATCTCTTTACTTGAGCATTCTCTAGGCTTCGCCTCCGAAATCTCTTAATAACCAAGTTAGATCTCATCTTTAAGATCTCAAGAACCCATCCTCCAAAAATATCTATACCCAAAGAGATCCCAAGAATAAAGTCAAAAAGAGGACTTTAATTAAAACCCAAAAACCAATAATTCCTATGCAATCATTGTGCTTTCTCCAGCAACACTAAAATCTTATTAATAAACCAAAGATGACCTCCACTAAATTACTCTCACCTTTATCCAAACGACTCTCCCATTCCTTCCCTGCTCCTAAAATGGAAACAGAGTTTCGTCTTACCAAATCTCCTTCTGTTTCCGATAACCGCAAGGTACAGTCCTCCCTGTTTCTCCCTCTAATCTCCAAATAGACCCTCTTTTTTCTCACTATTTTTCTCAGTATCGTCTTCATCCCTGCCCTTATCTACCAAAAAGCCATTTGTCTTGCTACCACCATCGCCACTTTCATCTTCCTCCTCATCATCTTTATTGGAAAACGCCTCTTCGGAAGACTTCAGGCTGTGTTTGTGGTATTTGCAATGGTCACCTTCAATCTTGCAGACTATTACTTCTCCTTGAGAAGTGGGCCACCTCCTTTCAAAGAAGCTGGATATCTGAAAGGCTATATAGCAGCAGGGGTCGAGCTGGCGCTCATAACTCGATTGATAGAGACGAAATTCAGAATGATTTATGCGTTAGTAGGTCCTCTTGTGAGGATCTTGATATCGTGTTTGGAGAGACAATCACATGACCGAAATATTCACCTGATGGTCATACAGAATTGTTATATATTTTTATGGTTTGGATATGTGCTATATACCACAGAGAGATCAGAACGGAATTTGTTTTTGAAATATTGGGATAATAAGGAACAGCTGACAAAATTTAAACAATTAATTACTGAGCATTTGTCGCAAAGTATCGTGATTTTTCAGGCAAATATCGAACGTCGTCTCTATTCAAATCATGCCTATTCCAAACTCTTTGGCCCTCAATTTGAACTTAATTCTTCTCCCAATCACACCTCCCTCAACCTTGACAACAACAAAAACAACAACCCTTCACTTACACTCGACAACATCAAAGTCGAAACAAAAACAGTCCGAGAACTCGGAGGCAGAGAGTCTCTTACCGTCTTCAACACGGACTCCGTTTCCTTCAAAGAATTCATCAGACAAGTCATCAAAACAGAACTTCTTAATGATAAGCCAGTCATTCTTTCAGCCTCCCATTCATTTAAAGACCAAAAGAGATACTTTGAAGTCACAGTATGCAGGCTAAAATGGGAGCAAGAAGACGCAGTAGCCGTAATCCTTCACGACAATACTTATAAAGACAAAGCCACGCAATTAAAGCTCGCGAATGAGCACAAAGATAAGACAATAGCGACGATTTCGCATGAACTTAGAACTCCATTGGGAGGGATTATTGGTATTTTGGAAGCATGTGAGAATAAAGTGAGCCCAGAAGTCGGGGAATATCTTGAATTGTGCCGTAGTAATGCACATTTATTGATGGGTCTGGTCAACTCTTTGCTCGATATGTCACAAATTAAACAAGGAAAACTCTTGCTAAACTCTCAAAAATGTGAGATTAGAAGAGTACTGGGAAGTATCGTCCAGCTCTTCCAGTTCCAATGCAAGAAAAAGGATATTTCTCTGGACCTTCAGGTCGATGAAGAGGTTGCAAAGCATGTTTACACTGATGAAGCGAGATTAAAGCAGATCTTGATAAATTTGGTTGGAAATGCGATTAAGTTCACTACAAATGGAGGAATCACTATCAAGGCCACGCAAGGCAAAGATCTAAAAGGATATTTGGATATTTCAGTTGAAGATACCGGTGTGGGAATAGCAGAAGAAGATCTTCCAAAATTATTCAAAGCGTTTGGAAAACTCACTGACGAAGAAGGAATGAATCACCAAGGAGTTGGCCTCGGCCTCAAAATCTCGGAAAATCTGGCAGGGTTACTGTCCAATAAGGAAAGTGAACATCATATTTCGGTCTCTAGTCAAAAGGGCACAGGCACAAAATTCTCTTTTGAAATCTTAAAAGATCTTCGAGAAGTTGTCAAAAGACAAAATAAAATCCCTAAAGGCGACCTCAATGATGACAACCAACAACCCAAAGAAGGTCTTGATATTTCTGAAGAAAATGTCACAACCTCTGAATGCTTTGATCAAGAGGGAGTTCCCCAATATCTGGATTCTCGTGTAAATAACTCCTATTATATGCCCTCTTGGGGCAACCACGCTTGTGATTCTCCACCAAGAGGCGATAGAGACCGCGACAGGGATCGAGATTCCAGTCGTGACGGGCTTGTAACGCCAGATTCTTCAAGATTTAGCACATTTAGGTTTGATAAATCCACCTGGACATACATTCCAAAGTCTTCTTTTAGACCAAAGAATATTGCGTCCCCGATTCCTCAGGCGACTTTTCAAAGAAGAAGTACAAGAAGGGGTCAAACAGCATTGGCAAGGCTTCAAAAAAATACAGGCTATGTTCTTGCTGTAGATGATAATCCGTTTAATTTGGTGGCTGCAAAGAATATTATGACACAATTAGATCATAATTTAAAGACGGCAAAATCAGGAATCGAAGCTATAGAAACGATTAAATCTGCAGAGGATGGGTTCAAGTCTTTCAAGGCGATTTTAATGGATTGTGAAATGCCGATTATGGATGGGTTTGAAGCCACGAAAATTTTGAATGAAATGATGGTGGCTCAGGATGCTGAAAAGGTTCCCATCATTGCTTTGTCAGCGAATAATGGAGAAGATGAAATAAAAAAATGCTTTGAGTGTGGCATGGTTGCTTTTATACCAAAGCCTTTGTCAGCAGTAAAACTGCAAAAAGTTTTTGAAGATCTGGATATTGATGTCTAAAGATTTTTTGTTTGAGAATTTTTTTAATCTGCAGAGATTATAATGAGATAGATTTAATTGTACATTCATCTAGATAATATAATTTATAAATTATTGACTACGGTATCAATGATTACTATTGAATAAAAAAATATCTCAATTCTGAAAAAATATCAAATGCTTGAAATTTTTTTTAACACATTTTCACAACAAAGAAAGGGAAAGAGGAAAAATTTTGAACAAGGACTTTTTCAAAATGTCTTGTCAAATCATCCTCAACTGTAAAATACATGCCAAAATTAACTCTTTCATAACAATTTGAAAAAAAATATTCTATTTGCCATTTTCTCATAAATTAGAGAGATATTTCACAAGCGAAAAATCTAAAATCCGACAAACCTGGTCTCTCCTAAATAAATTTTATTTTTAGAAAATTTCATCTATTTTTCTTGATTTCTAAATTTTAAAATTACCTTTAAATAAAAATAGTTATAAAATCTCCCAATATACTACCTCTTCTTTCAAAGTCTCATCTCTTCTCTCTCAATGCTCCCGATATAGAGCCCTACCCTTTCCTATCCTTCCCAGCAGTTCCCACAAAATTGGAATCGAAAGACAGTCAAGGTATTGACGAGTCAAGTCTCCCTTTGGCGAGAAGGGTATAATCAAGTGTGCGGAGACAAATGTTATCAAGCGAAATTGGCGCAGCTGGCAGCGCGTGAGTCTCATAATCTCAAGGTCGCGAGTTCGATCCTCGCATTTCGCAAACTTTTTATTTTTAATTCTCGGCTCAAATCTAATTTAAATTTATCCCAACTCTATTTTGTATCTCATATTTTTCTTCTTGTCACTCTTCAAGAACTGCTCCTCTTTGTCCCACCTAATTAGAAAAACAAAAGAGAAGGAAGTCTATGAAGAAAACAATTCATTCTTTCAACGTTTTATAAAGCTTTTTAAGGGATTTGAGAAAGAGTAA
>Ga0182738_1005769_pt1 | contig 13093 bp, 10 predicted proteins | sample eDN5th30CBELigMG_FD_128876 | JGI IMG/M metagenome (GOLD analysis project Ga0182738, IMG submission 128876) | Enriched Miracle-Growth compost microbial communities from Emeryville, California, USA - eDNA 5th pass 30_C BE-Lig MG (version 2)... ...
ACGCCCGAAACGCCGGTGCTGGTTACACTCGCTGATACGGTACGTCCGGCGCAACTGTTGCGACGGGTGGAACTGCCGGCCGGAGCGAAGGCCACCTTGTGGATTGAGGCCGCGGCCATTGGCGATGAATCATGGCAACTTACGATTGCCGCCGACGATGTGCCGCTGCTGGAGACGACGGTCACCAAGGACCTGATGCGCCGCGGCGTGGATCTCAGCAGCCTGGCCGGCAAATCCTTCTGGCTCTCTGCCCAGCAAAGCTACTCCAAACGCGGCGACGTCTACGGCAAATGGAAGAAGCTGGACCTGCGCGTAACGATGCCCACCGAGTCTCAGTAGAACACGGTACGCGCGGCCAGTCTCTTGGGTCATTCGCACCGCTGGGTGGGCGGATTACAATTGGGGCTTCACGGTGTCCCGATTTTTAACCGCTCTCTGAGGCCGATGGTGTCCAAAGCCCGCTGGTCTGTCTTGGCCTTGGCGCTGCTGCTGGCGGGCGGCGTTGTATGGTCGTATGCCAGCGGCGGACTGGCGGCCACGCTGCTCTCGGCTGAGTTATCGGCTGCCGACAAGCTGGCTGCGCTGCGGGCGTTCTTTCTCGATTTGGGCATCGCCGCGCCGGCGGCTTACGTGGCGTTTGTCACCGTCGAGGTTGTCGTGGCTCCGCTGCCCGGTGCCATGCTCTATGCGCCCGGCGGCATTGTGTTTGGCGGATTTTGGGGTGGTCTGCTGTCCACGCTGGGCAATACGCTGGGGGCCGGAGTGGCTTGCACGCTGACGCGGTTATTCGGCGAGCGGCTCATCCGCAAGATGGACAACCACGATACCTGGCACCGCTACGCCGAGCAGTTGGATCGCCGCGGGCTGTGGATCGTCGCCCTGCTGCGGGTGAACCCGTTTACATCGTCCGATCTGGTTTCGTACGTGGCCGGTCTCACGCCGATGGCCACCTGGAAGGTGATGGCCGGCACGGCGGTTGGCATGGCTCCGCTGTGCTTTGCCCAAAGCTACCTGGCGGAAGAACTGCTGACGGCCTTCCCGCACCTGCTGTATCCGCTGCTGGCGGCGTGCGCGGTCTACGTAGCCATCGTGCTGTGGATCTTAAAGTCGATGGCAGATCGCGCACGGCAGAAAGCAACCACGGCAGGAGCAGCCGCAGCAGCGAATCAAGAACACGCCGATAGCGCGGCCACAACGTCCGGCGTTTAAGACTTGCCGGCGTGCCTAGAAGTGCTCGCCTTATGGCTCGTTGAAGCCTGGCTGGCTGCGGCCGCTGGCACCATCGCCATTGGCATTGCGCGGCGGGCGAACCGTGCCGCGCGTGCCCAGGTCGGCCTGCATTTGTTGCCAGCGTTCCGGGCTGCGGAAACGGGCTACCACCACGGTGGCCTCGGCACGGCAACCGGCGGTTTTGGCCAGGTCTAGCAGGCGACAAGCCGTTTCACCTGCCGGGCGGTCTTCCCGCAGCAGCATGGCGATCCGCCGCGGCGAAACGGCATGCGCCACCGGGGCAGTACACAGGACCAGGGCATCGCCATAGGTGAGCCGCAGATCTACGTGTTCTGGTTCTACATCGCGGCCCGTGGCGGTGACGGCGTTCCATAGCACGTCGCGCCAAGTAGGCAGCGCCCAACTGTCGGCGTCAGGCTGGCTCAGCCGAGCGCCCAGCGTGTGAACCGAAGTCAACAAGTGCAGCCGCGAACGGCTGTAGAGAAAACAGCGAATGTCGCCAGCATGGGCCAGTTGCAACCGCGGCCAACGCACAACGGCCGTGGCCAACGAACAGCCAAACGATTCACGATAGCGCGAGCGGGGCATCTGCCGCATGCGCTGCTGCGTGGCCGCAAAGACGGCGGCCAAGTCGGCATCGCCGCTGGACGAATTAGCGGTAGCGGGTCCGCAGAACCGCTGGGCAATGCCCGTAGCGGCTTCTTCCACGACATCGTAGCTGGCGTGGCGATCGTTGATGGCAGGCCCTATTCCGCAGGCAAGGACGATCACCTGCACCGAGGGCGAAGATTCCGCCTCGTCACCATTGCCGCTTAAGCTGCTGCTTTGCACCTGGAGCGAGGGCCGCAGCGTGGCGAGCAGATAATGGTCTCGAGGGATTTCTTGGGGTCCTAAGTCGTGCATGGCGTCCCAATCCATTGGACCGGGCTGCATCCGCGCAATCTCGGACAGTGGCCGGGGGACGTATGACATGATAAGGGGTGAGCGTCGACCGCCATGGCCGGCGCGTAACTAGAGGTGTACTTCTCCTGACCTCCGCAGTCCGCGGGGGACGGCCGCCACTCCGGCAGCCTTCACGGCGGGCGTGAACCGTGCGGAGGCAGGCACGTTAATCCATCGCGTGCCCTGCGAAAGTTGGGCAGATGCACTTGTTGTGCCGGAGTCCCCCAGTCGAGGATTTAATGGCGAATTATGGGAATCTCCCTCAATCAGTTGAACGCTACCCCACCAGCCTGATTGCGCAGCGACCAGCCATCCCAAGCTATGTAACTCATAATCCTGGTGCGACTTGCACCAACGGATCAGGACGCGTTGTCGCAGCGCGCGACATGCTGGCATTGCTTTCGTGGCGCTCATCGTGCGCCACTACATGACTGCCCGAACTCCACCCGCCAGCGGGGATAGGCAAGTGATCGGGCCCTCGACCACCGCCGGCTGTTGCGCATATACTTGCCAGGGCAGCACTTGAAGTGTCTTACTGGGGGCCTGCTGGGCAAAACCATAGAATTCGGGTTGGCCCTCCTCGGCCAAGCCGCCAAGGCCGCTGACCTCCTAGCCGCACGCCCTCCCTTGCCTGATTGTTCGGCCGCCTTGGACGCCTGCGGCTGTTCGGCTCGGCATTCCTCGATAGCCACCTGCCGCCATGGATTACGAAGACGAAGTCTGCCTGTGCTTTCACGTCACCAAGCGCAAGGTGCTGAATTTCATCCGCGTCGAGCGGCCGCGGCGGGTGAGCCAGATGAGCGAGTGTTTTGGGGCTGGCACCGGTTGCGGCTGGTGCCGGGCCTATCTGCAGCGGCTATTTGACCGGGCCGCCGCAGCGGGCCAACTAGACCCCGACGAGCCAAGCTGCGAGGATTACGCCCAACAGCGCGCTGCCTACATCCGGGCTGGGCATGGCACGCCTCCGCCCGGCGCCACCCCGATCCAACCGTAACCGCCACCGTCCAAAGGGTCGTTTTCGTCTATGCTTGCCAAACGGGTTATTCCCTGTCTCGATGTGCATCGCGGCCGCGTGGTCAAAGGCACCAACTTCGTCAACTTGCGCGATGCCGGCGATCCCGTGGAAGTGGCCGCCCGATACGAAGCCGAGGGAGCCGATGAACTGGTTTTCCTCGACATCACCGCCAGCCACGAAGAACGCAACATCATTCTCGACGTGGTGGCTCGCACGGCCGACGTAGTGTTCATGCCACTGACCGTAGGCGGCGGCATCCGCACCCTGAACGACATACGCCAACTGCTTAACGCAGGCTGCGACAAAGTGAGCATCAATTCGGCGGCGCCCAAGAACCCCGACTTTGTGCGCCAAGCCGCGCGACGTTTTGGCAGCCAGTGCATCGTGGTGAACATCGATCCCAAGCGCGTGATGCGCGATGGCCGCGAGTTCTGGGAGGTTCACATCAATGGCGGCAGGCTAGGAACCGGGCTGGAAGCGGTCGCCTGGGCACGCGAGGTGGAAAGGCTAGGCGCCGGCGAGATCGTGCTGACCTCGATGGACGCCGACGGCACCAAGAACGGCTACGACCTGGAGATCACCGCCGCCGTGAGTGACGCGGTGAATATCCCCGTGGTTGCCAGCGGCGGAGCCGGTCATCCCGACCACCTGGCCGATGCCATCCTGACCGGTCATGCCGATGCCGCGCTCGCCGCCAGCATCTTCCACTACGGCGAGTTTACGATCCGCGAAACCAAAGAAGTAATGGCCGCCCGCGGTATCCCCGTTCGGCTGTAACGGCCGCCGCTAACTCAGCGCGGGTGATGCTGTGTGACGCGGCTATCACCAGCCGGGTTGGCTTCAGGCAGAATCGCCGGGAACTCCAGGTAGAAGCGACTGCCGCGGCCTACTTCGCTGTCCACGCGGATCTCGCCGCCGTGCTCTTTGAGAATCTTCTGGCTGACGGGCAGCCCCAGACCAGTGCCGCGGTTGTGCTTGGTTGAGACGAACAGGCTGAAGATGTCGTCGATCTCTTCGGCGGGGATGCCAACGCCGTTGTCTTCGACCGTCACGCGGGCCAGCTTCTCATCAGCCAGGTAAAGCGTGCTGACCTTCACCATCCCCTGCGGTTCGCTGTCCTCGCAGGCGTCGATGGCGTTGGTCACTACGTTCAACACCGCGCGGTGCAGACCGTCGGAATCGAAGGTGAGCGTGGGCATGGCCAGGTCGGGGATCCAACTAAGCTGCACTTGCTTCTCTTTGGCTCGCAGGTGCATCAGCTCCACGATGTCGCCCACCACCTGGTTCAGTTCGCCGGGCACCATTTCCGGCTCACGTTCCTTGCTGAACGTGAGCATATCCATCACCAGGTTAGAGATAAGCTGCTGCTTGCGCTCCATCATCTCCCAGCCTTGGCGGATTTCTTCTTCGTCGTGGCGTTGCAGCCCGTCTTGAATCAAGAAGCTGGCGCCGCGGATACCTTGCAGCACGTTCTTGATGTGGTGCGAAAGCGAGGTGATCGTCTGCCCGATAGCCGCCAGACGTTCGGCCTGCACCATGGCCGAGTAGTAACGGGTGTCTTCAACGGCTAGCGCCGCCTGGTGGGCAACGGCGATCAACAGTTTGAGGTGTTCGTCGGTGAATTTGTTACCACCGCCGCTGCCGGCTTTTTGCAGCATGCGCTGCGGCGGCACCGCGGTATCGATGTAGATCACGCCGACGACGTCGTACCGGCCCTGCATCGGCACGCATAGGGCCTCGCGGATGCCCAGGTCGACGATGCTGGCCGCCGGGTTCCAGCGTTCGTCCTCTTGAGCGTTGCTGGTGAGCACGCCCTCGTTGTGCTGCATCACGTAATCGAGGATGGTCTGGCTGATCACCAGCCGCTCGCCGGTGGGTTTGCCGCGGCGGTTGAAATGCACCTTGGGTTGCAGCTTGGCGGTGTCCGGGTGGACCAGCATGATGCAACCGCGGTCGGCCTCCACCCAGTCGAAGATCAATGTCAGTATGCGGTGCAACAACTGGTCGATGTCCAACGTGTGGCTCACGGCCAGCGCCGTACGGTACATCACCTGGAGGTTACTGCGGGCTCGGGCCAGCCACGAGTTCTCCGCCGTGCCGGGCTCCATGCCAAAAAGCTGGCTGCCTTCGGCCTGGCTCATCGAACGGAGGATGCGGCTGTTGTCGCCGTGCTGCTGGTGGGCGACGATGTCGATATTGTCCAGCAGGTGCGTGCTAGAAGGATCGTTGGGACCGGTGAACAGAATGAGCGTCTTGCCCATCTGCACCTGGTCACCGCTGGACAGTTCATGCCGGCCGGTGATACGGCGGCGGTTCACGTAGGTGCCGTTGGAACTGCCCAGGTCGCGGAGGAAGAACCGCCGGCCTTCGCGCACCAGTTCCGCGTGCGACCGGGAAACTTCCTGGTCGTGCAATTGAATATCGTTGCCGGCCTCGCGACCAATCTCCAACCGGTCCGAGTTCAGGTCGAACTTGTGGCCCTGGTCGTTGCCGCGAATGACAAAGAAAGATGCCAAGGGTCTGCCTTTCGCTGACGCTGGCAGTAGGGTACCAGGATCAAACGTCCACGGGGGGCGGACACGTACCTGTTGCCAGCTCCGTGGGCCGCGCAGTGCCCAATCGTCCCCCTGCTGCGTGGCGCCCCTGGCGCAGCCTGCGGTTGCATGGCCACCTGCGGGATGCCTCACGTAGGCCCCCCATCCCAGGCAGCCAGCCGGAGCAGCAACGACCGTTTTTAGCGGCAAATTCGCCCGATCGCGCGGCCGGCGCGCACCGCTTAACGCGCGCTTTCCAGCAGCTCTTCGATTCTACGGATCAAGGGGCCGTAGTGGTAGGGTTTGGAGACGAACTCCGCGCCCGGCAGCCGGGCCGCTTGCCGCCGCGCTGTGCCCAGCAGAATGACCGGCCGCTGGCGACCATCCGCCGGATCGAACGCCAGCGGGTCATCGGCCTCGTCGGTGGTTTCGGCCTCGAGGTCCAGCACGATCAAATCCGGCTGATGCTCACGCGCCAGGTCCAAGCCCTGCTGGGCGGCGCGAGCCTCTAAGATGTTCAGCCCTCTCCGCTTAAGGACCGTGCGGAGGACTTCTCGAGTTTCGTCGGAGTGGTCGACGACTAGGACACTTCGCGAAACGGCCATCGTGCTTCCGTGTACTTCTAGGCCAGTCAGGGGGAAATCAATCAACGTGGCACCATCTGCTTGATAGCGGTGCCAGGAGTGCTGCGGCTGGAATCCGTTCCGCCGCCGCGGCCGGGGGCAGGAGCCGCGTTGCCAGCAACTGGAGCATTGCCAGCAGCACGGGTGAAGTGCGTAACTGGCAGACAACGCGGCACAGGTGGGTGTTTCAGTAGCGGCAGCTAACAGCAGAGCAGGCAGTTCTACCTCGCCCAAGTCTGCTTGCGTGTTCGCCTTACATTTCGGCGGCCGCCACGCAGGGCGGGAAGAATAGCGGCACTTGCCCGTTCTGTCAAAACGGATTCTGATCGGGGGATTGGCCTACACATCAACGACCGTTGTTCCCCCAGCCCGCCGCAGGCCTTTCACCGCACCTTCATGCAGCGCGGGGATATAATGACGGGTATGACCGACCCCGCCCGCTCTAATCGCCGCGACTTCCTGACCGGCAGGGCTGCCGCCGATGCTCTGGCTGCGCGCCTCGCTGGTGAAGAAGCCCCAAGCCCCCTGGCTGGGCCGCTCGAGGCGGAAACCTATCTGCTGCACTACACCCGCCGGGCGATGGCATGCGAGTTCGAGCTATGCCTGAACGCCGGCCAGTACCCGAATGCCAACCGGGCCGCGCTCGATGCGCTTGACCTGGTGGACCAACTCGAAAGCCAGTTGACGGTCTACCGCGATCACAGCGAGGTGATGGATATCAACCGCCGCGCTGCGCACGAGGCAGTGCCGGTTGAACCGGGACTGTTCGCGCTGCTGGAATTGGGCCTGGACCTGTGGCGGCAAACCGGCGGCGCGTTCGATATGACCGCCGGGCCGCTCACGCGCGTGTGGGGGTTCTCGCGCCGCGAAGGTCGCATCCCCGAGCCTGACGAATTGGCCGCGGCGTTGGATCGTGTCGGCTCGCAGCACCTGGAACTGGATCGCAACCAGCGCACGGTGCGGTTCCACCATCCACAACTCGAACTGAACCTGGGCGCCATCGGCAAGGGCTATGCGCTCGATCGCTGCGGCGCGCAACTGCGCGAGGCAGGCATCGAACACTTCCTCTTTCATGCTGGTCAAAGCAGCATCCTGGCCGCGGGTGCCCGGGGCGATACCCCAGGCTGGGAGATCGGCATTGGCGATCCGTTTCGCCCCGCGCGGCGATTGGCCCGCCTGCGGCTGAGCGATCGCGCGGTGGGCACCTCGGGGTCGGCCTACCAGTTCTTCCGCCACGGCGGCAAGCGGTACGGGCATATCCTCGATCCCCGTACCGGCGAGCCGGCCCAAGGTGTGGACGCCGTTACCGTATTAGCTCCCACCGCGGCCGAAGCAGACGCCCTGGCAACAGCTATGTTTGTATTGGGGCCAGAAGGTGCCAAGGAGCTTTGCCGCCAGCGGCCCGAGCTAGGCATGGTGATGGTTGTCAGCGGTAGCGACGGTCGTCCGGCCCAAGTTGAAACCGCTGGACTGGCTGAAGATGAGTTGTCGATAACGTCCGAAAGTCCCACCCCCTGATAGCTTGGGCGGCGCAGCGGGGGCGGAAAACATAGGGCGGCGCGGGCGGAAAAAAGCGGAAATGCGGTGGACTCGGTTCGGCGCATCGGCGCTAACCAAGTAAGATACACGCGACCCTACCAATTGCGCAACCGCTGCAAGCCTCACAGGTTGAATAATCGCGGGGCTAGTGTCGCGATGATGGGTTGCGCCGCGGGGCAAACATTGGCCGTGGCCAGCGGCCCAATTCCCTGCGAGCCAGCGGTCGGCAGAGCGGTTCGCCCGAACGACGCCGCAGACGGCCAGGGCGAGTTGATCGGGCGATCCCCCCAACTCCGTTGGATCTATGAACGATTTCCTCGACGCCTACACCTACATAGGCGTGATCATCTTCTTGATCCTCACCGGCTGCGGCCTGCCGTTGCCGGAGGAGGTGGCGATCATTTTCGCCGGGGTGCAAACCTCGCGCGGCGAGCTCAATCCTGCGCTGGCATTCCTGTGCTGTATGATCGGCGCCCTGCTGGGCGATTTGTGTATGTATGGCATTGGCCGTTACTTCGGCCGCGGGCTGCTCCGCCGAGGTGGCTGGTTCGCCCAATTGCTCACGCCCGAGACTGAAGCACGCGCCGAACAAATGATCCGCCGGCACGGGCTGAAGGTATTTTTCGCCGCCCGTTTTCTGCTCGGCGTCCGCGCTCCGATGTACGTGACCGCAGGCATCCTGCGGGTGCCCGTGCTGCGGTTTCTGTTCATGGACGGGATCAGCGCTTCGGTCGTGGTAGGGCTGGTGTTTGGCCTCAGTTGGCGGTACGGAAAGCATGTCGAAACCATCATGCACTGGGTCCGCGAGTCGCAGCTGGCACTGACCATCGTGGTGGTGCTGGCCGTGCTGGGGGGGCTGTTGTATTTCTGGCTGCACCGCCGGGCCATGCGTCGCGCGGCCAGCAACCTGAACCCCGCGCGATCGGAACCGCAGGTCGAAGAAACCGAGAGCGTGGTATGAAGGCCGCCGGCGGTTCCACGGTTGCCGGGCCGACTTACCGCACAGCTTCGCCATGATCTATCTCGATCATCACGCCACGACGCCGGTCGACCCTCGCGTGCTGGACGCGATGCTGCCCTGGTTCTGCCACAAGTTCGGCAACCCCGGCAGTATCAATCACGCGTTGGGCTGGGAAGCCGGGCAGGCTGTGGAGCAAGCCCGCCAAACCGTCGCCGCTGCCCTGGGTGCGAGCGAGCGCGAGATTGTCTTCACCAGCGGCGCCACCGAGAGCAATAACTTGGCGCTGCGCGGCGTATGCGAACGGGCGGAGAATGGCCCACGGCGTCACATCGTTAGCTTCAAGACCGAGCACAAGGCGGTGCTTGATCCGCTGGCAAGACTCGCCCGCCGCGGTTTTGAAGTGACGCTGCTCGACGTATTGCCGGCCAATTCGCCGCAGGCCGGCTTGATGGACATGCAGCAGTTCACCGACGCCCTGCGTCCCGACACGCTGCTGGTTTCGCTGATGCTCGCCAACAACGAGATCGGCGTGATCCAGCCGCTGGCTCAGGTTGGAGCCATCTGCCGCGAGCGTGGAATCCTGCTGCATTGCGATGCTACACAAGCCGTGGGCAAACTGCCGATCAATGTCGAACAGTTGCAAGTCGACCTGCTGAGCCTTTCTGCCCACAAGCTATATGGTCCCAAGGGTGTGGGCGCACTGTACGTGCGGCGGCGCGGACCGCGAGTCACGCTTGCTCCGCAGATCGATGGTGGCGGGCAAGAAGGCGGACGGCGAAGCGGCACCTTGAACACCCCAGGCATTATCGGCTTGGCCGCCGCGTTACAGATTGCGGGCGACGAGCGCGAACAAGAGCAGGCCCGGTTAGCTCAACTGCGGGCCCGGCTTTGGGAGCAACTATCGCAATTGCCAGGCGTGCATCTCAACGGCCCTGCCCTGGACCAACCAGGCCTGCGGTTGGCCGGCAATCTCAACGTCAGCTTTGAAGGCGTGGACGGCGAAGCCCTGATGATGGGCATCACCCAAGCGGCCGTCAGTTCCGGCAGCGCCTGCACGACGGCCAATCCCGAGCCGAGCCACGTACTGCGAGCGCTGGGGCTACCCGATGCCCTGGTCCGTGCCAGTTTGCGGTTTGGCATCGGACGCTTTAACACGGCCGAGGAGATCGACCTGGCGGCCGCCCACATCAGCGAGGTGGTTGAGCGTCTGCGCGCGATGCGGTGACAACTTCTTCGGCAGCGAGGTCCGCACTACGGACAGAAACTGCGTGTAATTGCTCGCGCGCATCCGGTGAACAATGTCGGCGGTTAGTTGAAGCGGCGCTGCACGTTTGCCGGACTAATCAAGCGGCGGTTAGCAGACGCATAAGGTGGGCTAGCACTGCCGCTGCCGCCTCGGCGTAACTACCGCTCACAAGAGCGGCAACCTACCGCATCAAAGCGGCTTCCGGGGGGTGCGCATGGTGAGACAGAGGGGACTCCCGGGATTACTTTTTTCTCATAATCGCTGGAAAGCTTTAGGGGACGTTGGTAGATTGAGATTCGTTGCCGGGAAACCTGCCCCTTCCCGGTAACATCACGGCCCGCCAGGCCTCTGCCCCGCCTGGCGGGCTCTTTTTTTCAATATTGCCCGCTGCTTTTATCAATCCTACAGGGTCGTGTGTAGGTATTGATAATCCCCCCTTATAGTATTGATAAAATCCGTTTGCGTATTGACGATTTGTGAAGCTGTTGAGAGCAGACTGCCGCGGCTTTGAAGCCAGCGGGTTGATTGCGATTCCCCCACTATTGATAAACCGGCCCGGGCATCGACGCGACCAGCCGCAACCTCAGCGCAAGCCGCATAACCCGACCACGCCTGCCGCGCCGTTGGTCGCAAAGGGTGATTCTTCCGGCCAACCTTCAAGGCGACGAGCAGCTTAGTCTCTTGCCAGCGCAGCACGACCTCCGCTTCTCTTCGGTCGCCACCGGTTGAAGGCTGCCTCGTCGAGCGTGCAGCACAGCCAATCTGCCGTGGTGCCGGCGTCGGGCAACAACTTCTCCCGCATTGAAGGGCAGTGGTCCACGGCGGACCCTACTTGCCTTGGCCCGCGCACTGCCAATGCTGCTCTGCCTTCGCGTACGACGTGCGAACTTGGTCCGCAAAGCGTCCCTTACTTGCCCACATTTGCACGGCGAATTCGGACATTGCCACACGCGCGCACTTTTGTCGCACCTGCTGCGGTCTTATGCCGCGTTTCTTTTGCATGGCCTTTCGGAACCAACTAGAATGTGGCCCACGATCGCTGCGCCCTGCCCGGCTACGGTGACCGTTTCGTTCCCTCCTTGCCAAAGTTTGCCTTATGCCTACGACCGAAAACGACCGCGCATCCAGGCCGGAGTATCATCCGGTCTATTTGCATGGACGCCGCGAGATGCTGTTCATTGTGGCGGTTTACGTGTGCGCGTTGCTGTGGACCGTGCCTTACTGTTATCTCAACGGATTTTCCGACCAGCCGGAGGACTTCAGCGCTGAGAAGTTAGAGCTGGTGATGGGGCTGCCCTCCTGGGTGTTCTGGGGCGTGGTGACACCGTGGCTGGCAGCCAATGTGGTGACGACCATCTTTTGCTTCGGCTTTATGAAGGACGATGACCTGGGCGAAGCAAACGAGGATGCCGACCTCGCCGAGGAAATTGCTGAAATGCACGCGCGCGAGGAGCAGGCCTAATGTTTGATTTCACGACCAACCTTCCTGCTCTGTTTGCGCAAACCACCTCCAACGCCGCACTGTATTCGTTTGTGCTATATACCGCGGCCGTGTTTGTCGTCGCCGGGTTCTCCAACAAGCTGCTCAAGAGCCGCAACTTCGTCAGCGAGTACTTCCTGGGGAGCCGAGGGCTGGGCATGTGGGCCTTCGCCCTGACGTTCGCCGCCACCAGTTCCTCGGGCGGCAGCTTTACCGGCTTTCCGTCGTTGATCTACACTTACGGCTGGATTCTGGCCCTATGGATCGCCAGTTACATGGTGGTGCCAATCTGCGCGATGGGCCTGCTGGGAAAACGGCTCAACCACGTTGCCCGCATCTCCGGTTCGATCACCTTGCCCGACGTCGCCCGCGACCGCTTTCTCAGCCCTGGGCTGGGCATGCTGTCGATGGGATTGATCATCTTCTTTATGACGGTCAACCTGGTGGCGCAATTCAAGGCCGGGGCCATCATCCTGCAATCGCTGCTGCGCGACGTCGACGTGTTCCGCAACTTGGCCAGCATCCCCATCCTGGAAGGGATCGATTCGCAGTACCTGGTCTGCCTAATGCTGTTTGCGGTATCGGTCATCGTTTACACCACTTATGGCGGCTTCCATGCCGTGGTATGGACCGACGTGCTGCAAGGCTTTGTGATGGTGGCCGGCGTGTTGATCATGCTCCCCCTGGCCATCTGGCAAGTGGGAGGGCTGGACTCCGCCACGCGGCAATTGGCTGATATGACCCCGCCGCGTACCGGCACCATCAGGGTTGAGTTGCCAGAACCGGCCCAGGATTCCATGACGCTCCCGGCCGGCAGTTGGCTGGTGATGCGATCCGACCGCTACCTGCAGCAGTTCCACCAGTGGAAAGGCCAGGAACTTCAGCGACTGGCCGACGCGCAGCAGCGCGGCGAGTTGAGCCCCCAGCAGCGGGACCGGCTGGAAAAAGCGCTCGAGAAGCGCGACGAAGAAGTCTCGCAAGGCCCTCCTTATCGCATGTTCCGCGTAGTGCGGGCGTCGGTGATCGCACCGGGCCAGACGACACCGCGTGTTCGCAACGATTCGGGCCAACTGGTCGAGGCGGCCGTTGATGCGGTCGAACTGACCACGCCGCAGCAGATTCTCGAGCAACTCGAGATACAACGCGAACAGGCGCTCAACCTCGCCAAGAATCAATTGCTCGATGTCGAAAACGACATGGCCAAGCTGGATGCATCGGCCACCGAAGAGCAAGGCGAACTGGAGCGACGTAAAGAGTTCCTCACCCAGCGAATTGCCAACCTGGAATCGGCAGAGCGGTTTGCTGAGAACCCGCAGGTGATGAACCGCCCGTTTGTGATCAGCCAGCCGCAGATGCACGACTACGTGCATGGCGCCCATCAGAAGGGCCTGTACGTCAGCGGCCCCGGCCCGCACGATACCTCGGTGCTGGGCTTCTTGCCGCTGAGCCTGGCGATCTCGTTCTTCTTCATGTGGGCGATCTCTGGTGCGGGCCAACCGGCCGCCATGGTTCGCCTGATGGCT
>Ga0182738_1005771_pt1 | contig 13090 bp, 12 predicted proteins | sample eDN5th30CBELigMG_FD_128876 | JGI IMG/M metagenome (GOLD analysis project Ga0182738, IMG submission 128876) | Enriched Miracle-Growth compost microbial communities from Emeryville, California, USA - eDNA 5th pass 30_C BE-Lig MG (version 2)... ...
CCGCCGCCGCCCCAAGGGCCGCCGCTGTTGTTATTCCACGCCATCCGTCACCTCGACGCTGCCTGCGGGACTTTTGCTTTCGCGCCGCGCTGCATATATGTGACGGCGGGCGTACCTTCAATCAAGCGGCGAGCGAGCGACATGGCGGAAATCACGGAATCGGCCGTTCGCGGCATTCTCGAAACCGTCATCGATCCTCTGACCGGCAAGAATGTCGTTGCGCTGGGCATGGTAAGCGGCATTGCCACCCGCAGCGGACATGTTGCAGTCACACTGGAGGTCGATCCGGCCCGCGGTCCGGCTCTCGAACCGCTGCGCCAGGCTTGCGAGCAGGCCGTGCGGGCAATGCCGGGCGTGCTGTCGGCAACCGCCGTCATGACCGCAGAACGCGCCGCGGCCGCGGCCAAGCCGGCTGCCGGAGGGCATGGCCACGGACCGGCCGCCAAGACGACCGGCGGCGGCGGCCGGATCGAGGTTCCCGGGGTGAAGCACATCATCGCCGTGGCGTCCGGCAAGGGCGGCGTGGGCAAATCGACGACGGCCGTCAACCTGGCTCTCGGGCTGGCGGCGAACGGGGTCGGCACCGGCCTCCTCGATGCCGACATCTATGGCCCCTCCATGCCACGCATGCTGGGGGTGAAGGAAAAGCCCGAATCCGCCGATGGCAAGATGCTGAAGCCGATCGTGCGCTACGGACTGCGCACCATGTCGATCGGGTACATCGTGGCCGAGGACACGCCGATGATCTGGCGTGGCCCGATGGTGTCGAGCGCGCTCGAGCAGATGCTGCGCGACGTGCAGTGGGGCGAACTCGACGTGCTGGTGGTGGACATGCCGCCGGGCACCGGGGATGCCCAGCTCACCCTCGCCCAGCGGGTGGCGCTTTCCGGCGCGGTGATCGTGTCGACGCCGCAGGACATCGCCCTGATCGACGCGCGCAAGGGACTGAGCATGTTCCGCAAGGTCGCGGTGCCGGTGCTCGGCATCGTCGAGAACATGAGCTATTTCCTCTGTCCGAAATGTGGCGAGCGCGCCGAGATATTCGGCCACGGCGGCGCGCGGGACGAAGCGGAGAAGCTGGGCGTGCCATTCCTCGGCGAGATTCCGCTCCATCTCGACATCCGCACGACATCGGACAGCGGTCATCCGATCGTGGTGGCCCAGCCCGACAGTCCTCATTCGCAGGCCTACAGGAACATCGCCGGCCGGGTCTGGAAGCAGCTTTCCGCCCCGCAGCGCGGCGGCCGTCCGCCGCCGAAGATCGTGATGCGCTGACGCCTTCACACGCGTTGGCGGGCGCCAGCACCTTCATGGGTGCGAGGCCCGCACCGGCCAGAAAAGACGAGAATGGAGCTAACGCTCTTTCGTCCGCCGCATCTTTTTCACCGCCGGCTTGCCGATCATGCCGTGCACGCCGATCATCGATCCCGCGACCAGCTCGAGCGCCAGGAACCGGCGCTCCTCGACCCAGCCGGGCAGCTGCAGGTGGAGCGCCAGGTCGCGGCGGAATCCGAACTGGTTGTAGTATTCGGGATCTCCGACCAGGATGATGCGGCTGTGGCCCTGCAGGCGCGACTGCGCCATCGAATGCCACATCAGCGCCTTGCCGTAGCCCAGCCCACGCAGCTCGGGCGAGATCGCCAGCGGCCCCAGCATCACTGCCGGCCACTTCTCGTTGATCAGGACCGGCCAGTTGCGGATCGAGGCGACCAGGCGGCTCTTCTGGTCGAGACAGACGAAGCACAGATCCTTGATCGGCACCACGTCCTCGCGCAGGCGATAGACGGTCTTGTGGAAGCGGTCGGGTCCGAAGGCCGCCGCCGTCATCTCCTCGATCGCCTCACCATCGCGCGGCCGCTCCCGGAGGAGCCGCAGCAGGCCGGGGGATTTCTGCATGGCGCCCGTTATGGCAGCGCGCGACGCGGGGCTCAATCGGCCGATGGCGGTGACGACGCGAGGCGAGGCTGCCTCCGCGGGCAGCGCTCGAATTCGAAGCCGCCCTGCGCTAACCTCGAAACATGATCATCGAGGAGATTCGGGCCGTCGTCGCGGCCAAGTCCCGTGCCTTGGCATGCCGGTCGGGCAACGACATAGCCGCCTTGATCCATTCCGATTTTCTCTACGTCACGGCAGGCGGCAAGACGCTGACCAAGGCCGACTACATCGATGTCGCCATTAACGGCAAGGTGATCTACCGGGACCAGCAGGTGAGCGATCTTGAGGTCCGGCTGTTCGGCACCACCGCCGTGGCGAGCATGATCACGCACGACCATTACGTGATCGACGATCGGGAGATCAGCGCGAGCTTCCACGCGCTCTCCGTCTTCACCTGGCTGGAGGGACGCTGGGTGTGGATCGGGGGCCAGACGATGCTGCCCCGGTCACCCTAGACCGAACGCCGCCATCAGCTCGCGCCATTCGCGCGGATTGAGACCGCTCGACTTCTGGTCGACGGTCTCGCCGGCGATCATCCGCTTCACCGCGGCGAGGCCCGTCCTCGAAAGATGTGCCCCACCCATGCGGTATTCGAGGAAGGCGTCGGCGCAGATCGGGCACCACCGCTTCAGCGTGTCGATCATGACATCGGCATAGACGCGGATCTCATGCTGCGCATGAACGTCCGCACGCAGCGACAGGAAATGCATCAGATTGTGGAGGTTCGTCTTCCAGTACCATTGGGTATAGAATGCGAGCGACAGGTTCATGCGCGCGAGCTCGCGCGCCAGGCCAGAACGCCCGGGATCGAGCGGCGCGCCGTCCTCGCCCTCGTTCAGCATCTCCATATAGTGCTCGTAGACCAGCTCGGCGTCCTTCTTGAGGAGCGAGAAGACGCGCTCCGCCTCCTTGCCGGTGATCACCGCATCGCGGCCCTGCCGGTTGGCCTTGCTCTGCGCCGCGAGCTGCTCGGGCTGCGGCAGGTAGAATTCGTTGTCGAGGATCGAATAGCGCGCCGAGTACTCGTTCACGTTGGCGGTGCGGTGACGGATCCACTGGCGCGCCACGAAGATCGGCAGCTTCACATGGTACTTGATCTCGCACATCTCGAACGGCGTCGTGTGGCGATGCCGCATGAGATAGTTGATCAGCCCGCGATCCTCGCTGACTTTCTTGGTGCCGCGGCCGTACGACACGCGCGCCGCCTGCACGACCGCCGCATCGTCGCCCATGTAGTCGATGACGCGGACGAAGCCGTGATCGAGCACCGGGATCGCCTGGAACAGGATCTCTTCCAGCGCGGGCGCGATCGGCCGCAGCGTGACCTGGGCGTCGCCGCGCGCCTGATCGATCTCAGCCTGCTGGTCGGTGGAGAGGGGCATTTCGCTGGTCGTCCTTGGTTGGCCGCGGACTCTATGGGCCGGAGGCTCCCCCTTCCATGGGGAAATGCCAATCCGTCGGGAAAATCCCAACCCTTCAAAATCCCCTGACAAGCGCCTATATTGGCAGCGTCGGGCAACCGACTATGGCGATAAACGCCGCGTGACATAAGCGTTTCGGACCCGGGGGCAGTACCCGGCGCCTCCACCATTCATCCCAATCGTTCGCGGGCGGGGCCGATGGGGGCGAACCAGGATCGACGGGCGTGGTAAAGGCGCGGTTTTTGCCCGGTATGGTTCCGCCGTGACGGGCCACACACAAGTGCTAACGATAACACCGTTACACTCGCTGCTGCCGCCTAAACAGCGGACGTAAGCGCGGTTCGGGGGGGCACCGGGCAACAGAAGCCCCCTCACTTTCATCACTTTCCTTTCGCGGCATTCACGGCTATTGCCGCGTTGACTCTCCTGCATCGCAGGTCGATGCTTTTGCGAAGGTTCGCTCGTCCATGAATGACCGCTTTCACTATGACGCTCTCGTCGACGATGCGCTGCGCAGCGTCGTGCGTCGCGTGCTGCGCCAGGTCGCGGACAAGGGCCTGCCGGGCTCGCACCATTTCTATATTTCCTTCCGCAGCAACGACCCGGGCGTCCAGCTGCCCGAGTACCTGCGTGCCAAGTACCCGGAAGAGATGACGATCGTTCTCCAGCACCAGTATTGGGACCTCATCCTCACCGAGGAGTTCTTCGAGGTGACGGTGAGCTTCAACAAGCAGCAGGAGCGCATAAAGGTGCCGTATGCGGCGCTGTCGGCGTTCGTCGATCCATCTGTCCGCTTCGGCCTGCAGTTCGACCGCAAGGACAAGGCGGGTGCGGTGCCCGACAAGGCCGGCGGAACGACGACCGAACCGACGGCGCTGCCCGCGCTCGACAAGCGGCCGCCGATCGGTGCGCCTACGGAAGGCGAGATCAAGGACGAGACCGCTGCCAAGCCCGCCGAGGCCGAGACCAAGCCCGAGGATCCGGCCTCCAAGATCGTCAAGCTCGACAGCTTCCGAAAGAAGTAGACGGACCGCGCTTTTTGCGGTTTGAGGGCGCTTCCCGTCAGGAGAAGCCATGCCCGAGTTCCAGTTCCAGGAGATGTTCCCCAGCGGTAAGGACAGCACGACCTACCGCAAGCTCTCCTCCGATTTCGTCGGCACAGCCGAATTCAATGGCAAGGAGGTGCTGACGGTGGAGCCGGAGGCGCTGACCCTCCTCACCGCGGAAGCCTTCAGGGACATCTCCCACCTTCTGCGACCGGGCCATCTCCAGCAGCTCCGCAACATCCTCGACGACGGCGAGGCCTCCTCGAACGACAGGTACGTGGCGCTCGAGCTGCTGAAGAACGCCAACATCGCCGCCGGCGGCGTGCTGCCGATGTGCCAGGATACCGGCACCGCGATCGTGATGGGCAAGAAGGGCCAGGCGGTGTGGACCGGCGGCGGCGATGAGGCCGCGATCGCCAGGGGCGTCTACAAGACCTACACCGAGACAAACCTGCGCTACAGCCAGGTATCGCCGATCTCGATGTTCAAGGAAGTGCAGACCGGCACAAACCTGCCGGCGCAGATCGACATCTTCGCGACCGACGGCGACGCCTACAAGTTTCTGTTCGTCGCCAAGGGCGGCGGCTCGGCCAACAAGAGCTATCTCTACCAGCAGACGCCGGCGGTGCTGAACGAGGCGTCGCTGCTGAAGTTCCTCGATACGCAGATCCGCACCCTGGGCACCGCGGCCTGCCCGCCCTACCACCTCGCCATCGTGATCGGCGGCACCTCGGCCGAGCTCAACCTCAAGACGGTGAAGCTCGCCTCGACGCGCTATCTCGACGACCTGCCGGGCGAGGGCAACGACAAGGGCGTCGCCATCCGCGATCGCGAGATGGAGCGGAAGGTGCTCGAGCTCACCCGCCAGATGGGCATCGGCGCGCAGTTCGGCGGCAAGTATTTCTGTCACGACGTGCGCGTGATCCGCATCGCCCGCCATGGCGCTTCGGTGCCGATCGGGCTGGGCGTGAGCTGCTCGGCCGACCGGCAGGCCGTCGGCAAGATCACGAAGGACGGCATCTTCCTCGAACAGCTCGAGACCAACCCGGCGCATTACCTGCCCGACGTCGAGCCGCAGCAGCTCTCGGGCGATGTCGTCTCGGTCGACCTCGACAAGGGCATGGCGCACACGCTGTCGGTGCTGACCCGGCATCCCGTGAAGACGCGGGTGAATCTCACCGGCACCCTGATCGTGGCGCGCGATTCGGCACATGCGAAACTCAAGGAGCGGGTCGATCGCGGCGAGGGCCTGCCCGACTATTTCAAGCAGTTCCCGGTCTACTATGCCGGTCCCGCCAAGACGCCGACCGGCATGGCATCGGGCTCGTTCGGTCCGACCACGGCGGGCCGCATGGATTCCTATGTCGATCTGTTCCAGGCCAACGGCGGCTCGATGGTCATGCTGGCCAAGGGCAACCGCAGCAAGCAGGTCGTCGACGCCTGCAAGAAGCATGGCGGCTTCTATCTCGGCTCGATCGGTGGTCCGGCCGCGATCCTGGCGCAGAACGTCATCAAGAAGGTCGAGGTGCTCGAATATCCCGAGCTCGGGATGGAAGCGATCTGGCGCATCCAGGTCGAGAACTTCCCGGCCTTCATCATCACCGACGACAAGGGCAACGATTTCTTCAGCGACCTTAAGATCTGACCGGGCAATCTCCACGTTGCGGTGCAATCCTGCTCAGGCGTTGATCTTCGCAACGAAGGTGATGCCAGGCAGACCGTCGAAGTGCGCATCGCACGTCAGAAGGTTCGCGCCGTGCTCCAATGCAGTCGCGTAGATTATGGCATCTGCGGTCGCAAGCTTGTTCCTGCCGCAAATTTCGGCCGCTGCGAGCACAATCTTCGTGTCGAGCGGCGCAACGCGGCACATCTGCGTGAACGCAATGATCTGTTCTGCCTTGTCCTCTCCGACTTCGCGGATCGCCCATTGCCCAATTCGAGCTGTACGATCGTCGGCACGAGCCAGTCATCGCGTGCCGGTATCGCGGACTTCACGGCATTGCCGGTCGGAGAGGCGCTCAGCCATTCGATCCAGGCCGACGTATCGACGAGCCCCATCAGACCCGGTCTTTGCGATCGCGATAGTTCTTCGCTCTTGCGCCTTTCGCGATCCCCGAAAGCTCGGCCAGTTCGGGAACCGGCACGAGCAGCACCCCCGTGCCCTTGGGAATGAATGCGAACTCCTGACCGGCCTTCCATTGGCGAGCCGGACGCACGGCCTTGGGAATGGAGATCTGGAACTTGGACGAAAGGGTAGCGGTGTCTGCCATGCCCCGCCCCCGCTGATCGATCAACAATTGGTAGGAATACAGTATATGTCGATCATTCACGGAAGCTGGCAACCCAGCAATGTCAGAGCCGTGTTGGGTTGTATCGTTCGTGATCGTCCGCAGGATCCATATTCATGCACCTCGCCAAGCAGCATCTCGATGTCGGCCTGTTCTCCAACCAGCGCGAGCCGCAGCTCGCCTTCTGGCAGGAGGCGGTCGGCCTGCCGTACGACCACATGGGCAAGGTCGGCGGCGGCGTGCAGCAGCATCGCCATCACATGAACGGTTCGATCCTGAAGATGAACCATTCGCGCGAGCCGCTGCCGGTGATGGCGCCGTCGGGCATCATCGGCCTCCAGATCACGCGCGAAGGCTTGTCGGCGCCACAGGCACTCGGCGATCCGGACGGCAACAAGGTGACCCTGGTGCCCAAGGGCCGGGACGGCGTCGAGGGGATCGCGATCCTGCTCAGGGTCAACGACCCTGCCGCTCATGACCGCTTCTGGACGCACGCCATGCAGTACGAGAGGGTCGGCGAGGGCCGCTATCGCTGTGGCGATTCCCTGATCGTGGTCGCCGAGCAGGGCAAGGTCGAGCATCGCGGCACGGCATGGCGCGGGCCGGGCTATCGCTACACCACCGTGCAGGTGTGGGATTGCATTGCGGAGTACGAGGGCATCCTCGGGCGCGGCGGCACCTCGGGCGGCGAGGTGCGCATCCTCGGCGAGACGGTGCGCTACGCCTTCGTCTGCGATCCCGACGGCAATCACATCGAGATCAGCCAGCGGGCCAGCCTGACAGGCGGCCGGCTCTGACTAACGCCGCTTCTGGCGCGCCTTGCGTGCAGCGTAGCGCGCGTCGCGAGCGGCCTTCTGCTCCTCCGGCGTGAGCTGGGGCTTGGCCGGCTTGGTCGAAGTAGCGCCGAGCTTGGAGATCGGACGGCCGCCGCGGCGGATGCGCTCGGCTTCCTTGGCGGCAGCCTCGGCGGCGAGTCGCGCCTCCTCGGCCTTGCGCGCGGCTTCGACCTCGCGCTCGAGACGCTGCTTCTCGCGCTCTTCTTCCTTGGCGATGCGGCGTTCGAGCTCGCGCTCCTCGCGCACCCTGGCCGCCTCGATGCGCGCCTGCTGGCGGGCTGCGAACTCCGGATCGTTCGCCGGATCCTTCTGACGCGCCTTCTCGAGCAGCGCCTGCCGGGCCTTGGCCTGGGTCTCCAGGCGGTCGGTAAAAGTGTCGCCTCTGTTCTTCAACGTCGTCCTCTGTCCTCTATTCGGCCGCCTGAGCCGCGGCCTGCTTCCTGGCGCGCTTGCGATCCTCGGGATTGAGGAAACGCTTGCGCAGCCGTATCGATCTGGGGGTGATCTCGACCAGCTCGTCCTCCTCGATGTAGGCGATCGCCTGCTCGAGGCTCATCTTGCGCGGCGGGGTGAGGCGTACTGCCTCGTCCTTGCCGGCGGCGCGGATGTTGGTGAGCTGCTTGCCCTTCAGAACGTTGACTTCGAGATCGTTGCCGCGGCTGTGCTCGCCGATCACCATGCCCTGGTAGACGGGCACGCCGGGCTCGATGAACATCGGGCCGCGATCCTCGAGGTTCCACATCGCGTAGGCGACCGAGGTCCCCTCCGCGTTGGCGATCAGCGCGCCGTTGCGTCGCCCGACAATCGGACCGCGATAGGGACCGTATTCGTGGAACAGGCGGTTCATCACGCCCGTGCCACGCGTGTCGGTCAGGAACTCGCCGTGATAGCCGATCAGGCCGCGCGACGGCGCATAGAAGACGAGGCGGGTCTTGCCGGCGCCAGACGGCCGCATGTCCTGCAGCTCGCCCTTGCGCAGAGAGATCTGCTCGACGACGGGGCCGGTATAGGCATCGTCGACATCGATCACGACTTCCTCGATCGGCTCCAGGCGCTGGCCGGTTTTCGGATCGATCTGGAACAGCACGCGCGGACGGCCGACGGCGAGCTCGAAGCCCTCGCGGCGCATGGTCTCGATCAGCACGCCGAGCTGCAGCTCGCCGCGACCGGCGACCTCGTAGGAGTCGGCGTTCTCGGTGTCGGTGACGCGGATCGCGACATTGCCCTCGGCCTCGCGCATCAGCCGCGCGCGGATCATGCGCGTGGTGACCTTGTCGCCTTCCCTGCCCGCCAGCGGCGAGTCGTTGACCATGAAAGTCATCGCGAGCGTCGGCGGATCGACCGGCTGGGCGGCGATCGGCTCGCTGATCGTCAGGTCGCCGATGGTGTCGGCCACGGTGGCGACCTTCAGGCCGGCGACGGCGACGATATCGCCCGCCTCGGCCGATTCAAGCGCCACCCTTTCGAGGCCGCGGAAGGCCAGCACGCGGGTGATGCGGGTCTGCTCCAGCTCCTTGCCGTCGCGGCCCAGCGCCTTGATGGTCGTATTGGGCTTGACCGAGCCTGACAGGATGCGGCCGGTCAGGATGCGGCCGAGGAAGCTGTCGGCCTCGAGGGTCGTCACCAGCATGCGGAACGCCGGATCGGGATCGACCTTGGGCGGCGGCACATGCCTCAGCACCAGATCGAACAGCGGCTCCATGTCCTTGTGCTCGGCCTCCAGGGAGGGCGCCGCCCAGCCCTGGCGTGCCGAGGCGAACAGCGCCGGGAAGTCGAGCTGCTCGTCACTGGCCTCCAGCGCCGAGAACAGATCGAACACCTCGTCGTGCACCTCGTGGGCGCGCGCGTCGGAGCGGTCGACCTTGTTGATCAGCACGATCGGCTTCAGCCCCAGGCGCAGCGCCTTGCCGAGCACGAACTTGGTCTGCGGCAGCGGCCCTTCGGCCGCGTCGACCAGCAGCACCACGCCGTCGACCATCGACAGGATTCGCTCGACCTCGCCGCCGAAGTCGGCATGGCCCGGCGTGTCGACGATGTTGACGCGCGTGCCTTTCCAGACGACCGAGGTCGCCTTGGCGAGGATGGTGATGCCGCGCTCGCGCTCGAGGTCGTTCGAATCCATGACGCGCTCCGCAACCTGCTGGTTGTCGCGGAAGGTGCCGCTCTGCTTGAGCAGGCAGTCAACCAGCGTCGTCTTGCCATGGTCGACGTGCGCGATGATCGCGACGTTGCGGATGTCCATTTATGGTCCGGAAAGGGGGTTGTCGGGCGCGGTATATACGCATGGCTCATGACATCGGCAAGGCGGGTTGAGCGCGCATCCCGCCGCTGCAACAATCCACGCATGCGCAAACGCTCGATCACCATCCACGGGCATCAGACCAGCATCTCGCTGGAGGACGAATTCTGGCAGGAGCTGTCGGCCCTCGCCCAGGCTCGCGAGCTTTCGCTCAACGCGCTGGTGACCGAGATCGACAAGGTCCGGACGTCGCTGCGCGGCGGTGCCAATCTCTCGAGCACGCTCCGGGTCTATGTCCTCCAGCAGGTAAAGCGGAAGATCAATCGAGCTTGAAGCCTTTGCGGCGCACGAAAGCACCGAAATCGGCGCGCTCCGGCACCGAATATTGCCGGGCCTTGTCCTCCGACCAGCCGTACTCGGCACTCTGCCCGAACGTGTCGGCGTAGCGCTGGGACTTGTAGGGCTGCACCGTCTCGCGCCGCCTGTCATACGCGCCGACCTCTTCACGCAGCCCGGACTCGTCGTATCGGTCGCGGTGAAGCGTGACGCCGAGGCCGAGCCGCGGGCTCATCACGCCCTCGAACGACGGCCAGCCGGCGCCCAGGGCTGCGACGGGAAAGACATGGTCGGGCAGCGACAGGATGTCCGAGACCTGCTGGGCATGATTGCGGATGGCGCTGATGGGGCAACTACCCAGCCCGACCCGATCGGCCGCCGCCACGAAGGTCGCCAGCACGATACCGGCATCGACCGAGGCATTGAAGAACGGGTCGAGATGGTCGTTCACGAACGGCCGCGCGCGCCACTCGAAGAGCAGCCGGTGGCGGCGGTTGTTGGCGCAGAACACCAGGAAAACCGGCGCCGCCTTGACCCAGGGATTGTCCGGCAGCAGAGCCTCGAGCCGCTCGCGCTGGCCCTTGTCGGAGACGATCACGATGTCGGCCTGCTGCAGATCGGACTTGGATGGCGCCGACAAGGCCACGGCACAAAGAGTCTCGAGCAACGCATCGTCGACCGGCCGATCGACGTAGCGCCGGATCACCCGGCGGTTGGCCATGTCGGCCAGCACGTCGACACCCCTCGCACCGTTGGGAAGGTGGGCCTCGGCGAGAGCGGGGGCAGTCCCGAACCGGGCCGTGAGAGCAGCTTTCAGTCGATCGAGCATCAGCGTCCAAAAATGTTGGGAATGGGAATATTGATCGGTGGGCGCTGGCCGCCGCCGCCGCTGCCGCCGCCCAGGCCCGGAATGATGTTGGGAATAACTTTGGGCACGGTGGTGGTCAGCGTGTTGGCCATGCCCGGAGGATCCTTCGCGCTGCCGCGTACGGCATTGTAGCTCAGGCTCGAGAAAGGTCCACGGGCAGTGGCGATGATGTAGGGCGCCGAACCGTCCTCCGCGATCGTGAAGTTGACCGTGGTATCGGTCGTCGAGGCGCCGAGGTTGGTGCGCGTCACGATATTGGCCGTGGCGCGGTTGCCCGACACGATCAGGCTCTTGCCGGTGAGCACGCCGCCCGCGATATCGATGTGACCGGAGAGCGGATTGTCGCGATTGACGAAGCGGTTGAGCACGAGCGAAGCCGCATTCAGCAGGTTGCTGATCCCGATCCCGCCCTTCACGCCGGCGATGCCCAGCGCATTGCCCAGGGCGTTGTCGATCGCGCCGCCGACGGCGCCGGCTGCCGCCGTGCCGAGCGCCGTCAGCGCCTTGTCGGCGCCGACGAAGACATGCCCGCCGAGTTGCGCGCCGCCTGCCATGGAAGCCTTGATCTGCTCCGCGGTCGCGCCGCCGCCGCGCAGCGCGATGCCGGTGGCGCTCAGCCTGCCGTCGATCGTGATCTTCGCCGCGCCACCGTACTGGTTGGTACCGGACAGGCTGCGCAGCATCTCGCCGAGATGGATGTTGGCGGCAGCGCCCCCGAGATCGAAGGCGAGCGCGGGCTTGCTGCCGTTGACGGTGCCGGACAGATCGAGCGTGCCGCCATAGAGTCCTGCCTTGAGATGCTGCAGGGTCAGCACGCCGTCCTTCAAGGTCACGGCGATGTCCGCATTTGAAAGACGCAGCGGTGCGCTGACCAGCGTTCCGGCGCTGAGCCTGAGCGTGGCGTCGAAGGCGCGCATCGCCGACGTATCGATCGCCGACGAGGCAGGCGCCGCGGCCGCCGGCCGGCCACCGCGCGCGGGCGGCGGCGGGTGAGCCCCACCGCCCAGCCTGTCGAGATCGAGCAGCGTCGTCTTGAGATCGGCGATGATGCTCGGCCGCGCCGCGAGCCTGGCGTCGACGGTGCCTTCGATGGTCTGTCCGTTGGAAGTCACCTTGCCCTTGTAGCCGATCGACGAGGGCGGACCGCGTGCGGCACCGGGCATGGCGAGCGTGCCGTCGACTTGGGCGCTCTGGCCCTGCGCCGCGACGCGAAGCTCACGAAAGGTCAGCGCCTCCACGGTGCCTGACACGCCGCCGCTCGCCGTCACCGCGCCGAGCTCGGCCGGCGCCACGGCGCCGGCGACCTTCAGCACGCGGCTCATGTCGGGCGCCTCGAAGTTGAAGGCGATATCGGCCCGCGGCAGCGCCGAGTCGTAGTCGGCCACGGTGCCGCGCACGGCCAGCCGCGCACCGCCCAGGTTCGAGACCTTGATGTCGTTGAGCTGGAGCGTACGGCCCTTCATGGCGAGATCGACGTCGATGCCGCCGATCGTCTCCTTGTTGTAGATCGCCCGGCCGATCTTGAGCTTCAGCCCGACGGAGGGCCCGGGCGTCGGCGGCCCGGCCGCCGCGACCGCAGGCGCCGCTGCCGGCGATTTCTTCTGGCCAGCAGCCGGCTTGGCGAGGAAGGAATCGAGATCGATCGTGTCGATCTCAAGCCGCGTCACGATCGACAGCGGCACCGAAAAGGTGACCGCCACGCCCCCGGTACCTTTGACGTCGTCGAGCTCGAAAGCCGCATTGTCGACCTGGATGTTGCCACCGTTGGAGCCCAGCCTGCCCTTCAGGCTGAGCCGCGTGAGCTTGTCGGCCGGCACCGAAGAGACATCGACTTTCAGCCAGTCGAGCGTCTCGCGCAGTTTCGGTCCGACCAGGCTGAAATCGCCGGCGACCGTCGGCCTGGCAGGATCGCCCGACATCGTCGAGCGGGCCTGCAGCACCATTTCGCCCGGCAGGGTCGCGGCGAGCTTCGGCACCGCGACCGTGCCCCCCTTGGCATCGAGCTCGATCGCGACGTTGCGGATCGGACGCTTGTTGTAGACGACCTCCGCGGCCTCGATCGAAATCCGGGCGGTGAGCGCATCGAGAACGCTGGCGCCGCCGCTGGTCGTCGCCGGGGCG
>Ga0182738_1005773_pt1 | contig 13089 bp, 13 predicted proteins | sample eDN5th30CBELigMG_FD_128876 | JGI IMG/M metagenome (GOLD analysis project Ga0182738, IMG submission 128876) | Enriched Miracle-Growth compost microbial communities from Emeryville, California, USA - eDNA 5th pass 30_C BE-Lig MG (version 2)... ...
CCCGCATGGACAAGTTCACCGAGATGATGCTGGCACAAACCGGCTTGATCTCCATGATCGGCAAATCCGAGCGCGGCCCCGTTGCTATTGAGGCGATCCGCAAGCACAAGTCGGCTTATTTGATGGCCGTCGGTGGCGCCGCTTACCTGGTGTCGAAAGCGATCCGCGAGGCACGTGTCCTGGCTTTCGAAGATCTGGGCATGGAAGCCATCTACGAGTTCGACGTGAAGGATATGCCGGTGACGGTGGCGGTCGACGCTGAAGGCACGTCGGTGCATACCACCGGTCCGAAGGAATGGCAGGCGCGTATCGGCAAAATCCCGGTGGCCGTTGCGTAACTGTTTTTTGCCTGATTCCTCCTGAAGAAAAAGGATCCCGCTTGGCCGATAGCAAGCCGAAGACGTGATCTAGGAGGGGTGCCTATCTTGCCCGGCAGGGCGAGATAGGCACGCGATGGCGTACTGTTCGCGGTAGGCCGTTTTATTCGTGTCGATGCTTTACCGATGACGATCATCGTTGATTTTGCTTCTGGCCTGAAGACCATCCTTGGGGAGGTCTTAGGGGATTTTCTTCGGCCGTCGCGAGCGTTGCCTCGATTTCTCGATGAACTGGAAACCCTGGCCTCCGTATTGCTCGCGATTGCTTTTGCGCATTTACTCGACGCCAGGAATGTAGGCTGGGCCGCGTTCAGCGGCTATATGGTGATGCGATCACAATGGCGGGAAACATTGACCCGCGGTGGGTTGCGCATTGTGGGCACGTTGGCCGGGGCGGGGGCCGCTTGCCTCATGGCGGGAACCATTGAACAGTCCGAACTGTGGGTCAGTTTGTCGGTCGCCGTGGTGGGAGCTGTCACGCTTTATGGTGCGATAACGCGCGCACATAGTTATGCGTGGCTGTTTACCGGGCTCACGTTTTCGATGGTCGCGCTCGACGCACTGCAGCAGCCTGCGGTCGGGGTATATGCCTTTGCGACGACGCGGATACTCGAGGTCGTGGCGGGGACCAGCGCATGTCTGATTGTCAGCATGCTGTCTGCGGTAACCGTACGTTCACGGTGGATGACGCCGGCAACGACGCCGCAAACCCGGGCCGCTCCTACGGCGTCTGATGTGAATACCCTTAACGACCCAGCTAAGGCACTCGCTTCTCGGCAGGTGTCCTCTGCTACGTCCTTGGGGCCGTCGACATCTGCCGCGGCATCCGTGCGCAGATCGACGTGGGTTGCTATTTGTCATGCTGCACAGGCCGGTTTCGCCATGGCGCTGACGCCTTTTCTTGGACGTTGGATCGAGATCGGATATTTCAGTCAAGCGGCGATCACGATCATGGCCGTCATGATGGTGCCGCTCAGCGCGCTCTCGCCGCATAGCAAAACCGTGCACACGAAAAATGTCCATCGTTTGCTGGGTTGCTCAGTGGGGGCCGTCATGGCGGGGGCGATGGTGCTGCTCTTCGGCGCGAACTGGGTCGCGATGACGCTGGGCATGTCACTCGGCGTCTTGCTAGGCAGGCATATCGAGAACAGCGGGCGTAGCTATGCTTATGTAGGCACGCAGTTTGCATTGGTGTATCTGGTCCTCATGGTGTCGGATTCTTATCTCGACACGTCGGTGGAGTCGGGGATCGAAAGACTGGGGGGTATCGTGGCTGGCGTCGTGCTCATCGAGCTGGTACGGCTGTCGACGTTACTCTGGCGGCATAAACGCATCGAAATGTAAAAGTGTCTCGTGAGCGTGGGCGCGCCGTTACCGCGGTCGTTGCCCGTCTGAAGTCCGGCAGACAGACGATATGCAACCCCCTTCAGCGCCATGCGTCGCAACGTTTCTCCGCCGTGGAGGACGAGGCCGTCGATGTGATGTGTGCGCTGTCGCCATTCGCATCGCGCCGTTTTCTTTGTTGATATCAAATCAAATATATTTGACCAATACTGGGCTTAATCTGCAAATATTAAGCCGGCATACTGCAGTCCATCGAGAGACCGGATGCACGACATTGTGAGTTCGTTCTCGCAGGTACTCCTCTTCATTCTGCTCCTATTACTTCAAGGAACGGCCGAGATGAAATCCTCTGCTGCTTTGCTCGCGTTGGCCACTGGCGCATTCGCCATCGGTACTACCGAGTTCTCCCCTATGGGCCTGTTGCCGATCATCGCCGACGGCGTGCAGGTCAGCATCCCCACGGCCGGCATGCTGGTTTCGGCCTACGCCGTGGGCGTGATGATCGGCGCGCCGGTCATGACCCTGCTGTTCAGCCGTTTCGGCAAGCGTACGGCGCTGATGTTGCTGATGCTCATCTTCACGATCGGCAATCTATTGTCGGCGTTCGCACCGGGTTACACGACACTATTGTTGTCGCGCCTCATTACCAGTCTCAACCATGGCGCGTTTTTTGGTCTTGGTGCCGTGGTGGCTGCGAGCGTTGTGCCTAAGGAAAAGCAGGCCAGCGCCATCGCGGCGATGTTCATGGGCTTGACGGTCGCCAATATTGGCGGCGTGCCCGCTGCTACCTGGATCGGGCAACAAGTCGGCTGGCGCATGTCTTTCGGCGGTACGGCCTTGCTCGGTCTGATCACCATCGCGGCATTGTGGGTGGCGTTGCCTAAGGGCGAACCTGGCAAGCGTCCGGATGTCCGCCGCGAACTGAAAGTGCTGACCCGTCCCGAGGTGCTGCTGGCCATGAGCACCACAGTACTGGGCGCAGGCGCCATGTTCACGCTGTACACCTATGTTGCTCCGGTGTTGGCCGATATTACCCACGCGAGCCCGGGCTTTGTGGCTTTTGCCCTAGTCTTGATTGGCGTAGGCTTCACATTGGGCAACACGCTGGGTGGTCGGTTGGCTGACTGGTCGCTCGACGGTTCGACGAAGTTGATTCTCGCGACCCTGGCGATTGTCATGGCGGTGTTACCGTGGTTGATGACGACGCATGTCGGCACGGCGATTGGTCTGGTCGTGTGGGGCGCTGCCGCCTTTGGCATCGTGCCGCCGGTGCAGATGCGTGTGATGCAGGCAGCGGCTCAAGCGCCGGGGCTGGCTTCGTCGGTGAACATCGGTGCCTTCAACTTGGGTAATGCGGTGGGTGCTGCGCTGGGTGGTTTTGTCATCAGCCAAGGATTGGGCTACGTTGCTGTGCCGTTAGCGGGTGCCGCGTTGGCGGCAGGCGGCTTGGGGCTGGTCTGGCTGAGTAGCGCGAGCCGTCGTCGTGTGGCGCACTGTGCGTGAGCTGGTGCGGATGTTCCTGACTTATGTAATGAATGTGCGGGCGAGTCCTGACAATCCTGACTTATCTCTTTTAATCTGAACCAGGAGTCTTTCATGAGTATCCCTTCATTTGGTGTTGGTACCTTTCGCCTGACCGGACAGACCGTGATTGATTCGGTCCGCAACGCGCTCGACGTCGGCTACCGCGCCGTTGATACGGCACAGATCTATGGCAACGAGGCCGAAGTTGGCCAAGCGATTGCCGAGAGCGGCGTCGCGCGAGCCGATTTGTTCGTGACCACGAAAATCTGGACCGACAACTACGCCAAGTCCAAGCTCGTGCCGAGTCTGCGCGAGAGTCTGGAAAAACTGCGTACCGACTATGTCGATCTGACCTTGATCCACTGGCCTGCGCCGGGTAACGGCGTGGCGTTGCCAGAATTTATGGAAGCCCTGGCCGAGGCCAAGGCGCTGGGGCTGACGCGCCAGATCGGCATCTCGAACTTCAATATCGAGTTGACCAAGCAGGCCATCGCCGCCGTGGGCAAGGGCGAGATCGCCACCAACCAGATCGAGTTGAGCCCCTATCTGCAGAATCATTCGCTGACGGCCTTTCTGAAGGACCAGGGCATTACCGTGACGTCCTACATGACCCTGGCCTACGGCAAGGTGCTCAAGGATCCGGTGTTGGCAAAGATCGCGGACAAGCATCACGCCACCGTGGCGCAAGTCGCGTTGGCCTGGGCGCTGCAATTGGGTTACGCGGTGATTCCGTCGTCGACCAAGCGCGAAAACCTGGCCAGCAATTTGCTCGCGCGAGATCTGAAACTGGACGCCGAAGACATGGCGCAGATCGCCGCATTGGAGCGTAACGGGCGCGAAGTCAGCCCCGACGGTCTGGCGCCGGTGTGGGATTGAGAGACTATCGGCCCCCGAACGTTGGACCATGTCTAGCCGCAGGGAAGTCGTTCGGGATGTGTGTGGTTCCGGGCCGACCCTGTGTCCATACGGTCGGTTTGGTGAGATGAACAGCAGTCTGGCGACGTCGATGCGCTTGATGGCGCACACGAAGGCGCGGCCATGTCGATGTGCCTCGATGGGACCGCGCTCGCCAGACACGGTTTTGCTATTCGAATACGCTTCGCTTCTTACGTTTGCGAGGCGTTGGTTGTACACCTATGCACGGATCACGTGCGAGCGCCATGGCCGTCACTTTTGCGGCAATCGATTCAAATTCGGGATCGTCTTGTGGCACATATAACCATTTTCCCAATACGGCATGAGGTCGCAATGCGGGCATATCCCGCATGAGTGCGGCATGGTGCTCCCGCGACGTACAGATCAAAAGGCCATCCCACGGATGGCCTTTGTCTGCCACCACCAGATAAAGCCATTCATCCAGGTAAGCCGCTTGGCACCCAAACATATGCCGTTGCATATAGCCTGCATCACGCGTGAGTGCATCGAAAATCCAGAGCAGGGAATTCTGATTCCGGTCACGTTTGATGATGTTGAAGATCGGATTGGTCATGTTGTTCTGAATATCAATGTGCCGCGCGGCAGTGTTCTGGTGACGCAGAAGTGTCACTATCACCGCGGAACGCGACCGCAGTCGAGGGTACCAATCGATAGTTGCTATCGCTAAATTTTATTACTGGCAACACTTACTTTAGTGAGTATTACATCGATGGAAATAGTACAAAATTTGGTTGCTCCAATGTCTTTTGCACAGCAGACAACGGACGCTTTTTCTGCGCCAGAGACGGGTTACGCTGGTGTTGCCTCAGTGTTTCTCGAGGCTGGAGCCGATGCGATGAGCATCGTGAAAGGCTTCATTGAGAAAGGCCAATGGGACGACGTCAAGTTCGTTATCGATAAGAGATTAGTTCACACCAATCGTCTCGATGAGGTTATCCGCTGCGTTCTAGCATCGCAGAATGGGCCAAATACTGAATGGCTGCTGTGGTTGAGTGGCGCGGGCTTTAGTGCTGGGCACTTGGTTGCTGCACACTTCGCCCAGAGGCGTGACTTGACAGGATTAGTGGCGATGTCCGAGGCAAAGAGCGTTCAAGACGGCTTTTTGATTGCAACGATTGCCAAGATCACGGATCTGAGTCGTCAGGCACGTGTCGACGCGATGCGCCAGATCGTTAAGGAGGACAACGCGACATGGGGTGCGAGCAGCGCAGAGCACATGCTGGCTAGACAATTAGAGGAAGGCGATCTCGATACCGCCACACTGATGATGGCCGCAGGTGTGCCCTGGAAAAATGTGTTGTTCAGTGCTGCTTCGAGCGGCGATCGATCGACAGTGGAAAAATTGCTCAAATGCAATGCCGCTGCGACCTATGTTTCCGACAAGAACGAGCTAAACGAAGAATTGGAACCGACGCGTATTGCGTATGCACAACGACAGATCGATGCCAACGGCAACACTGGCAATGCCGTGAAGCCCAGAAAGCAATATGTCTGACCAGGCTGCTTGTATCACCCTATAGCGTGACGAGACACTACTAGGGAAGCGTTGCCCGGATGGCTTATTTCTGGCTATCTGGGCAACGCGTCGCTAGGGGCTTAGGGCGGCCTTGTCTTACGCACGTAGATTTTTTCAACACTCCACGAATATGTGGAGGGCATACATGTTGTGAAAAATCATTCGTATGTACAACATTTATGTTGTATTATTGTTCTGCCCTAGTAGCAAAGGAGGGCGATGAAATACAGCGAGTTTAGGAGGTGGCTTAGGAAGCAAGGGGCAGAGTTCAGGGCCCACCGTTCTGGAAGCAGCCACTACCGAGTCACGCTGAATGGCAAATCGACAATCTTTCCCGACCACGGTAGCAATGAAATCGGTAAAGGACTTGTCGAAACGATCAAAAAGCAACTCGATCTCAAGTAAGGTCCAGGCCCTTGAGGGCCTGTCCACTCGCATCGCCCGCCGACATGGAGCAACATATGTTGACCTACCCTCTCACGATGACACCCGATACTAACGGGACGTTCCTTGTTCAGTTCCCTGATATCCCCGAGGCCGTCACCGTTGCCGAGGATGAAACCGAAGCCTTGGTAAACGGCCGGGAAGCATTGGAGGCCGCCATCGAAATCTATTTCGATGAAAAGCGCGTGGTTCCCGTCCCTTCAAAGGTCAAGCGCGGCCAACTGTCGATCACACTGCCCGCTCTCGTTACCGCCAAAGTCCTGCTGGCGAACGAAATGGTGATTCAGGGTGTCCGCAAGGCAGATCTAGCACGTAGGCTCGGCGCACACATGCCTCAAGTTGACCGCCTCGTTGACCTGAAGCACTCCTCCAAACTGGAGAGCATCGAACTGGCGTTCCAAAAGCTCGGAAAATCCATCGATATCCGAGTGCATTGAATTGAAAATTCCCAGCGACGCGTCGCTGGGGGCTGCGGCGTCGCTCAGGAGGCGGGCGCCTGTTATTTCGTGGGGAGCGTCTAAGTTAGGGTTTCCTCTAATAATCCCTCTGTCTATTTACCCACCGTCGAATCGTCGTAGGAGTACATCCCCACTTTTTATCGTGGGCTGCGTGCGGCAATAGATACTTCGCACCATGGCCATCGAATCTGGGGACCCTTTACTCTCAAGGAGCTTTCATCATGGCGACAGGAACGGTTCAACTTCATCGTGTTTTACGTACGGCCCCCGAGCGGGTTTACCGGGCGTTTCTCGAGCCTGATGCCGCGGCGAAATGGCTGCCGCCCTATGGGTATACGTGCGAGGTTCATCATCTGGACGCACGGGTTGGCGGCACGCACAAAATGTCTTTTCGCAATTTTGCGGCGGGTGCCAGCGAATCGTTTGGCGGTGAATATCTGGAATTGGTGCCGTTTGAAAAAATCCGATACACCGATAGTTTTGATAACCCCGATCTGCCGGGCGAGATGACGGTGACGGTGTCGCTGAAGCAGGTAGCTTGCGGCACGGAATTGAGCATTGTGCAGGAAGGGATTCCTGAGACCATTCCTCCCGAGATGTGCTATCTGGGATGGCAGGAGTCGCTGTTGCAATTGGCACGGCTCGTTGAGGCTGACGTCACTGAATAGGGACGGGGATGAACGGATTGCGGTGCCGGGCGCCGTTGCCATTCTGTTCTGGTGTGGGGAGCGAGTCGTTACTGTCGGCTCCCCAACAGCTTTATCGTTGTGTGACCACGAGCGCTCACAACTCTATGTAGGCCCCATCCTTGATCAGTTTTTGTTGAATCTCGGAAACGGGCAGGTCGGTGAATTTTCCTGCGGCTAGCAGACTAGCCGCAGTACCTGCCGCCTGTCCCATGACGAAACAACCGCCGCTGGCGCGCGACGCAGCCTGTCCTTCGTGCGTTGCCGAGGCGCAGCGTCCCGCTACCAATAGATTCTCCACGTGTTGCGGGATCAACATGCGCCATGGCAGGTCGTTGTAGGCGCGTGCGGTTGACGTCGGGAACACCCATTGCACGCCGCCGGATTTATGCAGCTCCATGGGCCAGGCGTTGATGCCGATGGTGTCGTCGAATTTCGCTGAGGACTCTATGTCGGTGCCGGTCAGTTGATATTTTCCGAGGATCCTGCGCGTTTCGCGAATGCCGATCTGTGGTGCGATCTCGACGATGTAGGCGTTGGAAAAACCGGGAATCTCGGCGCGCAAGAATTCGAAATACGCAGCGACTTGACGGCGGCCCTCGATCTCGCCGAGGCTCAGTTCCGTTGCGTTGACGCCGTTGACGGCGTGGCCCTGGGCATTCTTGATCTGGGTGACATTCACACGCCATTCCGTGGGATTGATCTGGGGACGCAAGATTGCCCCTTCGCGGGGGAATCGATATTTGCCGGGATGTTTTTCCTGAGCGGCGCGCATGTAGTCATTGATCGCCTTGAATTCTCCGACGGCTGCCAGTGCAGTTTCTGCATCCACGTTGCCTACGCGAAACATGGTTGTGGGATATAGACCGCTGCCATGGCCATCACCTACTTCGAATTCAACACCAGCCTGTGCCGCGAGATCGCCATCGCCTGAGCAGTCGATAAAGGCATTGGCGGCGATGGCCGTTCTACCGGATTTGGTTTCAACGACGACATGCGTGATGCGGTTGTCTGTCTTGATGACAGCGGCCGCATGCGCATGGAACAGAATATCCACGCCATGGTGCAGGAGCAGTTGATCCGCCGCGCACTTATACGCGGACGTGTCATAGGATCGCACGCGTATGCGGCCTTGCATGCCGTCTTGAGGGGTATTCAACCCGCCAAGGGCCGAGAGCCGATCAAATAACTCATCGACGACGCCGTGCACGAGTTGCACCATTTCCCCGTTGCGGCGGCCGTATAGTCCAGCGAAATTCGTGACGCCTCCTGCCGTTCCCATGCCGCCGAGAAATCCGTAGTGCTCAACAAGCAGGGTTTTTGCACCGTGCTTTGCCGCGCTCACCGAGGCGGCGATACCGGCAGGGCCGCCTCCGACGACCACCACATCGTATTCACCCTGAATATCGAGGGATTTGGCGGGTTCGAATAATTCCAATGCCATAGTTTCTACCGTTCAGATTTCAGTCTCCATGGCATGAAGCATACGTCTTTTTTCACATTTTTTTCTTGAGCACCAGCACCTCGCTGCTGCCATCCTGAACGGTTTCGCCATTTTGATTGACGAGCCGCAATCGCCTGTCAATCGCTCCGACACGCATACTGGTGCCAGGGTTTACGGCGAGTACATCGAGTACGAGATGCAAGGTGTCGCCGACAAAAATGGGTTTGAGAAATTTCCACTCGCGCAGCGACAACATGGCGACGACAGAGCGATGGAAAATTCCCAGTTCGTGCATCATGCCCGTTGCGATCGCAATACCCAATGTGCCGTGTATCAACCGCTGGCCATACCGCGTACCTGCGGCATAGACGGCATCGGCGTGGATGGGATTCCAGTCACCGGAGATCATGGAAAACATGGTCAGATCGGCTTCGGTCAGCGTACGGCCGCCACTGGTGAAAGTCTGGCCAGGATGGAAATCCTCGAAATACAAAGAGGCGTCGTGCATTACAACTCCTGTTGCAAACGTTCGTCGGCCATCTGGCGCAGTCTGGCGCGCTGGATCTTAAAGCCGTTAGCGCTGGCGGCAGTGGGAAATGCATCCACCAACCATAGTCGCGCCGGGACCTTGAACGGTGCTAGCGATGCGCGCAAAGGTTCCAATAGCGTTTCTGCCGTAATGCCGGAATCAGCGATCACAAAAGCGGCGGCGCGGGGTTGGCCATCTATTGCAACACCGACGACCTGGGCGTTGTGTACGCCTGTCTGCTGTGCCAGGGCATGCTCGATCTCCGCGGGGTCCACCAGAAAACCGCCTAGCCGCAGCGTATCGCCCATACGCGCCAAATAGACAAAGCTGCCGTCCGGCCTCAAGTAGCCCAGATCTCCGGTGCGGAAGTATCCATCCGTGGTCAGCGCCTTGGCCGTGGCTTCCGGGTTGTCCAGATAGCCTAGAAAATTGCTGGGAGCGCGGATTTCTATTTCGCCGGATTCACCGAGCGGGCAGAGGTCACCGGTATCAGGATTGCGTATGCGTAGATGGGCAGCGTCGCCTGCGGCTGGGCGGCCGCCGCCTTGTGCGCGTTCTTGAGCCGGCAACTCGGCGTCCTGCATCGAGAACAGGGCCTGGACTTCGCTGGACCCATATAGCCCGCGCAATGGGAATCCTCTTTTTTTCAAGGTCTCGACGAGTTCGACCGCGCCGGGGCTGAATGTCGCAAAGCCGAACACACGCGCATGAGGAAAGGGCTCTGCCTCCGTGGTTTCATCGGCAATGCGCCGCAGCATTTCGTCACTGCCAAACAAATGGGTGATGCGTTCGTCTTGCAGGTATCGTGCGGCCCGAGGTGCGTCAAACAAATCCATCATGATGATGGGGGCGCCGGCTCGCAGCGCAGCCAACGCGCCGTTTAAACCGAATACGCCGCATAGCGGCAGCGCGGCCAGCAGACGTGTGCCTGGCTCGTGAAAACGGTAGGCGTTAGCGACATCGTCGCTATGAGTGCAGAGCGTGGTGGCACTATGCATCACCAGTTTCGGGCCTTTGGTCGTGCCCGATGTGGTGAACAGGATGACAGGATGTTGAGCATCAGATGCATCTGGTACATCGAGAGGCGTGAGGTCGTTAGCCGTTTGGTCGCGTTGCGCGATGTCGTGGCCCATGAGGGATGGCGTTACCCTGTCCGGATCAAAGACAATCGTACGTCGCCCGAAAACAGCGTCTGGTTTATCGGTCTGCGCGTCGATCAGCGCAATGCATTTCAGATCAGGCAGCGCCTCGTGTGCAACGCCGGCCAATACCTCCGGGAAATCTATTTTGCGAAATGCGGGTTGCATTATCAGCATGCACGCTCTGGATCGCGTGAGAATGTATTGGAGCTCACCGCTGCGATAGCGGGTGTTGATGGCCACCAGTGTGGCATGCAATCGCGCCAGACCAAACAGCAATGCCAGCCATTCCCGGCGATTGACCAGCCATACCGCGACGCGATCGCCTGCTCGCACACCCTGGGAGGCCAGCCATTGTGCCGTGTGGTGGCATAGCTGATCAAACTCCCTGTATGTCAGCGATCCACCTTCATCTATCAGTGCGATGTCATCGGGCCGAGCCTGCAGAGCCGATAAATACAGCTCGGAAAGTGTCGTCGCGTTCGGTGTGGCGGCCAACATCAGTACAGCTCCATCAGACTAGTGTTGTCGGAAAAGTCGTTGGGAACCCCCGCGCGGATGAGAGCGCCCGATTTCATGACGATGACGCGATCAGCGATCTTCAAGGCCTCGCGCACGTTCTGTTCCACGATGAGAATGGCCATGCCGCGCTGCTGTTGCAGATCGCGGATTGGTCCCATCAAGTCCTGAAAGAGCTTAGGCGCCAGACCAATCGACGGCTCGTCCAGCAGCAGGCAGCGTGGCTGACTGAGCAGTGCCCGGCCCAGCGACACCATCTGCTGTTGTCCTCCCGATAGCGTGCCGGCCCGCTGGCCATAGAATTTGCGTAGTGCGGGCAGCACCTGCAGCACCCAATCCATGCGCGCGCTGTGTTCGGATTTCGGGATGCCAGCGGACCACAGTCCCAGTCGCATGGTCTCTGCGACCGTTAATCCCGGAAAAATCCCTCGCCCTTCAGGCACCATGGAGATGCCAGCGTTAGTCAGGCGCCGCGCATCGGGCCGATGCATGGCTGTACCGTCCAACAACACCTCGCCGCGCTCGGGTTCGAGCAGGCCAAATAGCGATTTGAGCAGCGTGGATTTGCCTGCGCCGTTGTGCCCGATCAGGCACAGCACTTCGTTGGCGTGCAAATGCATGTCGATGCCGTCGAGGACGGGGCGTTCGCCGTATCCGGCACGCAGGCCGCGTGTCTCCAGTATCGGTGGGGTAGTCGTCATGCGCGCTCCCCGAAATAGATGGCGGCTAATTGAGGATCTTTCAGGATGGTGTCCGGGTCGCCGCACGCCAGCAGTTTGCCTTGATCCAGAAAGGCGAGTTGATCCGACAGCTGTGTCACCAGATCGAGATTGTGTTCGATGATGCAGATCGTGATGCCCCGTGTCGCGTAATCGCGCAGCAACGCGACAAAACGGTCAAAGGACCGCGGGTCGAGTCCTGAAGCCGGCTCATCCAGTAACCAGAGGGACGCGCCGCTGGCCATCAGCCGGGCCAGGCTGAGGAACTTGCGTTCGGCATAAGCCAGATCCGCTGCACGTTCATGACGCTTATTCCAGAGGCCTGCTTCATTCAAAATCGCTTCAATGCGCGCGCTATCGCTACCGCGCTGCCAGAGCCAACTGCCACGTTCTGTGACGGTGGTGACGTTTTCCAGCACGCTCATGTGCGTGAACAGGCGCAAGTCCTGAAAGGTCCGGCCTACGCCTTTGCGGGCAATTTGCCAGGGAGCGAGCTTAGTTAGTACTTTGCCGTGCAAATACACCGTGCCTGCGCTCGGCGTCAGATGTCCGGTGATCATGTTGAATAGCGTGGTCTTGCCGGCGCCGTTCGGGCCCACCAGGGTCGTGATCAGGCCCGCAGGAAGGTCCATGGAAACGTCGGTGATGGCTTGCAGGCCGCCGAATCGTTTGGATAACCCTTGCAATTGCAGTAGAGGAGGGCTGACCGTCGTGTTCATGCTCGCCCCCCTGGGCGACGTCCGCCCACCAATCCGCCTGGGCGGTACATCATCAGCAGCACCATGATGGCGCCATACACGATCTGTTGTACGGTGCCGAGTTCGGATGGAGGTAAATAAGGTAAATACGTGAGTGCGGCAGGCAGCAGCATGAGTAACGCTGTACCAATGACCGGACCGAACACCGTGCCTGTCCCGCCAATGATGACCATGGCCATCAGCAGGATAGACGTTTCGAGCATGAAGCCTTCGACGTTGACGAAGCTCATGTAAAACGCGTAGATGACGCCCGCAATCGCGGCCAATCCAGCAGAGACTGCGACGGACAGGGTTTTGATCGCCGCGACCCATTTGCCAGCGGCTTGTGCGGCGGACTCGCTATCGCGAATTGCCATCAAACTGCGTCCGAAACTACCGCGCAATAGTGCGGTGGTGATGAGCAGCACGGCTGCCAGTCCTGTGACCGACAAAGCGAGAAATTCGCCTGGCGTGGTGATCGCATGGCCGAACACAGTGGGTGGTGGAATGCCGACCAATCCGCCCAGGCCCCCGGTGACGCCTTTCCATTCAGAAAATACCGTTACGCCTATGACCTGTAAGCCGAGGGAGGCGGCGACAAAATATTCTCCACGCACGCGCAGCGCTGGCAGAGCCAGCACCATGGATAGCACAGCGGATACGAGCACTGCACCTAGGGTGCAGATCAGCAGCGAATCGCTGAAATGCATGGCAATA
>Ga0182738_1005775_pt1 | contig 13080 bp, 11 predicted proteins | sample eDN5th30CBELigMG_FD_128876 | JGI IMG/M metagenome (GOLD analysis project Ga0182738, IMG submission 128876) | Enriched Miracle-Growth compost microbial communities from Emeryville, California, USA - eDNA 5th pass 30_C BE-Lig MG (version 2)... ...
GACGCCGGTGCGCACAACAACCTCGGCGTTCTCTACTACCACAAGGGGATGCACGAGGACGCGGTGGCCGCGTTCGCGAAGGCGCTCGAGCTGGATCCCAAGATGCAGGTGGCGCAGCGCAATCTGGAAGTCGCCTACTTTCGCACGGGATACTACGACCGGCGCGTGACCGAACTCCGCGAGCGGCTGCGGGCGCGCCCGGAGGACCGTGAGGCGCGCTGGGAGCTCGGTCGCGCGTACGCCTCGCTGGGCGACGTCGACGAGGCGGTGGCCGAGTTCGAGGCCCTGCTCTCGCGCACTCCGAACGACATCGGTGCGATGGTGCAGCTCGCGCTGGCGAAGAAGAGCAGCGGCGACCTCGAGGCCGCCGAGGAGTGGCTCTCCCGCGCGCTCGAGCTGGAGCCCGACAGCCCGCTGATCAACTTCTACGTGGGCGAGGTGCTCTACAATCGCGGCGCCAACGAAGATGCCATCGGCGCGCTTCGCCGCTCGATCGAACTGAGTCCGGAGAACCCGGACGCGCACTACCTCCTCGGATTCGTGCTGGGCGATCTCGGCCGTCACGAGGAAGCGCGCGCGGCCACGGGGCGCGCGATCCAGCTGAATCCGTCGCTCTCGCGAGCGCAGGCGAACCTTTCGCTCGACAAGTACAACACATCGACGTACGAGGAACTGGTACCCGAGCGGCAGGAGCGCCATTCGCGCGAGCGGATGGAGATCGCGCGCGAAGGCGGCCTGGCGCACTACAATCTGGGGCTCGCGTTTCGCCGGCAGGGCTACTACGCGGAAGCGCTCCGGGAGTACCGGATCGCGCTCGAGCGGGATGAGGACCGTCTGCTCGTTTTGCAGGCGATGGCGGAGCTGCACCTGCTCAGGCGGGATCCGCAGGCTGCCATCGAACTGTACGACCGGATCATCCAGGAGCAGCCGGGGAGTCCGAAGCTCTGGTGCGAGAGGGGAGTGGCGTTGCATCAGGACGGTCGCCACGAGGAGGCGGAGAAGAGCTATCGTCGGGCGCTCGAGATCGATCCGCTTTATGCGATCGCGCACAACAATCTCGGAGTGGCGGCGTACCACGCAGGGAATTCGGAGTCCGCCATGGAGGCGTTCCGCGCTGCTCTCGGTGCGGAGCCGACTTTCGTGAAAGCGTGGCTCAACCTCGCGCTCATTCTTTATCGTGCGCGGCGTGTGCAGTTGAGTCTCGAGGCGTATCGCCAGGCGCTGGCGGTGGAGCCGGAGAACCCGGTCGCCTGGAACGGCATCGGACTCGTGCTCACGGAGCTCAGGAAATTCGAGGACGCCCGCAACGCGTTCGTTCGCGCGATCAACGGCCGCGGCGATTTCGCCGAAGCGCACTACAACCTGGCGTTCACTCTCTCGAATCTCGGCGACTTCGCCGGTGCGCTGCGTGCCACGAAGCGCGCGCTGGAGCTGGATCCGTACTACGTGGCGCAGAAATTCGAGCTCGCCATCGATGTCGAGTACGAGGACCCCGATCTCTCCATCGCCCCCGAGCTCGAGGGTACGCAGCGCACCGAGGGGACTGTCGGCGATTTCGACTTCGACGCCGATGCGCTCGATTCGCTCTTCACCGATCTCGCGAAGGACGAGCGTCGCCACCCGACGGAAGCCACCGCCACCGCGCGCGCCGACGACTCCACGTACGCCATGGCCGAGGATTATCTCGCGAAGGGGATGCTCGACCGGGCGGCGGCCGAGGTCAATCGCGCGCTGGCGAGGGGCGGAGACACCTCCGCCGGGATGACGCTTCTGGGCGATGTCTTCGCGCGGCAGGGGCTGCACGGCGAGGCGCTGGAGCGCTACCGGCAGGCGCGCAGCGTGAACTCCGAGGTGCCGCGCGCGATCGCAGGCGAAGTCCGGGCGCTGCTCGCGCTCGGAAGGGCGGCGGACGCGCGTGAGGTGGCGGAGTCGCTCCTCGCCATCGACGGCTCGAACGTGGAGTCGCTTCTGCTGGTGGCGCGGGTGCGCGCCGACGTCGGCGATGCTGGCGCGGCGCGCGGTCTCCTCGATACGGCGCGCCGGCTCGCGCCCGCGAGGGCGGATGTGCTGAAGCAGCTCGGCGACACCGCCAGGTCGGTCGGAGATGTGGACGGCGCGATCCAGGCCTACCGCGATGCGCTCGAGCTGGACGGCGACTTCGCCGTGGTTCGCTACGATCTGGCGGCATTGCTCGCGGCGCGTGGCGATGCGAGCGGGGCGGAGCGCGAACTGCTCGCCGCGCTCGAAGCGGTGCCCACGTACGTCGAGGCGACGCTGGCGCTCGCGGACGTATTGCGCCGGTTCGGCCGTCCGCGCGATGCGGTGGCGCCGCTCGTGGATCTTCTCAAGCGCGACCCATCCAGCGTCGATGCGCTGCTCGCGCTCGCGGAAGTTCTCCTGGAGCTCGGCCGGCGTGATGACGCCGCGACTGCCGTGACGCGACTGCTGCGCCTCGATCCCGACCACGCAGGCGCGCTGTTTCTCCGCGGTGTGCTCCTCTCGGATGCGCGCAGATATCGCGAGGCCATCAGACTCTGGCAGCGCGTGGTCGAGCTGGAGCCAGAGGGCGAGTACGCGCTCAGAGCCCGCCGCGAGGCGCGCACCGCCGCGGATCTTCTCCGAATCTTTCGCACGGGGCGGGAGGCCGTTTCCTGATGGCCATCGAGGGACCGCTTCGCGAACTCGGCATCCATGACGTTTTCCAGCTTCTCGATCTGAGCCGCAAGACCGGGACGCTCACCATCACGTCGTCGCTGCGCGACAACCAGGGCACCGTCTACTTCGAGAACGGCGCCGTGGTGTACGCCGATATCCGCAGCAATCCGCACCCGCTGGGAGAGCTGCTCATCCGCGCTGGAAAGATCTCCGAAGGCGATCTCGCGCGAGCACGTGATGCGCAGACGCGTTCGGCCGACGCGCGCCGGCTCGGAGAGATTCTGGTGGGGCGCGAGGCGATCACCCGCAAGGAACTGGAGCGTCAGGTCCGCTTCCAGGTGGAGGAAGTGGTGTTCGAGCTTCTCTCCTGGAGCGAGGGCTTCTTCCGCTTCGAGGAGCGGAGCACTCTCGATGCGCCGGCCGAGGCGAACATCAGGATCTCCACCGAATCACTCCTGATGGAGGGCGCGCGTCGCATCGACGAATGGTCGAGGATCGAGGGAAGAGTGCCGCACCTCGGCGTCGTTCCCCTGCTCGCGGCGGTTGACGATTCGCATGCGGCGCTGCTCGATCTGCTTCCCGATGAATGGGAAGTGCTCGCCGAGATAGATGGTGCGCGTGACCTGAGGGGGATCGCGGCGAATCTGGCGCGCAGCGACTTCGACGTCGCGCGCGTGGTGTTCGGTCTCCTCAGCACGGGGATCGTGGAACTGGCCGAAGAGAACGCGCCCGTCACCGCGCCTGCCGTGGCTGCGGCGCGCGCCGCTGCGTTCGTGGATCAGGCGAGAGATGCTCTGCGGATCGGCGATCACGAATCCGCGATAACGGCGGCGCGAATGGCGGTCGCGGCATCCGACCAGAGCGTGGCCGGGCGACTCATGCTCGCGCGCGCGCTCGCCTGCGCCGGCCGTCACGATGAGGCATCGGCCGAGTTGCGAGCGGCGCTCGAGGCCGACGCTCTGAATCCGGAGGTTCACCTGGAGCTGGGGAACTGCGCCGCGCGGCGGGGTGACTTCGAGGGCGCTGCCACGCACTGGGAGCGCTATCTCCGCCTCGCGCCCGAGGACCTGTTCGCCCCCAGAGTGCGCGACGCCGTGGACAACGCCTCGCGTCTGCGTCGTATTCTCCAGGAGAGTGCCTGTGTCTGACGACATCCGGCGCCTCAGCGACGAACTCGCGCGCGATCCCTCCAGCCTGGTCTTCATCCAGCTCGGCGAGGAGCTGCGCCGTTCGGGACAGCTCGACCTGGCGATGCGCGTCGCGGTGCGCGGTCTGGAGCGTCACGCGAACGACGCGGATGCGCACGATCTGCTCGCGCGCATCCACGTCGATCGCGCGGAGCTCACCGCCGCTCACGAAGAGTGGAGCACGGTTCTCGAGCTGGCGCCGGGACATCTCGGTGCGCAGAAGGGTGTGGGCTACGTCCTGTTCAAGCAGGGGCGGCTCGTGGAAGCGGAGCGCTACCTGAGCGCCGCTTCGGAGCAGAACGACGGAGATCCGTCCATCAGCACCGCGCTGCACATGGTGCGCCGCATGCTTCACTTCTCCGAAAGCGCCGCGGCGGGGACCGCCGGCGATACGGCGAGTGCGGTCGACCCCGAACCGCCGGCCGAGGCCGGACGTCGTGTCGAGGAGGAAGCGCGCAGGCTCTTCGCCGAGATCCTCGGCGAGGGCGAGCAGACTGCGCTTCTCCTGGATGCGTCGGGACTCGTCACGGCGGGCGTCTACATCACCGAAGATGGCCGCGACGTGGCGCAGGAAGTCGGTGCGTCGCTCGCCGGGATTCGCGACGATGCAGCCCGCGCTTCGGCGCAGCTCGGACTCGGAAAGTGGGCGTCGGTGACGTTCGAGACCGAAGTCGCCACCGTAGCGATGGCACCGGTGCACGAGGATTCGCTCGTGCTGGTGGCCGCCGCTCGCTCGGTTCCGCTAGGGCTGGTGCGCAGGGTGCTGCTGCAGTGCGGTCGTCGCGCCGGTGCCTGGCTGGAGACCACATCATGAGCACCACGCAGTTCACCGGTCTCATGGCCTCGCTGACACGCCAGCGTGGCGTGCTCGGCTGCCTGGTGGTGAGCGAGCGGGATGGCATCATAGTCGACGCCGACGTTCGGACGGGAGTCGACGATGCGGCGGTGGCCGCGCTCGCGGCCGCGCTGTACCGGCGCGCGCGCCTCTGCTCCGAGGCGGCCGGTCTCGCGACTGTGAATTTTCTCCAGCTCGAGGCGGAGCACGGTCACATCTGCGCCGCTGGCCGGGACGATCTGGTGGCGGTGGTAGTGGCGGAGAAGGGCGCGCCCGTCGCTCAGCTCCGCACCGCGATTCTCCAGGCCGTGGAGCTGCTCGCATGAGAGCGCGCGTCTCCGAGGCGTGGGTCGAGCTGCCGCTGCAGCACTTCGCCGACCAGTCGCGCGTGACATTCGCGCTTCTGCTCCAGCCGAGTGGCCAGGTGCTGGGGCAGTTCGGCTTCACGCGAGCGATGGACGTGATGGCTGCCTGCTCGCTCGCGGCCGCGATCAACGTCACGGCCGCGCAACTCGGGCGCGAGCTGGACGGAACGCCGTTCCGGGAGCTGCACCACGCCGGTCGCGAGCGTGAACTGTTCATCGCCGAAGCTCCGTCGGCGCGGGGGCCGCTCGTGCTCCTCGCCGCCTTCGACGGCGAGAGCTCGCTCGGTCTCGTGCGACTCTACTTCCGCGAGCTCTGCGCTTCGCTCGCTGCTGCGGCGGCGCCGGTCCTGGCATCCGAGGACCCCACGAAGTTGGACCTCGGCGAAAACCTCGAAAGGGATCTCGATCGCAGCCTCGCGATCCTCTTCGGACGCGCACGTCCCGATTCGGAAGGAGTGATCTCCGTTCCGCCTTCGATTCCTCCAGCCTGAGCAGCCGGTGCCTCTCGTCAACTACGCCACGCGCGAGATCACCTGCAAGATCGTCTACTACGGCCCGGGGCGGTCGGGTAAGACGACGAATCTGCATTACATTTACGAGCAGGTTCCGAGCGCGCGCCGTGGCAAGATGGTGTCGCTCGCCACGCAGACCGATCGCACCCTTTTCTTCGATTTTCTCCCGCTGGATCTCGGTTCGATTTCAGGGTTCTCGACGCGATTCCAGCTCTACACGGTGCCGGGGCAGGTCTACTATCAGGCCACGCGCAAGCTCGTGCTGCAGGGCGCGGACGGTGTAGTGTTCGTGGCAGACAGTCAGGCGCGACAGCTCGAGGAGAACATCGAGAGCATGCAGGATCTTCACGCGAATCTCGCCGAGCACGGCATGGACGTTCGCCGCACGCCGCTGGTGATCCAGTACAACAAGCAGGATCTCCCGCGCGAGCTGATCCTGAGCGCCGAGCGCCTCGACGACGCGCTGAATTTCCGCGACCTCCCTGCCTTCACGGCCGACGCGCTGCACGGGCACGGCGTGTTCGAGACGCTGCGTGGAATCTCCGAGCAGGTGCTGCGAAAGCTCAGTGGTGGAGGGAGCGCCGCGCCCGCCGCGCGTCCGCGCTCACGCGACGCGGTCGGGAGCTTCTGAGTCATGGAGATGGACCCGCGCTACCGGTTCGACAACTTCATCGTCGGCTCGGCCAACAGGCTGGCCGTCTCGGCAGCGCGCGCTGTCGCCCAGTCTCCGGGTGCCACGTACAACCCGCTCTTCATCTACAGCAGCTCGGGGTTGGGGAAGACGCACATGATGCTCGCCATCGCGAATCATGCGCTTCAGCTCCAGCCCGAGCTGCGCGTGGAGTACTCCACCGTCGACGAGTTCGTGAACGAGCTCACCGAAGCGGTGGCGGTCGGATCGGTGGAGAGCTTCAGGCAGCGGCATCAGCGCACGGGGATGCTGCTCCTCGATGACGTGCAGTTCCTCGCGGGCCGGCGAGAGACGCAGTCGGAAATGCTGCGTCTCTTCGACGCGCTGCAGCGTTCGGGAACGCAGGTCGTCTTCACGAGCGACAGGCCGCCGTCGGAGATCGCCGACCTCGATGAGCGGTTGATCACACGCTTTTCCGGCGGGCTCGTGGTGGACGTGGCGGCGCCCGATTACGAGACGCGGGTTGCGATCCTCAGGATGTGGTGTGAAGAGAAGAAGACTCGTTTCGAGCAGGGGGTGCTCGAGGCCGTCGCGCGCATCTCGTTCGGCAACGTTCGCGAATTGCAGGGTGCACTCAATCGTCTCCTGGCTTGCCAATCGCTCACCGGCACGCAGGTGACACCGGAGAGCGTGAGCGCGTTGCTCGGCGAGCGGGCGGAAGTGGCCGCTGGTGTGGGCGCCGGTGCGACCTCTCTGCCGGCTTCCGGGTCTGGGGGAGAATTCGCAAGCTTTCTCTCCGACGTGACCGAAGTCGTGTCGCAACACCTCGAGTCGTGGCGCGGCCGCGTGCTCGACGCGGTCGGTCGCTGGCGAGCGCTCGGTTTCGAGACCGGTGCGCTGGAGCGCCTGCTCGAGAGCAACGGCGGCACGCCGCGGAGCAGCGAGGAGGTCGAAGCGATCGTCGTCGACTTCGAGAGCGCGGCCGAGCGGTTGCGAGCGCTCGCCGCAGAAGCGGCGCGACTGGGGGCCGACGCGGTTCCCGCGCAACTGCTCCGGGATCCGGAGCGAGTGGCCGAGACGGAGCGCGCGCTGGAGCGTGCAGTGGCCGCATCGGCGCCGCTGCCAGCTCCGCGCGAGGAGCTCACGCGTGCGGATTTCGAGGTCGGTACTTCGAACGAGCTCGCGGTGCGCGCCGCGGATGCGTTGATCGAGTCGCGAGGCGTCGGCTTCAATCCGCTCTTCATACACGGTGGAAACGGGGTAGGGAAGACCCACCTCCTCAACGCACTCGGCAACGAGCTGCTCGCGAACAGCGGGCACTCGCTCCGCGTGGCGTGCGTGGATGCGCGCGATTTCGTGGAGGAGCTGATCGAAGCGCTCGGGAACGGGTCGATCGAATGGTGGCGCGCACGCTACCGCGCGGTGGACGTACTGATGGTGGACGACGTCCAGGCCTTCGTCGGGAAGGAGCGCACGCAGGAGGAGCTCTTCCACCTCTTCAACGGCCTCTACGCGCGCGGACGGCAGATGGTGTTCTCCGCGGATCGAGCGCCGTCGGCGATTTCCGGACTGGACGATCGACTGCGGTCGCGTTTCGCCGGCGGGCTGGTAGCGGAGATCCGCCCGCCGGACGACGAAGTGCGGCACCGACTGTTCGCTCGCGCGCTGGAGCACGCGGGAGTCGCCTTCGACGCGGAGCTGATCGACTACCTCGCATCGTGGTCCACGGCAGGAGCGGCCGAGCTCAACGCGATGGTGGGGCAGCTCGTGGAAGGAGTGCGCGCCGTGGGAGAGTCGCTCGATGCGGCCACCGCGCGCCGACTCCTCGAGGGGAGAGTGCGCGGTGCGGACGGGAGCGACGATGAAGCGCCGGAGGTACGCGCACGGCGTGCAGCCACCTCCAGCGGTTCGATGGCTGCGATCCGCGCGAATGGCCAGGCCTACGACGCGATCTTTCTCGACCGCGAAAAGGTGATCTGGCAGTGGCCGGACATCGGCGGCCGCGCGATCGAGGAGCTGCGCTGATGGCCATCAAGGGCAGTCTGCGCGAGGCGAGCCTCCCCGACGTGCTGCAGCTTCTGGCCATGGGTCAGAAGACCGGCTGCCTGAGCGTCACGGACCGGAGCAGCTTCGGCTACATCTACTTCGATCGCGGCAGGATCACGTACGCGTCCATCGTGAATCGTCGCGACCGGCTCGGCGACATGCTGGTGAAGGCGCGCATCATCGAGCCCGAACAGCTCGAGCGCGCGATAGCGGCGCAGGGCAACGAACAGCGCGACCGGCGGCTCGGCGAGATCCTGGTCACGCAGGGTGCCATCGCCCGTGACGACCTGCATCACTACGTCAGAGTGCAGATCGAGGAGGCTGTCTACTTCCTCTTCACGTGGGCGCAGGGGACCTTCAGCTTCGAGGCGGACGTCCGACCCGACGAGAACGAAGTGCTCGTGGCGATCAACCCGGAGTCGCTCCTCCTCGAGGGCGCGCGCCGCGTGGACGAATGGAGTCTGATCGACAAGAAGATCCCCAGCTTCGACATCATCTTCGGACTGGATCGCGAACGGCTCGACGCCAGTGCGGCGGAGCTCACGCAGGTTCAGGAGCGGCTGCTCCCTCTCATCGATGGCCGGCGCGATGTCACGGCTCTCGTGGAGGCCTCGGGAATCGGGGACTTCGAGGTGGGGAAGGCGCTCTACGGCCTCGCCACCGCGGCCTTCCTGCATCGCGTGGGGAAGTCGCGGCCCGCCGACGATCCGGCACGGGAGGCGCGCGTGGAGGAGCATCGCAACCTCGGCGTCGCGTTCTACAAGACGGGAATGCTCGATGAGGCCACGCGCGAGTTTCGCAGGGTATCCGAGCTGCGGGACGCCGACGTGCAGGCGCGTTTCTATCTCGGACTCATCGCTCTCCGACAGGGTCGTCTGGAAGATGCCACGACGCTGCTGCGCGACGCGGCGGAGCGCCCCGGCGCGCCGGCGGCCGTGTTTCACAACCTCTCGTACGCACTCGAGCGTCAGAGTCGTCATCACGAGGCGCTGGATGTGTTGCGCACGGCGCTGGAGCGCGGCGGGCGCGACGATCCGCGAACGCACACTTCGCTCGGTATCCTCGCGCTGGAGACCGGCGAGATCGCGGCCGCGAACGCCGCATTCGAAGCGGCGCGCCCTCTGTGGGGTGCACGCACTCCGTCGGCGGCGTGGTTCCACTACGCGGCGCTCGCCGCCGCGCTCCTCGACGATACCGGCCGTGCGCTCGCCATAGTGGGCGAGGGGCTCGGCGCGCATCCGCATTCGGCACCGCTGTACAACATGGCTTCGGTGATTCACGAGCGGCGCGGCGACTACGACGCGGCAGCGCGTGCGATCGAGGCCGGAGTCCACGAGGACGGGGATCCTCCGCTCCCGCAGTTGCAGAAGAACCACGGCGATGCACTCTACCGGGCCGGCCGTTACGACGAGGCGCTGGAAGCGTACGAGCGGAGCATTCGCGCGAACGGAGAACTGGGCGACGATGTCCACCTGCGCGTGGGCAACATCCGCTTCAAGGCGCGCGATCATGCGGCCGCGATCGAGGCGTGGGAGAACGCGCTTCGGCTCAACCCGCGAAATCAGACAGCCAGAACGAACCTGGACCTGGCGAGGACGCTGGCGACATGAGCGAGGCGACCTTCGATCCGGAGTTCGACCTGCTCACACGCAAGATCGCGAGCGACCGGAATTTCGGCTGCAGGAGCTACAAGGAGAAATGCCTGCGCAGGCGCATCGCGGTGCGCATGCGAGCTCGCGGCGTGCACACGTACGGCCACTACGCGCAGATCCTCGACACCGATGCGGACGAGTACGAGCTGCTTCTGGACGCCCTCACCATCAACGTCACCCGGCTCTTTCGCAATCCCGAGACGTACCGGGCGCTGGCCGAGCAGGTGATACCGCGGCTGTGGGAGCGCACGGAAGGGCGGCTCGACGTCTGGAGCGCGGGCTGCTCGTCGGGCGAGGAGGCCTATACGCTGGCCATCCTCATCCACCGCCACGCGGAGGCGCTGGGCCAGCTCTCGTGGCTCACTCGCGTGCGTGTGGTCGGCACCGACATAGACAGGGCGAGTCTCGAGGCGGCGGAGCGTGCGGAATACGGCGAGAGCGCCTTTGCCGATACGCCGGCCAGCGTGCGCGCGGACTACTTCTCGGCGCAGTCACCGTTCGTGCTGCGTGGCGATGTGCGGAGGATGGTGAGATTCGAGCGCCGCGACCTGCTGCGCGAACCGGCGCCGGAGGCGCGCGACGAAGGGATGCATCTCATCGCCTGCCGGAACGTGATCATCTACTTCGACAGGGGGACGCAGGAGACGCTCTTCGACCGTTTCCACGACTCGCTCGCGTCCGGCGGCTACCTGGTGCTCGGCAAGGTCGAAACTCTACTCGGTGCCTCGCGCGCCCGCTTCGCGACGGTCGAGTCGCGCGAGCGAATCTTCCAGCGCACATGAAGGAGGTTCGCGTGAGAGTAGCGGATGCCGCCGTGGAGCAGGGAGACATAACGATCTCGACGATCGGCCTCGGGTCGTGCGTGGCGATCATGCTGCACGATGCCGACAAGCGGGTGGGCGGGCTCGCGCACATCCTGCTCCCCAGCGAAACGCTGTCGCAGGATCGCTCGAATCGCGCGAAGTTTCCGGCCACCGCCGTGCCGCTGCTCCTGGAGAGGATGCGTGCACTGGGCGCCAACCGCACGCGCATCGTGGCGAAGCTCGCGGGCGGGGCGAGCATGTTCGCCGCGCTCCTGCCGACGAGCGGCCTGCAGATGGGCGAGCGCAATCTCATCGCCGCGCGATCGGCACTCGCGAGAGCGAGCATCCCCGTGGTGGCGGAGGATGTGGGCGGCGGGCACGGTCGCAACGTCTTCTTCAGAGTGGCGTCCGGCGATGTGGAAGTGAAGTCCATGGTTCGGGGCGATGTCGTCATCTGAGCCGCACACGGTCCTGATCGTGGACGACAGCGCCTTCATGCGCCGGGTGATCTCCGAGATGGTGGCATCATCGGGAGAGTTCCGCGTGGTGGCGACGGCGCGCAACGGGCTGGATGCGCTCGAGAAGGTGCACGCGCACTCGCCCGATCTGGTGACGCTCGACATCGAGATGCCGGAGCTCGATGGGATCGGAGCGCTGGGCTACATCATGAGCGAGTCGCCGCGCCCCGTCGTGATGCTCAGTGGAGCTGCCACTGGCGACGCGAACGACCTCACCATCCGCGCGCTGGAGCTGGGCGCGGTGGATTTCGTGCGCAAGCCGTCCGGCCCGATCAGCATGGATCTGGACTCGGTGCGCGACAGGCTGCTGGAGGCTCTGCGCACTGCGCGCGGCGTGAACCTTCGCGGCGTGGAGGTGCTGGCACGGCCGCGTACTCCGCCATCGCTTCCGGCACTCGAGCACACCGGCGGTGCGACGCGGGTGATCGCCGTAGCGGCATCCACTGGCGGCCCGCGTGCGCTGGCGGAGCTGGTCCCTTCGCTGCCGCGTCCGTTGGGCGCGGCGGTGCTCGTGGTGCAGCACATGCCCGCGGGATTCACGCGGAGCCTGGCGGAACGGCTGGATGCCCAGAGCGCGTTGGAAGTGCGCGAGGCGGCGGCGGGGGATGTGGTGCAGCACGACCGCGTCTACATCGCGCCCGGCGGCTATCACATGCGCGTCGTGATGCGGGATGGATCGCCCGTCGTGGCACTGGATGAAGCGCCCGCGATCTGGGGGGTGCGGCCGGCTGCCGATCCGCTCTTCGAGTCCGTTGCCGCGCTCTTCGGTGAGCGCGCGATCGGAGTCGTGCTCACCGGGATGGGGCGGGATGGGGCGGCCGGGCTCCGCGCAATTCACGACGCTGGCGGAACGGGACTCGCTCAGGATGCGGCTACTTCCACGATCCACGGGATGCCGCGCGCCGCGGTCAACGGCGGCGGGGTGGATCGCGTGCTGCCGTTACGCGAGATCGCTCCGCAACTCGGGAACATCGCCGCGAGGGTGGCGAGGGTGGTCGCATGAGCGGGATCGCGGAAGTCGGGCAGCGTGCCGCAGGCCCCGAATCCGAGGATTCGCTGGAACAGTTTCTCCTGTTCAGGGCGGGGAGCGAGCGGTTCGCGATTCCGCTCACGGCGTGCGACGAGGTGCACGAATGGCCGGGCGTGGAGCGCGTGCCCGGCATGTCCCGGGATGCGCTAGGGGTCTTCCAGCATCGTGGCCGGTTGCTGAGTGTGTACACTCCCGAGCGGATGCTGGGTGCGGGTGGAGGGTGCGCGATGGACGAGAGCGTGGTGCTCGTTCTGCGTGCGGGTGGAAAGCGATTCGGATTGGCATTGGACGATGTCGACGAGGTGATCGCGGTGGACATGAACGATCTCAGGCGGCCGGCAACGCGCGAGGCGGCCGACGGACTGTTGCTCGGCGTCGTGTGGCATGGTCGCGAGCTCGTGGCCGTGCTCGACGTGGAAGCGCTGGCCGCGGCATGCATGAACACTCCCGCGGGGGAGAACCGATGAGCGAGAACACGTCGCACCAGGTCGTGACGTTCCGGGTAGGCGATGACGAGTTCGCGGCCGACATCATGGCTGTGGAGCGGGTGCTTCGCTTCGTGCAGCCCACCCAGGTTCCCAATCTTCCCGAGTGGGTCGAAGGAGTTATCGAGTACGAGGGGCGTGTGATACCCGTCATCGATCTCGCGACGCGCTTCGGCATCGAGCGCGCGCCGGAGCCGCGCGCCGGGCACGACGGCGGCACGACCGCGCGTCGCGTGATCGTGTTCGCGGTGGCAGAGGAGTGGGTCGGGGCGGTGGTGGATTCGGTGCTGGAGGTGGTCGTCATCCCCCCCGAGCGGCTCTCTCCTCCGCCCGCGATCTTCCGCGGCCTGGCTGCGGAGTA